>OJDH01000288.1_pt1 | contig 28851 bp, 24 predicted proteins | sample 1592761 | NCBI WGS metagenome assembly OJDH01 (sample SAMN05416855, study PRJEB24817) | seawater metagenome | isolation source: Sea water | place: Canada:Atlantic | collected 2013-11
TAGTTTGCCAAAAAACACTCTGAGTAGATCAACTTCTTATACTGATTGGTATTATTCGTAGTTAATCCCCTTTCAATGCTGCTTCAATTACCTGCTTTCTAGACACTTTCAAGCTTACTGACTTGATCTCTGGCCATGGGTAGTAAACTCGTGGTCGTTTAAAGCGGGCAATGTGCTCATTTAAAAACTGCTCCAGTGTTTTACTCTCAGGTTCTCTTGATATAAAGCCTTGCTCGGGGTCAGCAAATTTGATGATTGCAGCGGGTAGGTTGCCAAACTCATTATTGGCTTGCGGAAACACGATGGCATCTTCTATGTCTGGGTGTTGCTTTAGCGCGGCTTCAATCTCTTCAGGCTGCACGTTCTCACCACCACAAATAAACATATTATCGCTCCGACCTAAGATGTGCAGGTTTCCCTGTTTGTCCCAGTAGCCTCTGTCTTTAGTGGCAAACCAGCCTTCATAATCCAAAGGTAGATCAAGCTGAAGCTGGTTTTCCTGCCAATTCAGATAGCCTAAGAATAGAGTTTCGCCTTTCACGTAAATCAGTTCATCGAGTATTTTGACCTCTCGGCCCAAGATCGTTTGTCCACTGTTACCATCGTCGCTTGCTGGCCCGGTGGTGATTTGGGAAGACATTTCAGTCATGCCATAACTGGTAAAGCTGCTGATCGACAGGGTGTTAAGTTTATCAATCAGATCAAGAGGGATAGCGCCGCCGCCAAGGAGCAAAGATTTGATTCCGCTTAGGCAAGATGTAGTCTTTTCATCGGGTTCACTATCAAGCAGACGCACTAATTGGGTCGACACCAAAGACAGGTGAGTAATAGGATCTTGGCCAAGCTGAGCAGCTAGGCTCATCTCTTTATCTTGCATCACAACAGTTGCCCCTGCTAACGCGCAGCGGTTAACGATGGCTAATCCCCCAATATGAAATAGCGGCAGTGATAGTAGCCAGCCATCACCAGCATTAAGTGGAATAAGGGCGCTGGAGCCTTTCGCGCTGGCGAGATGATTCCCCAGACTGTGGACTGCAGCTTTTGGTTTCCCGCTACTGCCTGAAGTTAAAATGATATTCGCGGGTATCGTGGTTGTGGTTTTCGCTGCTGAATTCAGGCTGGTTGCAGTGAAATCTAATTCCAGTTTGGTTGTCGATAGCTCTGAACTCAAAAACAATCGTTCAGGTGCTTGGGTTAGCTGAGCTTGATGGCGTGAAAATAACGGACTGTACTCATTACCTGCCCAGATATAGTTGAGCCGATGCTGCTTAATTAGCTCTGTAATTTGCTCTATGGGGAATCGAGGTGAGAGTGGACAAAAAAGTATTCCGGTGTCGATACAAGCCCAATAGAGGATGACCAACTCGACTGAATTATTATCGACACACGCTAAACGATCGCCAACAGATAACCCCTTTTCGCTAAGCTGTTCAGCGAGTGCGATGACTTTTTGACTGAGGCTTTTATAACTTAGTTCCTGCCTGGTTCCATCTTGGTGCCATATCAGCGCCGGATATTCAGGAAAGTGCACCGCAGCTTGATGCAGTGGAGAGAGAGCGTGTAACTCAGAGCTGTCTGTGGCCAAGTGGTTACCTATCGATACTGGTTTATCAGAGTGAGTGTATCTAAGCCTAGCAGACGAGGCTTGCCTGAAGTGATTAATATGTCGGCACTAAAAGCACTGAGGGTATCAAGCCCTGGGATCTCATCTGGAGTCATCACTTGGCTTAGCTTGGCTAATGCATTTATACCAAGACTGGACTCTAAGCTTGAGCTGAGGATAAATCTTACTCCAGCATGCTCAGCGTCAGATTGTAATTGTTGTAGCTTCTCCAAGTTGCCAATGAGCATAGGTTTAACGACTAAGGCTGTAAGCCCATCTTGCATCTCGAATTGATAGTTAGGGTCATTTAAGGATTCATCTAACGCCCAAGGCATCTTGATGGCGTGATAAAAGGCCTGATTATCTTGTGGATTGATGCAGGGTTCCTCAATGTATTCTATGGCACTCATCGGCAAACAAGCGGCAAACTCGATGGCTTGCTCGAGGGTAAAACCTCTGTTGGCATCTAATCTCAGTTTGAGATCTGGGCGTATGGCTAAGATCTCATGAATGAGCTTTACCTCTTCCTCAAGTGAGGTTTGCGCCACTTTCACTTTAATCGAATGAATGGTTATTGCTAATGATCGAACTCGTGCGTGAAGCTCGCTGACGTTTTCATCTTGAGCTCGATAGATAAGCGGTACAGACCTCATCGTTTGCAAAGAGATTTGATGACCGATTAATTGCCCTTTGAATTGGGCGTGGAGCAAACTTAAGCCAAACGCGAGGGAGGGCGGTTGCGTCTTGTCACAGAGATCGAGCAAGCTATCTATTGACTGGCCAATAAGTTGCGCTGCACTCAACTCTATCTCGTTAATCACCTGCTCGAGACTCTCACGGCTAAAACCTGTGATTGGATTGCCGTCAATATCGAGACCCGAAAGGGGAGATATTTCCACCTGTTCGATATGCGATGTCATAGCCTCATCTAAGACTTCTACATTAAGGATTAGGCCTTTGCGGACATCAATGCGTTGCTTACCCACTGGCAGGTGTTTATCTAATGGCTGTAGATACTGATAGAGTTCGATAGCATTGATCTTCAAAGTTTATCCTCGGTGAGTAGTTGGATTAGTTTACGGCTGTAATCGATAGGTGCGGCCAGATGAACGTTGTGGCCCGCGAGCTCCACTGCGTGCACATTAATGGGCGCAACTTGCTGCCAACGTGTGGCTAAGGCTAAAAACTTGCTGTCATGACGGCCGACAATATAGTGGCAAGTGATCTTGATAAGGTTAGGCAGATCCCAAAGGTTAGTTTGCTCTGCCAATGAACTCGCAAGATAGATACTCAGCAAGCCAGCTTGGTTGTTGTGGCTTCGTTTGTTGATTAATTGCTGGCGAGCCTCAATAGATAACTCGGCGAACACGCCTTGTTGATACCACAGTGAGAGAAATTCATCGATAGGTAAGCTAGCCAGTTTATGGCTCCAATCGAGATCGCTTTTTCCCCTCAACAGTTTCTCTTCAGCACTGTCTAAGCCCGGATGACATGACTCGACACATAGACTCAGAAGTTTATCCGCATGATCGCGAGCCAAGTGCAGGGCTATACGCCCACCAAGTGAGTAGCCTAGAAGGTGATATTTTTCTATGGCAAGAGCATCGATAGCAATTTGAATTTGCTCGGCAATCTGCTCAAACCCAGGTGTGAGAAGTGATATTGTCGGACTTTGGCCGTGACCAGGCAGATCGACACACACACAGTAAAAATGCTCAGTTAAGTGCACTACTATACTTTGCCAGTCTGCTTGGTTACCCAGAAAGCCATGCAGCATGACCAATGCGGGTTTCGCCTTATCTCCGTAACATGACAGCGCCAGCATTAGCTTTGCTTTATCCAGCTGGCGATGCGGGCTATTTGATCGCTGGCTTGGGTTTGCCCAACGATGACTTCGATAACGGAAGCGCCATGGTATTCAATGGCATCTTGATAGGCATCGTTGAAGCCTTCTAAATCCTCTACCCGATTGTATGGGATGCCGAACATGGCGGCGCCGTAACCAAACTCAAGTCCATGGGCGAGACGATAGTACTCATTTCTGAGTTTCTCATCGGGCACAGGCAAAAGATTAAAGATGTTGCCGCCATCATTGTTCAAAATGACGATCACCAATGTGCTACTGCTGGTTCTGGCGATCGCCAGAGAGTTGAGATCATGCAGCTGAGAGATATCACCGATAAGCAAGGTTGTCGCTACCGCTTGATGTTTCGCTATGCCACACGCAGTGGCAAGCAGTCCATCGATGCCGGATGCGCCACGGTTGGTAAAAATCGAACCATGCTCAGTGGTGAGAGGAGCAAACATATCGTACAGGCGAACGGGTAAACTGTTGCCAATAAATAACTGTTGCTGCTTGTTCTGCGACTTTGCGATGGCGCGTACCACCATTGCTTCACCAAACTCGGCATTGTCTATCTGCTGTTCAAATAGTTTTTCGAGTTCGTCATTGAGCAAGGTAAGTTGTAGAGCCCAGTTTGCATCAGATGAGCGCGGCCATGAGAGTGAAGTGATGGCTTCGACATCGGCATGCCATATCTGCTTGGCGCTGTGGCTGGGATCTAACCTCATCTGCTCAGGTAATACCTGCCAATAACTCTTCCATTTGTTGTCAGCAAGATAATCTATCAGACGTTTTGAGAGTATACGTCCACCTATCACAAGCACACGATCGGCGTGCATCAATAGGGCTTTAGCCTTGGGTTGGTGTAAAAGTTGGTCGATATTACCAATCACACCGGTGTGCTGTCTGAGCTGGGATTGTGCATCGGTGAGTAGCGGCCAACCCAGCTTTTGCGACAGTGCGATTAATGCTTCAGGATCTTGCTGCGGTGAGAGAGTCCCTGCGATGATCACCCCTTTGCCGTGCACAAAGCGCATCATGGCGTCTTGGCTTGGCAGGCTGCTAAGGTTTGATTTTCCGTACTGATTATAGGGATAGTTTGTGTGCTGCCAATTGCCTAAGGTACTCAAATATTGAGTAAAGTCAGCACTCATGGTAGATGGGTATAAGGGTTCTCTGTACATGCAGTTAATGTGTACAGGTTGACTTTGATTACTGACAGCTTCATCCAGCAAACTTAACAGCGCCTCAGGGCGTATGGACAAATCCGGTGTCGGCAGGTTTAGTTGCTTGGCATATTGAGCAAAAATAGCTGGCTGAATAATGGCTTGATTTGCGCCGCAATCAATAAGCTCTGGAGGACGGTCGCCGGACAATACAATCAGAGGAACGCGGGTCAACCAAGCTTCAATTACTGCAGGATAGAGGTTGGCAACCGCGGTGCCGGAAGTCGTAATAATGGCCACTGGTGCTTGGCTGGCTTTGGCTAAGCCAAGTGCCATAAATCCGAGTCCACGCTCATCAAAGTGCAAATGTTGCTTTAATTTAGTTTGCTTCGCGGCGGCTAAGGTTAGTGGTGTCGAGCGAGAGCCCGGCGCCATGCATACATGTTGGACACCTAAGCGAGAGAGTTCTTCTAAAATAAGCGTGCCCCATAATAGGTTCAGCTCAGCAGTCTTGTTGATTTGCATGGATAGGTACCCTAGATTCAATCTCTATATTGTACCCCTATTGAGTTTAAAGGAAAATTGTTTAACCCTGATAGCCTTCCGCACCGTGACAAGGGTTAAAACACTCATGTTAAGTTAACGATCTCGTTGGGATTCTAGGAAAATCTTCTGCCTGAAGTCGCGAGGACATTCGCCAAAGTAATCCTTAAAGGCTCTTGAAAAATGTGACGATGAGGTAAAGCCAACGGCGTAAGATAAGTTATCTAAACTGAAATCAAATTTACTGTCTTCTTGCAGCAATTGTCGGCTCATCATTAATCTTCTTTTTTGAATAATCTGATGAATCGTGTGCTCTTGCTTTTGGAATAGTTTATAGAGATAACGCAAAGAGATCCCATGGGCATCAGCAATGTGTTGGTTTGATAATTGGTGATTTGCATAGTTGTTTTCAATATAACTTAGCACTCGCTCCACTAACGCATCTTTGGAAAGTGCTTTCTTCTTCAGCTTGTTATGCATAACTGAGCAAGAATAAGCCATGGCAATCATATTCAAGAAGTTTTCAATGAGCTCAGGGTGAATAGCATCTAACTCTTTATATTCTTTAACCAGTGAGAAAATAAAATGGCTTAGCACCGCACCGATGCCTCCATTGCCAGAAAGAGCGACGGCGGTGTACTTTTCAGGGCTAATTAAATAACGGCTTAGTACGTGTTTCGGCATCTGAATAATCAGTTGATGAAACTCTTTTTCAAACGTGAGGCTATATGGTTCACTGCTATCATAGAGTGTAAAACTGCCGGGCTGTAATATGGCCTCTCGACCATTCTGCTTAACCACTCCTTGTTGGAAAAGTTGAAAGCTCATTAAAAAATACGCTTCACTGGAGTGAGCTATTTGCTGTTTCGTCCGAGTGACAATCTGTGCTTCACCTTGAACTTCAGAGACGCTTAATAATCCAAAATTAAGCCCCCCTCTAATCTCTCCGTGAAAGCGATCCTTGTTCAAAGGTTCACAATCTAACTGGACAAACTCATGGCAAATTTGCTCTCTCCAATAATCAATCCTTTCATAACTAGCAACATCCAATGTCATTTTTTTATAACCGTCGTTAATTAAAAAAGACATAAACTCCGCACCCGCTTAAATATTAATCAAATGTTAATGTAACACAACAAGCCTGTTTGGCCATGGCAGTTGATATATTCAAACTCACAGTCTTGTTCTGGGATAAGTGTAACCTCATGCCATAGTTGAAGTTTTAAATCCACATTGTACTTTTCTACCATGCCCATAAATCGATCGAAAATGGCGATATGTGTGGGGTGACTCTTAGCCCAGTTTTCAAAAGCATAAATATCATTGCCATAACCAAGACCAAAAGTTTGCTCGACTGAGCACCAGTTTTCATCGGTTTTAGTGATAAAACGCATTGAAGCACAATGGGTTTTGACGGGGTTGTTAGATAAGTAATCCATGCCTTTTTTTAGCACAGTATGAACATTGGTCAGGTAGTACTCTTTTTCATCTTCTTCGCAATGGGTCCAATCCTGACCCGAACGAATCACACACATGTTCTTCGGTGGGGACAGTTTTATTCTATTGCCCTTATATTCTACATTAACTTGGAAATGCTCCCATATACTGCTGTCATTCTTAATTTCTTGGGAGGATGAACAGGGTATTCGGTCACGTGCAGCGCCCGAATACCCATGCTCCAACATAGGTCCTTCTAATGAGGGTGATAAGCGTGCAGCGCCATGAGCATTTTCTGATGAGTGTAAGGTTTCGAAACGTTGATGAGGCATAGTAAATACCTCACGCCAAACACTTACATCTCCCTTATCAAGCAGGGATGATGCCCACCAACTGTTAGCTGCACTTTGCTGCCACCATTTCTTGTAATCACTTGCAAACCAATAAGCGATATAAAGATAATTAGTGATGCCTGCTTTATCGGTAAACATTCCTTGTTCCAATAATTTTGGCGAAAACTCTCCAGTAAATGCTTTTTCAGCCCAGTCATCTAATGGCGCAGAATGCTGACCTTGAATTGCAAATAGACCACAAACTAAGTCTTCCTCATCGGTCTTCCACAATGATGTCCAAGCGGGGGCCGGTGGAGTCCAATTTTCAGGCATATTACTCATCATTTATTCCTTATTCGTCTGAATGCTTCGTTAATTGGACTTCCTCAGTCTCCTGCTCTTCATCTTCTAGGCAAAATTGAGAAGCTACAGGCTGCTGGGATGGGTTAAACCATAGACGAGTCACGTCAGGTCTAGCGTAATGTCCAACAGGATCAGCGAACGATTTAGCGATATTAATTAACCCTAGATCAATATCGGCAAATATTAAACCTTCAGCGTCTTCGGCTAATTTGGTGCACATGGGACTGCCGTCAGGCGCAAATATTTGTGCATGACCACCACCTTTTTTTAGCATTTCACCCTGTTCTTCATTTTCCACCATTAGGTCTATCATTTCCGGTGAAACAATCCCACATGGTGCCAATACAAAGCATTGTCCTTCAGCGGCGTAAACTTGTGATAGTGCATTGTTCAACTCAGGCCCTAACGAGAAAGCTTGTGGGTAACAGCTGAACGATGGCCAGCAGCCAATATGTACCTGTTCATGCTTACTGAACATGGTGTATTTGGTTAAAGGTTGTAAGTGCTCCCAACAGGACAATTGGCCAATATTACCTAATTCAGTTTCAAAAACATCAAGGTCGCTGCCATCACCTTCACCAAACAGCGTTCTTTCAACGTGAGTCGGTTTTAGCTTTCTTCTGGCTTGAATTAGCTCACCTTGGTCACTGAATAAAAATTGTGAGATATACAGTGATCCATGATCTTTCTCACTTGCCCCAAGGCTGACAAAAATATTGTTTATTTTGGCTGATTCTTTGATTTTATTAAAAGATTCACTATCCAAAACTAAACAGTTTTCATGATAAGTTTGTATGTATTTAAGGTTGTTTATGGGGGCATTTAGCCATATCCACCATGGGTAACCAGGGATCCAACACTCAGGAAATGCGATTAGTTTTGCATTCTCTTTAGCGGCCTTTTCAATCAGTTCAATTGTTTTTTCAACCGTTGCGTCTAAATCCATAAATACAGGAGACGCTTGTACAACAGCAACTTTATATATACTTGTCATCATCAATGCCTCTTAGAAAGTGTATTTAATGGCTAAACCAAACTCTCTAGGTCTATTATAACTTGCAGAGTGAAAACCAAGTCCGAAATTAGAGTTACCACTTTTAATGACTCTTTTATCGGTTAGGTTATTGACGAAGGCTACGAAGCCAATACTTTCATTTAAATTATATCTAATTGAAGCATTAAACATGTCATAGGCTTCTTGAAATAGAAACTTAGAGTTTTGAGAGTCATTAAATACATCATCGGTATACGCATAATCAACTCTGAAAGCCATATCACTCTCATCAAAGTAAAGGCTGTAATCTAAACCGATATGCAGTGAGTTTTCCGGGGTGTTCACTAGCTTAGCTGACTTATCTAAGGTCAATGATAAGCCTTCAACGGGATTGATTTTATTGTATGCAGCATCGATGTAGCCGTAGCCTATATCAAGAATAAGATCGTCTGTGATCAAGGCGGTGATTTCGAGCTCTAGGCCTTTAATGTCAATCTCTCCAGCGTTGGCAGTAATTGGCCCGCCAAGTTTGTCAAAAAAAGTGACTTGTGCATCCTGATAGTCTGAATAGAACACCGCACCGTTGATTCGGATACGCTCATTATCACTTTGCCATTTGACCCCGATCTCATGAGCATCCAAGGTTTCTGGTTCAAAGGTACGAGGTGCGGCGACCGATTCTACGTAGCGTAAAACAAATCCTCCACTCTTGAATCCTTGAGAGAAGCTGTAATAGAGAAGTGTGCCGTCATCTAACGTGGCATCAACACCAAGCTTAAATGTTGTCTGCTCAAACTTATCAGAGATAGAGCCACTGCCATTGCCCACTAATGGTGAGAGTCCGGGGCGAAATGTACCTGTTTCATCAACAGCGCCAGGGAAAAACGGTAGTGGATTACCTTGAATGTCTGCAGCAAGGTATTGGGTATAATCAAACTGCTTTTTATCTAGTGTGTGTCTAACACCTGCCGTGACTGAGAATGTGTCGTTAATATCCCAGGTTGCTTGTAAATATTCAGCCAGACTTGAGTTTTCAACGTCGGCATAGTTATTTAATCCCGCAGGGAAACCAGCGCTTAAATCTGGGGTCGGTAGGTGCAGTGGAACAAACACATTATCAGTACCGCTTTCATCAAAGTAATAGACCCCAGCAATGTACTTGATTTGGTCATCCATCGCGGTGCCCAAGAACTGAAGCTCATGACTAATCTGCTTATGATAATAATCTGGGTTTGAAATTTCGGTAATTTGAAATGGCGTGTTATCAGCATCTGCATGGAATGCAGCCTTCGTTCTACGATATGCTGCAGTGTATTTAAGGTCAAAATTGTCTTGATGAGTATTGGCGACAAATGAGGCTCCATCTACCGTTGCGCTACTGCCATTGTTGTATGTTCCATAGGATACGTCTTTATCATCTTTGATTATGTATTTGTCTAAGTCTTTAAGTCCTGCAGCGATTGCCGCATCCGTTGATAATGTTGGATAGGTCGCTAGTGCCCAACCTATGGTGCCTGCACCAGGGGTAAAGCCCACGGCGACATTGGCAGCACTCTCTTCATCTATATCTGAATGGTCAAAGGAGAGTTGAAAATCCCACTCGTCATTGGGCTCGTAATATAAGGCTCCACGAAAGGCTAGTTGGTCCTCATTACCGAGTTCATCCCCTATGAGCGGGCGTTCAACAAAGCCATCTCTGCGTTTACTTGAAAAGGCAAATGTGGACAGTAATTCGTCCGTAAAAGGAATATCAATTGAGCCACGAACATCAGTTCGATTAAAGCTGCCCAAAGTGAGATCTAAGCGGCCACCTAGCTCATCATAGGGTTTACGCGTAGTAATATTAATGGCGCCACCAATACTATTACGACCAAATAGGGTGCCTTGTGGTCCTCTAAGCACCTCTATTCTCTCAACATCGAGGAGATCTAATACCCCACCGATAGAACGAGAGACATATACGCCATCGATATACGTTCCTACACCTGGGTCTGTGGTTAAACTGAAGTCTGTGTTGCCGATCCCGCGTATGAAAACGGCCGCACTGGTTGATGAGCCGCCTATTGGAGATGAGGTATCAAACACTAAATTTGGGGTGAAGTTCTCTATTTCTGCAATATTGCCAATTTGCATTTTTTCAAGGCCATCGGCGGTAAATGCGGTCACAGCGATAGGTGTTTCTTGTAGTGATTCAACTCTTTTTTGCGCCGTCACCGTAATCACTTCGAGTGTTTGGCTTTTTTCTTTTTTATCACTTTCTTGAGAAAATACAGGAGCATTGAATAACAGAGACAGTACAATAATGCTGTTGCTATAGTTATTATATTTTACTTTTTCGTTCATATCGTCATCTTATTTATAATTATAATCGTGATAAATATATTAATAAGAAGGATGGGGACAGGCCATGACCAAACATGCACATAGTGTTGTAATAAAGTGCACTTTTATTGAAAAATAACAGGTCATTTAAAGCGGTGAAGAGAATAGTATATAAAGTGGAGGTTATTCGTCTAATTATTGAATAAATAACCTCGTGATAGTTTGTATACCCAAACCACTTCAAGATGCAGGATTCAGCATGTCGAGATCGCTTGGGTATAAATTATTTTAAATGACTTAGGGTGACTTCAGGCCAAATATCTGCACCGTACTGGTGACGTAATAATTGCAGTTTTTCATCAATGTCTGCACAGCCTAATTTCGCGCCCCAATACATAGGTCCTCCTTTAAAACGAGGAAAGCCATAGCCATGTAGCCAGATGATATCGAGCAAACTGATATCATTTACGATTCCCTCATCAATGATAAGTAAACCTTCACTTACCAGAGCTAACATCGCCCTTTGTTGGATGGCTTCGGCTGTTAATCGATGTGGGGTTATTGAGAGTTTTTTCGCTTCATTATCCACTAACAACTGAGCTTCTTGTGACTCTACCTTCTCACCAGAGGATAAATATTGGTAAAAGCCTGCCTGAGTTTTTCGGCCCAAACGTCCATTTTCAACCATGGATGCAGAGGGCCTAAAATAACCAAGATCATAGGGTCTAGCAGCTTGTTTTGCTCTTGCTTGATACCCAATATCTATCCCACTGAGATCTTGAACAGTTAAAGGGCCCATGGCCATTCCAAAAGAGGTCATGGCTTCATCTATCGCCACTATGCTATTGCCTTCGAGTAACATCTGCTGAATTTCGCGGCCATAGCGGGTGTACATGCGATTGGCTGCAAATCCAAAGCATACGCCTACTTCAACGGGGTATTTTCTGAGTTTTACACCGAGTGCCAACATGGTTTCAATCACGTCATCGGCTGTGTTTTCAGCTCTAACTATTTCAATTAACTTCATCACATGGGCTGGACTAAAAAAGTGCAAACCGACTACTTGCTCAGGCCTACTGGTCACTTTGGCAATGCTATTAATATCCAGATATGAGGTGTTAGTCGCTAGAATCGCGCTATTTTTGCAGTGTTGATCAAGAGCTTTGAAAATGACTTTCTTCACTTCTAAATCTTCAAATGCAGCTTCAACGACCAGATCGCAAGGTGCTAAACGATCGTAGTCAGTGGTGCCTTGTATGAGCTGCATCTTGTCATCTAGATCTTGCTCAGTCATGTGTCCTTTGGTTATTTTTGACTGGTAGCCTTTGCGTAAATTATCCATGCCTCGTAGCAAGGCTTCTTCGGTTTGCTCTATCCATATCAAGTCCATGCCAGCATCGATAAAACAGCGAGCGATCCCTACACCCATGTTACCAGCGCCCACGACTCCGACGGTATTTATGGCTCTGGTGGATGATGTTGAAGTTGCCAGTTTTTGGTTCTTTTTCTCGGTAAAAAAAGCATACCGAAGTGCTTTGGCTTGGTCTGAGTCGCGCAATTGTAAAAATAAACGACGTTGACGTTTCAGTGCATGTTCAAAAGATAGACCTAAGCTATATATTGCTTTGATCTCATTGAGTAATAGTACAGGTGCTTCAACTCCTTTTGCGAGACGTTTAACTTTTCTCTCTGTGCTATCCCAATCAATATATTGCCCTTGAATGGAGAAGTCGGCCTCAGTAGTGTTTTGCTTGCCTTTAGTTAGGGAGTGTTTGTCTTCTGCTAGCGTTAGTTGTCGACAAAAGTTGAGTGTTTGCTCAGTGAAATTACCTTTGTGCATCAGCTTATGAATTAACGGTGTATTTAACCACTCATCAGCATTTTGAGGTTTGCCCGTACACGCAAATTCGATGGCAGCCTCTGCACCAATTAAATTCATCAGCCTCAAGGTGCCGCCCGCCCCAGGAATAATGCCTAAATTCACTTCAGGCAATCCCAGTTTAGTCTTGCTGACTGCTAGGCGATAATCGCAAGCTAGGGCGAGTTCCAACCCACCACCGAGTACTGTGCCATGTAGAACGGCAATAACGGGTTTTGGAAAGCGGGCGATAGCTGCTATCAACTCAGGGAGATGCGGCTCAAGTGGCTCTGTATCCATCTCTTTTATATCGGCACCAGCCACAAAAGTGCGGCCTGCGCAGGTGAGTAAAACTGAGTGTAAATCTTGTGAGGCCAGAGACTGGAACAGAATCAGTAACTCAGCCCTAAGTTGCCGAGAGATAGCGTTAACGGGAGGAGAATTAATTTCAATTACCGCAAGGGTATTACTATCGGTAACGTTAAGTTGAATACCGGTTTCTATACACAGATAACGGACATGACAAAGAGGGTTATTCATGTGAACCTCCCATTGTTGTTATCTCACTGACAACGACAATCGGAGTGACATTGGTAAAATTGATCATGTCAGCAAGCACGATAGAACCGGCTTGTTTGAACGCGTTTTTCACCTCTTGTAGGTTGGTAAAATAAAGGTAACCAATTGCAAAAACGGGGGGTTCGCCCAAGCCTATTTGTGGGATGTCCAACTCCCTCTTAATGAGGCCGTGGGGCAGATAATTAATCTCGACGAGCGCCATATGTCGCTCGCGATAATAGTCCATATCAAACTGTTCAGCGGGATTATTGTTTTTTGTTTTAGGGTAACTAATTGCTATACGGATCATATTCACCTCAATCCGTATTCGCTTTAGGTTTATGGCTCTACGGACAATTTATTAAGTAAAAATCGTTGCCAGAATTTAGCTGAAACATAGGGTAAGTGACCTTGAGCATTCTCCAAATTTTCAACTGCATAATTGACAGATGCTTGAGCGAGTTGGGCGTATAATTTGCCGACCAATTCGTGGGCTTCAAACCCAACCCAACCATTGGGTAACATGTCTTCTGGTAACTGCTTATCTTTCAAAAGGATTCGTCTGTACTCATGGATCATGAGTATTCTGAGAAGAAAACAAGTTTCATCACTTGGCATCTTCCCTTTATTAAACTTGATGATTAAAGGGCGGTACGCATCAAGAAACTCTTTGTAACTCGCCTCTAGGGTTTCAAGGCCCCAATACTCTTTAACTAAACGCTTAAAGACATTTTTAGAATGTGAACCATCGACTTTACAACTCAACACGATGACGGCATCTTTCAAGCCGAGTTCTAATAAGGTGTCTTCTAAACTTTGTTTATCGACCTCTAGATGCGCATAAGCACCGTTGGTCAAAGGGCTAAATCCTAGCCAGTGCAGCTGCTTCTTAAATGTCTCTTTTACGTCATCGGGTACAAAAATCGGAACCACCACAGTCCAAGCATCGGCTAACGACGAAGGCTCAGAGGAGTAAATCCTTCTTGCTGCTTTGTCATGATGGGCTTTTGCCGTCTCACTTAATGCGTAATAGGTGCGACGCCCCACTTTTTTGGTGATCAACCAATCGTTTTTCACTAATCTAAATACACTGGTTCTAATGAGTCGCTCACTATAGCCAAAGGGTTTTAACCCGGTAATTAAACTGCCAAGCCAGATCCAGTTCCCATGCTGAGACACTAAATCACCAAATAGCGTCACGAGCATAGAGGGACCACTACTGGACTTCTCAACTCTCTGATTAATGAATTTTAAATAAATCTCTTCTGACGCCACAGCTATGTCCTGATGCTCATTTTATGAGATGATTTTGACATAGTTGCAGTAATGACACTAGCTTTCCCCATGAGAAAGGTCAGGTATCAGGTCACATCAAAATCGATTTCTACATCATCTGAAACAGGATGAGATTGGCAAGTGAGTACCATGCCTTGCTTAACTTCTTTATCGGTTAAGCTGTGATTCAGATCCATTTCGACTTTTCCTTTGATAACCCTCGCTTTGCATGTCGCACACACTCCTCCTTTACATGAAAAAGGCAGGTCTGCACCCTGATCAAGGGCTGCATCCAAGATGGTTTTGCCACCGGAGATCAAATCGATACTGAGTTTACGTCCACCAATCTTCAGTTTTACCTGTCTAATCCGTTCACCGTATTCTTCTTGTCGCTTAAGGTTTAATACCTGACTGATATCACCTGCAAAAAACAGCTCAGATTTAATGGCGTCTGCATCAATATTTTTTTCCAGTAATACTTGTCGAATACTGTCGACCATTTCATTGGGGCCGCACAGAAAAAATGAGTCAAAAGCATCGAGTTGAACAATCTCTGCCTTGATCAATGCAGCCAGCTTTTCAGAGGTTAAACGACCATTAAACAACTCAACCTCAGAATCCTCACGGCTAAATAGATTGATGAAGTTAAATCGGCTCATATACCTATTTTTTAAAAAGGAGAGGCGCTCTCTGAACATCATGCTCTGCATCTGCTTATTGGAATAAACTAAGCTGATATGGCTCTCGGTACTGTTTTCGAGGACGCTTTCTGCAATCGATAACATCGGTGTGATCCCGCTGCCAGCTGCAAGCAGACAGATATTTTTATGCTGTCGTAGATCACAGATGAAGTTACCGGTTGGCGGCAGTACCGCTAATGATTGACCAACGGTCAATTGATTATTCGCAAAGTTAGAGAACAGCCCATCGGGAATACTTTTAATTCCAACTTCAAGTTTATGGCTTGATACTGGCGCTGAAATGGAATAGCAGCGACGTATTTCTTGTCCATCAATGTCATGCTTCAACGTCAGGTATTGGCCTGGCTTAAACCGAAATGTCGATTGCAGATCCTGAGGCACATCAAAGGTTATCGCGACTGAATCAGATGTCGAACGGTCTAAAGAAGCGATATTGAGCTGGTAAAATTCATTATTCATAGTTATTCCATCACAATGCCAATGTGTTCAATAGGCAAAGCATGCTTGCCTATTGACAGACATCATTTATAGGGGTTTAAAGTAGTCAAACGACTCTAAGCAATCTAGGCAACGGTATAGCGCTTTACATGCAGTTGAGCCAAATTGACTTAACCGTGAGACATGCTGGCTATGACATTGAGGACAGATAACCTGTGACTCACATGCTGCGATCCCCTGACTTATCATTGCTGTCTTTCCCGCAGGCGATACCCAGTCTGTTGTCCATGCTGGGCTAAGTTGGGACTCAACCTTCACCGATTTAATCCCTGCATTGGCAAGGCAGATTTTAATGTCTTCAATCATGATATCTATTGCAGGACAACCACTGTAAGTGGGTGAAATCGTCACTAACCATTGAGTGTCTTGCTGACTGACATTTTGCAAAACACCCAGATCCCATAAACTCACTCCGGTTAGCTCAGGATCATAAACAGCATCGAGAAGATCAAAAATCTTACTGTGCTCATGACTTAACCTGTACTTTCTTCTGGCTGCATATTCCACGGTGACCGTGTCTATTTTTGCCGAATGAGTTGTACTGCTAAGCGTCATCATCTTGTTATCCAAAGGATTACCACTTGGCCGTGGGGTAGCTTCTGGCTAAACACTGCATCTCGGTTAGCAAGTAACCAAGATGTTCAGAGTGAATACCTTCGCGTCCGCCAGTGACTTGCCACTGCACTTCGGGGAAAACTAAATCAATTTGCTCACAGAACTGCGCTATTTGTTGTTGCCAGAGTGGTTCAAGTTCCGCTCTGCTAACAGCGATATTTGGCAAGGCTTTTTCGGCGTCGGTATTGGTAAATAACTCTGGGATGTAACCGATGATCTCACCCAGCGCATCATAGACCCTTTGATGACTTTCATCGGTACCATTGGCCAGAACGTCCACCCACTGACGGCTACGAATAAGGTGATAGCCAGTCTCTTTTAGTGCTTTAGCTGCAATGGATGTCAGTGTCTTATCGGTACTTAACAGCAATGAAGACAAATAGAGTTGATAAAATTCATCTAATAACCACTGACGCACTAAAGTAAAAGCAAAGTCGCCATTAGGCAGTTCATTGATCAGTAAATTGGAATATTCACGTTCAGAGCGCCACATGGCAAAGTCATCTTCTGAGCGTCCTAACCCTTCTAACTCGGCGGCGTATTGATAAAACATCCTTGCGCGTCCGAGGTAATCAAGGGCAACATTGGTTAATGCAATATCCTCTTCCAGCGTGGGTCCGTGACTGCACCATTGGGAGAGTCGTTGGCTGAGCACCATGCTATCGTCAGCCAGTCCAGTGACATATTTCAACAAATTCGCATTCATAATTTCACCCTTACTACATGTTTTTAATGGCATCAGGCAGTTGAACAAACTGCGCATGGCGATAGGGTTTGTCGTCCATCGGATCGTAAAAGTGTGCGATATCGCTCTCTTGAGATGAGTGAACATCTGAAGACTTCACCACCCAAATACTCAGGCCTTCACTGCGGCGAATATACACATCACGTGCATAGGTTATTGCCTGTTCAGCACTTTCAGCATGCAAACTGCCGATATGTTTGTGTTCAAGACCACGAGCCGAACGGATAAATACTTCGTATAGCTCGCTGGTTTGGTAAAAGCTTGATGAATTACTCATGTTCATTCCTAATTTAAGCGACATTTTTAATTGATTTTTTTGCTGCGTGAGCTGTCATTGCGGCACGCACCCAATCGCCTTCTTTATGGGCTTTCTGATGGTGCTTGATTCGATCTCGATTACAATGACCATCACCAGAAATTACCTTCTTAAACTCATTCCAATCTATTTCACCAAAATCGTAATGACCTCTGTCTTCGTTCCAGCGCAAATCAGGATCTGGAATGGTCAATCCAAGGAATTCTGCTTGTTCAACCGTTTGGTCGATGAACTTCTGTCTTAAGTCATCATTGGATTGACGCTTTATTTTCCATTTCATCGATTTCTGCGAATTAGCGGATTCACTATCGTGAGGGCCAAACATCATTAAAGATGGCCACCACCAACGGTTAAGGGAATCTTGAGCCATGAGTTTCTGCTCTGGGGTTCCCTCACATAATTGAATCAGAATGTTGTAGCCTTGGCGCTGATGAAAACTTTCTTCCTTACAGATTTTGACCATTGCCCTTGCGTAAGGTCCGTATGAGGTTAATTGCAGAGAAATTTGATTCACGATGGCGGCGCCATCAACCAGCCAACCTATGGCGCCGATATCTGCCCAAGACAAGGAAGGGTAGTTAAAAATCGAAGCGTACTTAGCTTTCTTCTCATGTAATGCCGACACCATCTCTTCACGAGATACGCCTAAGGTCTCAGTGGCGCTGTAGAGGTATAAGCCGTGGCCTGCTTCATCTTGTACCTTGGCGAGTAGAATCATTTTGCGCAATAGACTGGGTGCGCGAGTGATCCAGTTTCCTTCAGGCTGCATGCCTATCACTTCTGAATGGGCATGTTGAGACATCTGGCGGATCAGATTGGCTCGATAACCTTCGGGCATCCAATCTTTAGGTTCTATTTTTTGTTCTTCAGCAATTTTATGTTCAAAATTTGCCAATGACTCACTTGCTTGATTTTCTGTGATATTCATAACGCGTTCCTACAATTAGTGCTGAAATTCGAACGATTTAAGTGATACATAAAAATAAAACAATACACAATGTGAGTATCGCATTCAATGTATAGTTTGAAAAATGTTCACTATTACAACCGTTCTAAAACAATGGCAATCCCCTGACCAACGCCTATGCACATGGTACATAAGGCATATTTTCCTTTTCGACGTTGCAATTCATAGGCTGCTGTTGTCACTAATCGTGCGCCACTCATTCCTAGTGGATGACCTAAAGCAATTGCTCCGCCATTGGGATTCACACGCGCGTCATCATCATCGACACCTAACTCTCTCAGTACGGCTAAAGCTTGTGCTGCGAAGGCTTCATTCAGTTCAATGACATCCATCTGTTCTATCTTGAGTCCGGCAAGTGCCAGTGCTTTTCTGCTCGCTGACACTGGGCCGATTCCCATCAATCGTGGTTCAACTCCCGAGGTCGCCATGGCGGTGACTTTGGCGAGAGGAGTTAAATCGTATAACGCCGCGGCTTCGGCATTACCGAGCAACAGGGCGCATGCACCGTCATTGATCCCTGATGCGTTACCGGCAGTTACACTGCCTCCCTCTCGAAAAGGGGCAGACAATGCTGCTAAGCCATCAATGCTGGTCTCTCGACGAAAATGCTCATCAGTATCAAATTCAATGTGTTGTTTACCCCGCTTGACGCTCACGGACACTATTTCGTTTTCAAATCGGCCTTGATCAACTGCTGCTGCGGTTTTTTGTTGGCTTCGATAGGCGAATTTATCTTGGTCTACACGGCTGACAGAAAATGCTTCGGCCACGTTTTCAGCCGTTTCAGGCATAGAGTCGACACCGTACTCTGCTTTCAAAGCGGCATTAATAAAGCGCCAGCCCATGGTGGTATCAAACAGTTCCATCTTACGATCAAAGCCCTTCACCGCTTTATTCACCACTAAAGGCGCACGGGACATTGACTCGACTCCTCCGGCAATCGCAAGGCTCATTTCACCGGACTTAATTGCCCTAGCAGCAGTGCCGACAGCATCCATTCCTGAACCACACAAGCGGTTTAATGTCACGCCTGGAACTGTTATTGGTAAGCCTGCTAGTAGTCCTGACATTCTGGCGACATTTCGGTTGTCTTCACCTGCTTGGTTAGCGCAGCCGTAGAAAAGCTCTTCTACCTGTTGCCAATCGACCTTGGGATTACGACCCATTAAGGCTTTGAGCGGCAAGGCGCCCAGATCATCTGCTCGTACACCGGATAAAGCACCACCGTATCGACCTATTGGGGTTCTAACTGCATCATAAATAAAAACATCTTTCATATTTTGCTACCTACATTATTCTGAGTATGTGATCTGTTATTGATGCTCACTTGGCGACCACGACAAAGCGCGATGAGTTGGCTCTCTTGATTGCAAATTTTGACATCGCATATAAGCTGGCGACCTTGACGAAATTTAACAGTGGCCTCGGCCGACAATACGTCACCGAGATTCGCTGCGTTCATAAAGTCGATTTGTGCTGCAGATGTCACCGCGACAACCCCCACTCCGTTGCAAGCAAACGCCAACGCACTGTCAGCTAAAGAGAAAATATATCCCCCATGGCAAATGTCATGACCATTGGTCATGTTTGATGTGATACTCATTTCAACCTGGCATTGTCGGGCATTGTGCTTGGTGATCTTCAGTCCAAGTTGCTGTGAACCTTGGTCATTTTCAAGCATCTCAATACCAATTTTACGAGCTCTTTGGTCGGCGACTTCACCGCTGCACCAGCTGTCATCTGTTGGCATAACGTCACCTATTTCCCAGTGAATATCGGCGTGCGCTTAGTTAGAAATGCATCCACACCTTCCTGATAGTCATGGCTAAAGCCAAGCACTTGCATCGCAGCGCGCTCGCTTTCCATTTGTTGTGCCATGGGGGAGCTAAATGACTCGTTCAGTAGTCGCTTTATGTTTGCAAATGCTTTTGTTGGTCGAGATGCCAATTCAGTCGCCATTGCATGGGCGGTTGCCATGAGTACATCGCCATCGACAACCTGCCAAACCAATCCCCAACTCTCTGCAGTTTCAGCATCTAATCGATTACCAAGTAGTGCTAAAGCCTTTGCTCTTGGCAGCCCTATTGCTCTGGGGAGGTGCCAGCTGGCACCTGAGTCTGGGACTAACCCAACTTTGCTAAAAGAGAGAATAAAACTCGCTTTTTTTGCTGCAATAACGATGTCGCACGCCATCGCTATTGATGCTCCAGCACCTGCTGCCACGCCATTAACGGCGCATATTACGGGTTTAGGCATAGCTGTAATCCGGCGTATCAACGGGTTGTAAAAATGTTCAACTGATTCGCCCAAATCAGTTGGGGAATCACCTTGGTTCACGGAGCGATCACTGAGATCTTGGCCAGCACAGAACCCTTTACCTTCACCGGTTAAAATCAATGCTCTGATCGAATCATCATGGTGGAGTTCATCTAATATGCCTGCGAGCTCTTTATGCATCTGTTGGTTAAAACTGTTTAAACATTCAGGTCGATTTAATTTGATACATGCATATCCATTTATTTTTTCTAAAAGAATTGCTTTGTCCATTGTTTATTCCTTGTTCACTGTGTCATGATTTAATCATCTGCCATGAGTCACCTAATCGAAGGCTCACAACATTGAGGAAAACCAGATGCCAATATTTGCCATCGAGCAGCACATCCCGGTTATCGATCCAACGAGCTTTATTCACCCTAATGCCACCATCATTGGGGATGTGATCATTGGTAAACATTGTTACATTGGCCCCAATGCGTGTTTGCGTGGGGACTTTGGCAGAATAGAGATCCACGACTTTAGTAATGTGCAGGACAACTGCGTGCTGCACAGTTTTCCATTGCAAGCGTGTGTTCTTGAGGAGTACAGCCATATAGGACATGGCGCGATTTTGCATGGTTGCACCATAAGACGGCACAGCTTGGTTGGCATTAACGCTGTGGTGATGGACTTGGCGGACATTGGCGCAGAATCCATCATTGGCGCTGCGTCGTTTGTCAAAAGCCGGTTCAACTGCCCAGCGCGATCCATGTTGCTCGGATCCCCAGCAAAAATCGTTCGTCAGGTGTCTGATGAAGAGTTTCAGTGGAAGACGCGTGGGACTGATGAATACATCGAACTGACTCGACGTTGCCAAATGAGTCTTAGAGAAGTGACTCCTTTGACGACTGTCGAGGCAAAGCGTCCGATGTACCAGCCTACGCAAGCTCATCAACCGAAAAACAGCAGCAATTAATGATGCTCGTTTAGGTAAGTTCTGCATTACTGCGCGGCGTTCTTGTATGCGACTAAGGTTAAAATGTCGTAGAGGGCAACCACTTCATTGTCTTGATTCACCACTTTGACATCCCAAACAACCACACCCGCTGGGTGAGCATCGTCAGGCTTGGCTTTCTTGTAGATCTTGCGCTTCACTGTCAACGATACTTCAATGGTGTCACCGATCCCTACAGGTTGAATGAAACGTAAACTATCCAAACCATAGTTGGCCAACACTGGACCTGGCGCTGGTTCGACAAACATGCCAGCAGCTGCTGATATAAGGAAGTAGCCATGAGCCACTCGCTTGCCAAATAGCGAATCAGCCGCGGCAGTTTCATCGAAATGGGCATAGAAATGATCACCAGACAGACAGCCAAAATTGACGATATCAGTTTCGGTTACCGTGCGTCGATGAGTCGTTAGGGATTCACCTATGTTGAGTTCTTCGAAGTACTTTTTGAAGGGATGCTGCAAACTGGTAGTGGTGTCTGCGCCTGGGATATATTCATTCGTTACTGCTTGTAAGGTATTGGGTGAGCCTTGAATGGCAGTGCGCTGCATGTAATGTTTTACCGCTCTTATGCCGCCAAGTTCTTCTCCTCCGCCAGCTCGACCGGGTCCACCGTGGACCATCGACGCGAGTGGCGAACCATGACCCGTCGATTCTTTCATGCAATCACGATTATTCACTAGAATACGACCGTTGTAACAGGCCATGCCATAAACTAATGCGCGAATGTTGTCGTTGTCATAGCTGAACACCGATGACACTAAGCTACCTTTTCCTTTACCAATAATTTCAATAGCTTGTTCAATGCTGTCGTAGGGCATCAAGGTCGACACTGGGCCAAAAGCTTCTATGTCATGTACCTGTTGACTGGTAAGGGGTGTATCACAACGGAGGAAGGTGGGAGGAAAGAACGATCCCTTGTCATAATCGATCCCAATGGTATTCATTGAATCCCATCCACCATGAATAACATCACAGCTTAATAGCAGTTGATCCACTGCACTTTGCACGTCTGCACATTGTGCTTGGTTTACTAACGCACCCATTTTGACGCCGTCATTAGTAGGGTCACCCACTAGGGTCGATTGAATTCTTTTACTGAGCGCATCACCTACGCAATCCATCATTGCACTGGGCACTAATACTCGACGTATTGCAGTACACTTTTGCCCTGCTTTAGTGATCATTTCACGATGCACTTCTTTAATGAACGCATCGAATTCAGGCATATTTTGTTGCACATCAGGTGCTAAAACACAGGCATTTAATGAATCTGCTTCCATATTAAATGGAATGTTTTTGCTAAGGATATTGTCATGGCTACGAAGCATTTTCCCCGTCTTCGCTGATCCGGTAAAAGTCACTACATCTTGCTCTGTTAGATGATCGAAAAGATCACCTACACCACCACAGATAAGCTGAACACAGCCTTCAGGTAGGATTTTGCTAGCGACAATCTCTTTCACAACAGCTTCAGCTACGTAGCAGGTGGCTGTGGCGGGTTTGACGATAACAGGCATACCAGCTAGTAAGCTTGGGGCTATTTTTTCAAGCATTCCCCACACTGGGAAATTGAACGCATTAATATGGACTGACACGCCCATTTTAGGCGTCAAAATATGTTGGCCGATAAAGGAACCATTAACTGATAGTGGTTCTACTTTCCCTTCAACGATAAATTTTTCATTGACCAGCTCACGTCGAACCATGCCGGAATAGCTAAACAGAGTACTAATCCCGCCTTCAACATCAACCCAACTATCAGAACGCGTAGCGCCCGTCAGGTAGGACAGTTGATAGAAATCTTCTTTTTTTCTCATCAAATGAGTGGCGAGACTTTTGAGCATTTCAGCTCTTTCATGCAGGGTAAATTGCCTTAATTTATTGCCTGCAATGAGGCGGCCATATGCCAGAGCATTATCAAAACCAGATTCCATGCTTGACGTTGTAGCTACTGTTTCACCAGTGAATGCATTTTTAGATGTAACACTCCTTCCAGTACCGCAAACCCACTCACCGCAAACATAACTTTTCATTTTCATAAGCTTAACTCCAGAAGTGTGTATTTAACAACATTTAATATACACAAGTTATTTGAAAGTGACACATAAATGTTTCACTTTAAGTAAAAAATGAATTACTTTAATTTGTGAGCGGTGATTATAAAAGAAGCGAGAAAAGCTCAATATGTAGCCAGTATGTTATATTGACTATGAACAAAAACTCTAAGAATCAGGTATTAAAATGACGAACGAATCGACCAATAACGGAGTTGGAGTGGGATTGCATTCAATAGAAAGTGCAAGTATTGATGAGCTTAGAGCTTTGCAATTTGAAAGATTAAAAAAAACGCTTAACCATGCTTACACCAATTCTCCTGCGTATAAACGAAAGTTTGACGAAGCGGGAGTTCATCCTGATGACTTTAATCATCTCGATGATTTGCGAAAGTTTCCATTTACGACCAAACAAGATTTAAGGGATAACTATCCTTTTGGTTTTTTCGCCATGCCGATGGATGACATTGTTCGAGTTCATGCATCAAGTGGCACAACTGGCCAGCCAACTGTTGTTGGCTACACACAAGAAGATATACACACTTGGGCCGACATTGTTGCCCGTTCAGTCTATGCCGCTGGTGGCCGTAAAAAAGATAAAGTACATATCTCTTATGGATATGGCTTGTTTACCGGTGGTCTAGGTGCCCACTACGGTGCTGAACGACTTGGTTGTACGGTGATCCCCATGTCTGGTGGGCAAACAGAAAAACAAGTTCAACTCATTCGTGATTTCAATCCTGACATCATCATGGTGACTCCCTCTTACATGCTAAACATTGCAGATGAAATTGAACGACAGGGCATAGATCCTAAGTCGCTGGCACTGAGGTGCGGTATTTTTGGCGCTGAGCCATGGACCGATGCAATGCGAAGTAACATAGAACAAAGACTCGGCATTGATGCCGTGGATATTTACGGTTTGTCGGAAGTAATGGGCCCCGGTGTCGCGCAAGAGTGCATTGAGAGCAAAGATGGCCCAACGATATGGGAAGACCATTTTTACCCTGAAATTATTAATCCAGAAACCGGTGAACTCGTTGAAGATGGCGAACCTGGTGAATTAGTGTTTACCAGTTTAACGAAACAAGCCATGCCTATTATTCGTTATCGAACTCGTGATCTCACGACGCTTCTTGCTCCCACTTCTCGAACCATGAGACGGATGGATAAAATTACCGGTAGAAGCGATGACATGCTGATTATTAGAGGGGTGAATGTATTTCCATCTCAAATTGAAGAGCAACTATTATCTATTGAGGGGCTGAGCCCACATTACCTGGTTGAAGTGGCAAAGATGGGGCATATGGATTATCTCACGGTGAAAGTTGAGCGTTCGATGAATCAGCAGAGCAACAAGGATCAAGCCAAGTTACTTGAAAGTAAGATTAAGAGCGTCATAGGCATTTCCAGTAAAGTCGTGATCCTTGAACCTCAAACCATTGCGCGCTCTGAAGGGAAAGCCAGCAGAGTCACTGATTTACGATAGTTAATTAGGTTCTAAGGAGGTCACCATGTATTTGTCCCAAAAAGAGCTAAGTACCATGATGGATCTGGTGAGTTTCACCTTACAGCACAATACGACTTTGGACAGTCGTCAACTTTTGCTGGATAAGCTTATGGAGATGTTTCGAGCTGATTATGGTGCCTCCTGTTGCTGGAATCCAAATGAAAAATATTATCAAGAGGGGGTATTTCGCAATATGTCCTTGGATAATATATCAAAATATAATGATTACTATCAGTTCCACGATCCTATTACTAATAAGCTTAGGCAATTTAGACGTACGGTTGCGGTGAGTGAAATTATTCCACGAGACCAGCTGATCCAAACTGAATTTTACAACGACTTTTTACAACGCGATGGCCTTAGTTTTGGGCTCAATCTACATATCTATTGTGGCCAGCAACATATTTTTGATGTGCGATTGTGGAGAAGTCAGCAACAGGGCGATTTTGATGCAAAGCACCTTAATCAACTCGATTTACTGTTACCTTATTTACGGGCTATGGGTGAAAGAGAGCCGTTGAAAGAGTCACTCAGTTTTAGTTTGTTTACCCAAAGGGAGCTCGAAGTTATCAGTCAGATTAAGTCAGGGATGAACGATAAAAATATGGCCAGAACAATGAATGTATCGGTCACAACGCTTCGGTCTCACATTCGCTCGATATACAAAAAGGCGGACGTTCATAGTCGCACAGAACTGATCTCTAAATTAGATCCCAATTAGGCAATTTTTGCATCTCTAAAGCCACTACACTTTCACTCATCATGATGAGTTACCTAGCTAATAGGCTGCTCTTTTTATTGTCCCTAAGCTTACCTAAATACCCCTACCTATTGAGTATTAGTCGGTCATCACGATCATCATAATTAACCATTTTAATCACGTTAATCAGCATTTTCTCATCAATCTTGACGATATATTTCCTTCCTCTTAATTAAGATACTTATTAAGTATGCAGACGCTAAGAGTAAGTACCATGACAATAAAAGATGAGACCAAAGAACAGATTCTACAACTTCATCAGAAAGTAGACTTTCAATATAAACAGTCTACAAAGTTGGCAGATCATCACGCATATCTGTATCAGAATAAACAGGCTTCACATAAGCAAGTAGACAACTTGTCTGAAGGCGATATTAACAATCAAGTGCTTTACGGCATGACGATCGCAGTAAAAGATAATATCGAAGTGGCGGGCATGCCAAACACGCTGGGTAACAAAGCATTGGCTGGTCATATTCCTCAACATGATGCCTGCATCATTACTCGATTAAAAGAAGCAGGAGCTGTGATCAATGGTAAAGCCAACATGCATGAGTTGGCACTGGGTGTCACCAACATCAATCCCTCTTTTGGTCATGCGTTAAATGCTTATAACCCTGAGTACTTTGCTGGTGGCAGCAGTGGCGGCACTGCAGTGGCTGTGGCATTGGGTTTGGCAGATGCTGGGATTGGTACTGACACCGGTGGTTCATCACGCATACCTGCAGCACTCAATGGCATTGTGGGTTTTAGGCCGACAACCGGACGTTATCCAAATGACGGGTTAGGCCTGATCTCTAAAACCAGAGATACCGCCGGTCCCATGGCCAGAGATGTCGATACTCTTGCGCGACTTGATGCTGTGTTAGCGGGGGAGCCTTCGATAGATTCTCTGCCATCATTCCCCCCTAAAAAATTAAGGCTCGGGATCCCTCGTGCTTATTTTTACGGTAATACAGAGCCGGCTGTACTCGCGGCTGTTGAGCAAGTGCTTCAGGCGCTTGCTAAAGCTGGGGTGACACTGATAGAGGTGGATCCTCAAGGCATTGAAGAACTCAACCAAAGCATTAGCTTTCCCGTGGTGCTTTATGAAGCGAAGCAACACATTCAAGATTATGTAGAGAAAGCCTTACCAGACACCGCGATTGAAGACTTTGCAGCACAGATATGCAGTGAAGATGTCAAAAATCTTGTTGATAGTATTTTTAATCAACCTATTCCAGAGCCTATGTATCAGGAGGCTATCAACTCTTTTAGGCCCAAGTTACAAGGCTTATATCAAGACTACTTTGACCAGCATCGCCTTGATGCCGTTATCTTTCCGGCGACACCGTTAACCGCTCAAAAAATCACGAATGATAACGATGTCGTCATGCTCAATGGCCGTGAAGAACCCACCTTTAGCACTTATATCAGAAATGCTGATCCTGCCAGTAATGCGGGTATTCCAGGATTAGTGATCCCCATCGGTTTTAACCCTGAAGGATTACCCATTTCACTTGAGATTGATGGCCCTGCCGGCTCTGACCGGCAAGTGCTCATCATTGGGAAACTGATTGAAACAATAATTAAAAATTTATAACAAACTATAAAAATTGGAGATGGAAATGAAGACCTCAAAAATTAGTCAGCTCATTTTATTGAGCTACCTTTTACCTAGCGCTGTGTGGGCTGCTGACATTGAAGAAAATGAAAAAATCGATTCCAGTAAACTAGAAGTGATTACGGTTACAGCTCAAAGACGAGGAGAGAATATTCAGAAAGTGCCTGTTGCAGTCACAGCAATGAATGCTGAGATGTTAGAGAAGCAAGATGTACATGATCTCAATACCATCGCCACGCGAGTACCCGGATTATCATTCAGTCCATTTGCACCTGGGCAAAATATTATTAGCCTTCGAGGAGCTTCCTCAAATGACGATGGCGCGGGCACCGACAATTCAGTTGCTGTCTTTGTTGATGATGTCTATTTAGGCCGTGTTTCCAACGTGAATCCTGAGATGTTTGATATTGAACGCGTCGAAGTTCTGCGTGGTCCACAAGGTACCTTATATGGTAAAAACACCATAGGTGGCGCGATTAATATTATTTCAAAGCTGCCTAGTTTGGATGAACTTGATGCAAAACTTAGGCTCAATATCGGTAACTATGGCCGTCGTGATGTGGCTGGGTACATTAACGGTCCACTCGGTGACAACGTCGCCGCGAAATTGAGCTTCTCAAGTCGTAAAAATGATGGTTGGGTTGATAATGTTACTTTAAACAAAAAGCAAAAAGACAATGATGTATTTGCTGGTCGAGCTCAGCTGTTATATGAAGGCGATAACTTTCAAGCGTTATTCAGCGGTGACTATTCCAAACTTGATGTGACTGACATGGCGCGTACTCCGGTAGATACAGGCGCAAAAGATGATCCTGCAGTGTGGTCGCCTGCCTATGTGGCTGCCTGTAAAGAGGGCGCCCCATTTTGTGCAGCTGGAGCCGTTGATGGTTATGCTAAGCAAAAAGCCTATGGCGTCAGCGCTAAACTTACTTGGGATCTTGATTTAGGAGAGTTGATTTCAATCAGTGCATATCGTGACAGTGAATCTGACTGGAATATGGATGCAACAGGTTCACCAGCCCTTGCGCTTATTGATGACATTATTGATAACAGTGACCAGTTTTCACAAGAGTTCAGGTGGGTAGGGCAAAATGACAGTTTCAATTATGTCGCTGGTGCCTGGTACATGAACGAGAATACCGATCGCAGCGAATGCTTTGATTTAAGCCCTGATACGGATTGCTCAACAGGAATGGACGGCAGTGATTTCTATCACCAAGTCAATGAAACCAACAGTTATGCGTTATTTGGTCAACTTGATTGGAAATTTGCAACAGACTGGATATTGACCGTAGGTGGCCGATATTCCTATGAAACTAAAGAGATTGATAATGTCGCAAAGGCCGGTAATTTTGTAATTATCAATGAGAACTTTGGTATTGATAGTCCGGTGACTTTAAAAGAAAGTTGGGGTGCATTTACGCCTAAAGTTGCGCTTAAATATACTGTTTCTGATGACACTACGGCTGTCTCTTATACACATCTCCGAGCCCACGAGACCGAGGCTGATCTCGTAT
>OJDH01000289.1_pt1 | contig 28703 bp, 22 predicted proteins | sample 1592761 | NCBI WGS metagenome assembly OJDH01 (sample SAMN05416855, study PRJEB24817) | seawater metagenome | isolation source: Sea water | place: Canada:Atlantic | collected 2013-11
TTGTTGAAGCCGCTTAACCATTGCCGCTCTTTTGGATTCATAAGTGTACGACAAGCCCCAAATAGCAGATAGGCATAGGCTGATGTTCACCACCGATATCAGAGGTATCTCACTTGATTCAAAGGACAGAGCCCTACAAAGAATAGCCACGCCAGCAATGACATACACACAGGTAAACACGTTGCCTAGAGTGATGCCAAGCAGAAGGTAAGAAAGGACTGGGATTAAGAACAACCAAGTATAAAGGGCCGCTTTAAATGCGACGGTGAATATACCAATCAAAATAACCGTATAAACGGCAAATAGAAACAAGGACGACCAAAGCGTTAGATTGGGGGTTTTCTTGTGAATGGCGAGTAGCCCTACAGAAAACAAAACAACCGCCAATTCAATTAACGCATACACTTTGAACCCGTTGAGCCAATTGTTAATAACAAAAATGGAGCCCGCGAAAATGATGATGCATAAGACCACTTTCAACACGGTTCGTCGATACTCTAGCTCATTTGCCCATAATTTTGATCTGAACATCTACCTCAGTATCCCTTCGTCACAACGGTAATTAATATTGATTTACCCTTTACTGCACTAATGGGTGTAATACATGTCATAAAGTAATGTTCTCGTTTTATTATACACACTCATTGTACGGAAATTTAAGTTCAATGAGATTCAACTAAAGGCTAAAGTCTTTTTACTTTTCGATGTTAGCTCTGCATAAGAGTGTTTGTTCTTTACACAAAGCAAAGTCGAATTAGCATGGTTATTTTTCACAAATGGATCATCATGCAGCATAGATACGAAAAAGGCTTTGCCCTGAAGGTTCGCTTGGGCACGATTACCTCTTTGTTGCTCTATTTTACATAGCCCGCTAGATTACATAGCCCACTAGATTACATACCCGGCGCGGTGATCAAATCACCCGATAAAAAGTTACATTCTAGCCTATCGCCCATTAATGCATTTTTAACATCATGTACTAGGCTCACTTTTAGACTGAGTCAGATTTGACAGTTGTATTTCTCAGCCCTTCATTAACCCTTCTTTTAAAAAGGAACATAACATGGATGTACAAAATCTTACGGTTGGCCCTATTACGGGTCACACATCACATAATTTGGTGAGAATATTTGGGCGGGCTGAATTGTCTATTTATGATGCTAGACCACGTAAAGCACACGGTGTTATCCAGTACCGAAAAATGGGGAAATCGACGTTCAGCACCCCTTTGTATTTCAAAATGAACCCCAATTTCGACCTAACGGGCGTGGTGGTATTAACTGAATTAGAAGAAAATACCGTCTATGAATATCAGGTTGGTTGGTTTTATTCCGAGGTAGATTCTAGCGAAATCAATGTCGACAAAGTACTGAATTGGAAGCATATTGATATTTACCAAATGAGAACAGCATCATCTGACATCTCGCAAGCAAGAACCATTGTGTTTGGCTCGTGTCGGTACGTGTTACGTCTTTTCGGCGGACTATGGTGGGATGATCGTAGTGATAGAACGTTCAAATCGATTTTAGAGCATACACAAGACAGCAAACAGGTTGATCAGCTCATTATGTGCGGCGATCAGATCTACGCGGATGACTTGAACGTCATTTGCGCCGATGATTCCCTAGACGAATACAATAAGCGTTACCGTAAAGTCTTCACGTCTAAATATCTGCGCCGGTTAATGTCCTGTACTCCAACGTATATGACTCTAGACGATCATGAAATTGAAGATAACTGGCCAGAATCTGCCAACGCTAAAGACTGGGTAACAAAATTTCCAGCCGCGATTCATTCATATGCAACGTATCAAGCCAGTCACAGTCCGCTTTTTGATTTAAACGGTAGCCGTATTACAGGCGCGCCAACGCACCTTTGGTACACATACAGTGACGGTTGCTGTGATGTGTTCGTATGTGACACTAGAACAGAGCGCGACCTAACCGATGGAGCCCAGGAAATGTTAGGGCCGATGCAAATGACAGCGTTAAAAACGTGGTTATGTGATGGCAGTGAGCGAGTGAAAATGATTGTGTCCAGTGTACCGCCCTATGAATTCCAGTCGTCAGATAAATGGCATGGGTTTATTCATCAGCGAGACGAGATTTTTGAGTGCATTAGAATAAACGAAATTCAAAAAGTGGTTTTTTTATCGGGTGATGTGCATGCATGCATGGCGTCGCAACTAGAACTGAGTGAGAGTGTCAACGTGACCTCAGTGGTTTCATCAGCGCTGTTTTGGCCTTATCCGCATCCTAACAGGAGAAGCTTTAAACTCAGAGGAACGATTGATACGCTGACGAGTAGCATCTACAAGGTTAAAAAATCCAGTGAAGTTTTCCCGACGGACGCCTTTACGAAACTTCGGGTTTCTCCCAGCGGTTTAAGAGTGGAGTTTTATGCCAGAAAAGGGAAAAAGCTTGGCAGTAAGAGTTATAAATATTAATTAAGTTGATGACAAAAACGGAGCCAAGTGGCTCCGTTTTACTGTTTATAATCGCTTGCGTAGCGAGTCAATCTCAAAGGAGTCAACATTCAAACGCACAAAGCCTTGACGTTAAAAGCGATATGTCATGTCGATACCCACTTGTCTACCGCGTCGAGCTGCACTAAAAAATGCTCGCGGTGAACCATTATCAGCCCCGTCGGGCGCGGTGTTGAGGGACGAAAAGGTAAAGTAAGGGATGCCTAACCAGCGAGATGTCAAAATAGGGGCATCTTCATCGGTTAAGTTTCTGGCATATAAACTCACCCGCCAGTTTTCGCCGTTGACGCCCATTCTGGCGCCCATAATGATAGCGCTAGGCACGTAGGCTAAGTTATGTACTTGTACGTATTTTTTTGACTCGTAGCTGGCATCAACATTAAAGAAGGCTTCGAGTTCGCCTGTGATGGGCGTGATGTATTCTAAAAATGCACTGGCTTGATGTTCTGAACTAAGAGGGAACGCGTTGCCATCGATAGAGCAACTAGCAGGCGTAGTAATACCAAAATCGTCGCGGAAATCCGTACCGGTTGTTGTGCCCGGTGTTAACACTCCGCCGCCGCTGGTTAATGACCACTGAAAGTCGTCACAACCTTTGGTAAATTTGGTGTCAGCTAGTGCATAGGTAAACCGCCCCGACAAGTTTTCGTTAAACTGGGCGTTAATATCCACTTCTACACCAAAGACTTCACCTTCACCTTGGTTAGTGGCGACTGAAGTGACATTACCCGAGGGCACATTTAAGGGCGTAGTCAGTTGAACGTCGCTCACATCGTTGTAAAACATAGACACAGTGGCGTACACATCGTTTAGGGCGCTGCTTTTTATACCGAGCTCAAAAGTGGTAATTTCTTCTTGCTCGTAAGTGGGTTTGCCCGTGTCAGCCAGCACCCGCTGATCCATTAATACCGCCGGGCTTAACACCTTGGGCGACGATCCCGTAAAAAATAGTGCTATCGTCGTAGCGATAATTGAGGGTGGCTCTTGGTGTGAAGTTGTTCCAACTGCCATCGGCTTCAAACGTCATAAGGCCGTCTGGGTCAAATTCTGTAACGGTTTTTTCTTCTTCGGCCCAGCGTGCTTCAAAGGTGCCATCAAGCTTATCGCTAAATTGATAATCAATAGACGCATAAACAGCCTTGTTGGTCACTGTACTGTTGTCTTGGAAAATACCGACTTTGGCGTCTTCAAAGGTGAGATCAAAACTGTCTCGGTCCTGGTCATAATAAAACGCACCCGCCATCCACTGTAGTTTTCCTTCAGGTGATTGCAGGGTAAGTTCGACTGTTTGGTCTTTGGTTTCTTGACGTGACGTATTGGCAAAGAAGGCCTCTTGACCCGGAGCAAAGGTGTAATTGACCGATGAATTATCGCCATCAGAGCCGGTGCTGATATCATCATCACGATAGCCTAGCGCCAGTGACATGCTATAGCCAGCATCGGTTTCATAATCTACCGCCAAACTTGAGATGATTAAATCGCGACCGACGCCGTCATAGGCGGTGCCATCGGCTGTGTCATAGGGGGTACCGAAAAATGTTGAGCCAGAAGGTAGAAAGCTATTAACCGGCACACCTGATACTTCGTTCGGTATACCGTCGGCATCCGCTTTATCGTTAAGGGCGATGGGCTGGTTTTTAATCTCGCCACAGAAGTATTGAAAGTTGTTCTCTGAACCAGACGCAGCCCAAGATGATAATGAACGATAGCCTAGTGCGCAGTTATTTTCGCTGGTGGGAGTTAAGAAAAACGGCCGTGTTTCATCTCTGTCTTCTTGGCTTTGAAATCGAAAGCGCACACCGAGTTTGTCAGAGGGAGCTGCATCTAAAACAACGCTAACTGAACGCGTGTCTTCACCGCCAACGATGTCATCGGTGACGATATTGCGCCAATTGTCATCGCCGTCAACTTGGTAATCTCGCACGCTCAAGCTAGCTGCTAACCAATCATTTAGGGGGCCGCTGATATACGCAGAAGCTGTGCGCTCTGCATCTTGCGCTAGGTTCAATTTTACGTTGCCAGTAAAATCTCCGTGGTCAGGACATTTGGTAATGAAATTGATTGCCCCTGAATAAGAGTTTCGTCCGTACAAAGCACTTTGTGGGCCTTTCACCACTTCTACTCTAGCAACATCAGACATGTCTAAGCTCTGCACATCTCCAGAATAGTAATTGCCGTCAATAAAGTAAGCCGCGCCTGACTCGACACCAAATTGTATACCAGCTAGTACGTTGCCCATACCGCGAATAACCGGGCGTTCCGTGGCGCGCCCAAAGGCTTTAGAGAAGCTCAACCCTGATGAAAAACGGGCAATATCATCAATGCTTTGAAAGCCTTGTTGCTCGATCATGGTGTCAGAAAAAGCAGATACAGCCACAGGGATGCGGTTTAATGACTCGACCTTTTTACGCGATGTAACTTCAATTATTTCCAGTGCATCGTCGTTTACCGAGACCGCCGGTGCTTCTTGAGCGAGAGTAAACAATGGTTGCGTCATCAAAATCGATGCAATCGCCAGAGGGAGCTTTTTTATTATTAATGTCATTGGCATTCCTGTTGAGAGTGGGTATGTACGGGCAAATTATTGTTTTATCGGTATCAGCAATCTAGCACTGCTTACTCAGGGGCGGTTTGATAAAAATCAACAATCTCAATCTGCTTAAGCAACTGGTTGTGCAGTGAAGGAGTGGTAAAAAATTATATTTAAAGATAAAAAGAAAAACACCTATATAACATAGAGTTACTAGGTGTTTTTTAGGGCTTGGTTATTATTTTTTTATAGTAGAGTGGTATTAATCGCTGGCTTTGGCTGGGGCGTCGAGCAACTGATTTACTTCTATCCAATAACCGTCAGGATCGCGGATCATAGACACCATAACGGCGATTTTTCCACCGTCGGCTCTGGGGTATTCAACGTGATGAGGTGCCTCTATTACAGCCACCTTGGGGGATTGCTCTACGCTTTTCCATCGAGTGTCTAGGTCTGATACGTTCATCACCATAATAGGGTCACCAGGGACCGGCTCATCAAATTTTTCTTGGCGCTGGGGCTTTTCAGGGTATATGTATTGCAGTAAACCTAGTGCACCGATGAAGGTGTCGTTCGCTTGCATCAGCACCAGGCGGCGCTTACGGATTTCGCCGTTTTCCATAGGACTGTTGATCATCTGATCGTAAATTACGTTCAAGCCAAGCGCATCGCGATACAATTGCAACGATGTGTCGATGTCATTGACGAGAAAAGTCGTGCGGCGAATGTCCACTGAGATACGGTCTTCGTCGTTAACAGGGGCCGCAATACTTTGAATACAGGGCAGGGCACACAGTAAGACTGCGAATAAAGATGATCTGATTTTCATGTTTGGTTTTCCATTCTTATTGTTACTGACGTTTTAGATGCTTGCTTCGTTTAGAAACGAATAACAATATCTACGCCATCTAAAAATGGCGCATTGATAATGATCAAGTGTGCTGCTTTGACCTGCTGGTGAATAAATTAATCAGCGTAGGAAATAAGCTTTTCGCTGTCGGTAACGGTGATTTGGTAGTTGCTTTCGATGGAGATTAATCCGTCTTTTTTCAATTTACTGAACCCGCGGCTGGCGGTCTCTAAACTCATACCCAGGTAATCAGCAATATCTTGTCGGCTCATAGGTAATAGGAATCGATGGGTACCTCGGCCTAATCTATGTTCCATATCTAATAGAAAGTGAGCTAGACGCTGATGGGCGGACTTCTGCCCCATGATGAACAGTTGATCCAAAATCAGCGACAAGATATGCCCAGTAACATCGTGATAGCGCTTTGCTACCGCTGGGTATTTATCGAAAATATCTTGCATTAACTTACGGCTAATGCGGATAACCACACAGTTGGTTAGGGCTTTTGCACTGAAACTGTAGCTGACATTCTCTGACAGTCCAGCAAGGTTACCCGTGAACAGAAAAGCAAATACTTGACGTGAACCTGACGCGGTAGAGCGCTCAAGCATTAATGAGCCAGACTCAGGAATGTATACGTATTCTGGTGCGTCTTTTTCTCGAAACACGTACTCACCTTGTGCGAAAGACACTTCTTCTGCATCTTCGGCTAGCTCATCAATGAAGGCATTGGCCCCTTCAACTTCTTTAAAATGGCTTCCGAAACATGAGGTAAGGGAAGTTTTAATGACTACTTTATTGATATCGAGTGACATGAATTCAGCCTATTTTCTTATTATATTAACGCGTCTGATAAAACTCGATCCATGTTTGGTCTGGCGTTCTAATTGCCAGCATATCCACTAATCCATATGGAGGTAAATTCAGCGTCGCCTGGGATACAATTTGCACTTTGTTTTGTATTAAATGCGCTTTGAGAGCAGGTAAATTGTCTACTGGAAAACGCAAGGTGACAATGCCTAAATTCGGTGGTGCAGCTTTGGTGCTAACTTTTTACCCATAGCGCCGTGAAATTGAAGTAGTTCAACTGACCCTTCGTTTAGCTTTTGCGGGTGCAATATATACACCGAACGAGGGATTTTTGTGGTCAAGTTGTAAGGTAAGCCAAGCACATTTGGGCCCGCTTCTTTACTGGCGCCTTTGTGCTCTAAATACAATTGAAAGCCCAGTACATCACGGTAAAACGCCAAAGACGTATCAATGTCGCTTACCACTTGAGTGGAATTAAACACTCGGCTCATTTGCTTTACGTTTGGCCAGCCTTCTAGGGTGGGCTTGATGCGTTCAATCATGGCAAAACTAATGCCGTCGAAACCTGTTGTTATCCACTCCGTGACTTCATAAGGCCCGAAGGTAAATGAGACAGGGTCGCTTGTGCCGCGCCAGCCAGCGTCTTGCAACTGTTGACGTTTTTTCTGCATATCAGCCACTCGCACGTTAACATCAAAGATACCGCCTACATCCCATGACTGCGTGTTTGCTCGGATTATTGCTTGCTGTACATTGTTTATTTGAATTAAACGCACGTAACCACGCTGTTCGCCTTTGTTGGCAAGCAGTACTTGCTTTAAGCTTGCCCTCTCAGGTAGTTGCCATAACTGCCTTAATTCTGGCGCGACCTCCTCTGTGGAGCGTACTTCCCAGCCTGCATATTGTTGATAAAACTGGCTGGTTTTTTCGATATCAGAGACGATAAAAACGGTTTCGGTAAACCCGTCGAGCGTGAAGTCTTTTGCATGCCCAAAAGGGATGATCAGCAAAGAGCTCAGTAATGTATAAATCAGTATGAAGGTGCGCATTAGGGTTGCACCTCAAACACTTCTATTAAAAAGCCATTGGGGGCTCGTAATGTGGCCACCATTGATTCTCCCACAAGCGGATCGTTAACCTGTTTTGGCTGACTGACAATCGTTGCGCCATGCGCTTTAGCATTGTCCATTACCTGTTGTATAGAGCGTACAGGGAAGCTCCACATACCTAAGCCGATATTCGGTAAACTAGGTGCATTCTTGGGTTTGATTGGTTCAACGTTGTGAAAATCCACGAATAGCATGTGCCCGGTCGTTGCGCCTTTGCTGTACACAATGGCGAATCTGAACTCGGTGCCATTGGGTAAGTTCATGGCACCTTTGTCACCAGCAGATTTGAATACCCTGTCAGAGCGAATTTCAAGACCAAGCACATCGGTATAGAAGGTAAGCTGTGATTCTGAATCTGTGATCACCTGTGCTGAATAGGCGGGCCCACCTTTGCCGTTAGTATCTGTCGGGCCTAATTGTGCCATGCCATTGCCCCGGGTGATAGCGACCCCGTGATTAAAATCAGGGGCGTTAAAAATGGTTTCGTCAATTTGATACTTGCTGCCATCGGCGCGAGGAATAGGGTAGCTTTCAAGGGTATTGAGTGCCCCAAAACCTATGGTACGAATGTGTTTGTCCAGCGCGACGGTATCCGTGTTGGGAAAGCCCAATGAGAATGGCCCTAACTCTCTAGAATTCCAACTATCATGGATAGTAGGCATAGGTTTACTCAGCACCAAAAGACGAATTTGTATTGCGCTGTCGATTCCTTCTCGATACAAACGGTAGGTTTGCCAACTTAAGTCATCTGGCATTTGCCACAGAGCTCGGTGCGCCTTTTCCAGCGCAGGGCTTATTGTTAAAGGCCCTTCAACCTGCATACCCATGCCGTCACGGTAAAACAATAAGCTTTGCTCTAAAGATACCGTGGCGATGGTTACGGTATGTAGCGGCATGGCAAGGGCGTCTTTTGCACTGCTTTTGGGGGCTAACGCATCGTTTGAATCTGCATAGGCATGTTTGGCAAGAGTGAAGCTCGCTAACAGTGCGCCCATGATTAAAATTAAAAATCGTATATTCAAATTCAAACTCATTAGAAATTTGTCCGTACAAATGTTGGTGTCACCAAATCATATACAAGTACTGAAAAAAAGGTAACTGCACATTTGGATTCCCGACTTGACGCGGGCTGGTATAGATTTTAATGCCACAATTGAGCATTATTTTGGGCCAGTCCAGTGTTGATTAAAAGTTCAATAAACCTTGTCACATATAGGTTGCAGTGGTGGCTGTTAGCTGATAATAGTTACCGATAGTGAGCGCAGTTCAAACAGGTAAATCACTCGAATATTTGGCCGGATTTCGTTTGAGGTGAATTGACAAAAATCAATTAGCTCGATAAAAAGTACGTGTGCTTTAGATAAGATTAGTGCTTATACATAGTGAAATTGAAACAGTATGGTGTTTGAGAACTAGAAAATGGCATATAGCTGTCATAAAGAACGTGCTCAAAGAAACGGCGTAAAGGAGCGCAAAGTGATGCAGATAACCGTGGACACATTAAGCTGTGATGGAGTGCGAGGTTTGCTAGAAGAGCACTTGGCAGATATGTATGCCACATCGCCCCCCGAAAGCGTGCATGCGTTAGATATGCAGGCGCTTAAACATAAATCGATTACGTTTTGGTCAGCTCGCGAAAATGGAAGTGTATTAGGTTGCGTGGCATTGAAGCGGCTATCAGATAATCACGGGGAAATTAAATCTATGCGCAGTGCCCATAACGCGCGTAAACGTGGCGTCGGGGCAGCGTTGTTACAACATTTGATTGGCCAAGCTAAGCTCATTGGAGTACGCCAGTTAAGCCTAGAAACGGGCACTATGAGTTACTTCGAACCCGCTAAAAATTTATATCGTAAATTCGGCTTTGTGGAATGTGGCCCTTTTGCAGATTATCCCCAAGATCCAAATAGTTGTTTTATGACGCTACTTTTAGATGCTTCAGTAGAGCAATAAAACTACACTCAAAAAAACAATAAAAAAGTCGCTCAGCGTGCGGGCTGGGCGACTTTTTAATTAAACTGGCTAGGCTAAAAACTAAAGATAAAATCTTTACCGTAAAAAGAACATTTACAGTGTAGACCAATCCTTGTCGTTTAGGCTAATAGCGCAGACATCGCCTTGTATCCTTGTTGAATGGTTTGCAATTTGTCGTCTGTTTTATCTCTTTCTACAAACCTGTGTTCTACACCTGAAAGTTGGGATTGCGCGAAAATAGGCGCGAAATCTATTGTACCAGTGCCCACATCAGCAAAGTTTCCTGCTTCGTCCATATCTTTTACATGCCACAATTTGAAACGACCTGGGTGTTGTTTAAAATAGGCGATGGGGTCTTGTTTGGCTTTGAACATCCAAAACAAGTCCATTTCCATGGCCATGAGGTCTTTGTCGGTTTCATTGAGCAGCACATCATAAGGTAATTGGCCGTCACGTATTTCAAACTCGAATGCATGGTTATGATAAGCGAGTTTCAAACCTGCTTTGTTGCAGGCTTCACCAATCACATTGCACCGCTCAGCGAGCTTTTTATATACATCTATGCCAGTGCCTCTTTGCTCTTCGGTTAAATACGGAATAACAAGGTATTGATGGCCTACTTCAAGAGCATGATCGATAACCTGAGTAACGCCTTTATCAAATTCCGTGAGACCAATATGAGCAGAAGGGGCAGTTAAGCCTTCGTTGTGTAAAATGGTTTTTACTTCACTGGCTTTATGATCAAAATAGCCGGCAAATTCCAGCTCTTTATAGCCCACAGCGGCGACTAATTTTAATGTGGCGGGTACGCTTACCGCCATCATGTCTCGCAGGGTGTAAAGTTGTAGCCCAACTGCCGCTGGGGTCTTGAGCATATTGGCGGCAAATGCAATAGAACCAGGCATGGCTGCTAGGCCCATAGCCGCAACACTGAGTTTAACGAAACGTCTGCGACTGTCTTGATGGGCTAAATCAAAGCGAGATGTTTGATCACAGACTAAGCTGTGGGCGAGATCTTTCATGTTTTTTCTCCGAGTGAGTGCGTGTGTTTTGTGTCTCAGCGAGTCGACTATGACGTCGGCGCCGGGCCCGTACTAGCGCGCACAATTAATTCAAATGGCATAATGACTTTTGGCGCTTTGGTAATCTTGCCTTCGAGTAAATCAATCAATAATGACACCGCACTTTGGCCAAACTCTTCTGCCGGCTGAGCGATAGTGGTAAGCGGGGGATCGCAAAATGCAGAAAATGAAATATCATCAAACCCTGCAATGGATATATCCTGGGGGATCCGCAGTCCCGCTTGTTTAAAGCACTGCATTGCCCCAATGGCGGTTTCATCATTTTCACAAAATACCGCACTTGGGCGGTGCTCACTGGCAATGATTTTCGTGGCGGCGTCGTGTCCGGATTGCAGGGTGAAATCACCTGGATAAAGTAACGCTTCATCAAAGGTTAAGCCCGCCTCGGTTAGCGCATCGCGATAACCGGCTAAGCGCTCGCGAGTCAGTGGGCTTGATTGGGGGCCTTTGATGAGTGCGATACGCTTATGACCTTGCTCAATCAAATGCATTGTCATTGCTTTAGCCGCGGCGCGGTTATCTAAGGTTACAACAGGGCAGTTAATGTCGTGCATAACCTCACACGCATTGACCATGGGCAGTAATTCGTTGGGCTTATTGATAGATGCATCAAAGGGGTTGTGTGCTCTTAATTGAATGAGCCCATCAGCCTGAGAGGTTTGCACCATTTTTGCGTAGTTCGCCTCAATGGTTTCATCGCCAAGTGTGTTAGCAAGTAAAATGGTATAACCACGCTGGGCGGCCGCTACTTGCATTCCACTTATCACGCGAGCAAAAAATACGTTTGCCACCGTAGGTACCAGTGCTACCAAACTATGCGTTTTGCCTGAGCGGAACTTGACCGCCATTAGATTCGGTTTGTAGCCCACTTCGTTTACGGCAAGCATTACTTTATTTCGCGTTTTTGGTGACACGCGCTCGGGTTGTTGCAGTGCCCTAGAGACAGTTGCCACCGACACACCCGCTAGATTAGCAACTTGCCTAATATTACTCATAGAAACCTGTCGTTGTATATTTCACAGTGACGTTATTTCATACATAAAGTCAAAATGTAACCGTTAGCATTTAATGTAAAAATAATACCGCAGGAAAATTAAAAATCTAGCTATATTATTCAATAGAAGCAATTTTCAGTACGTTTTTGCAACGAAAAATTTACTTAAAGCGATAAATTATCATACTAATGGCTAATTACGGTTGACATAACCAAATGAAACCCGTTACATTTTAACGATATTATACATTTGTGTAACAATTGGCCGTGCGCCTAAATAGCATAGGAGCGATTACGTGGCAAAAATGAACAAAGTTCGAATGGGTATGGTGGGCGGTGGTGAAGGCGCGTTCATTGGCGCGGTTCATCGTCATGCTTTGGCCCTTGATGGTCAAATTGAATTGGTTTGCGGTGCGTTTAGCCGTGACGAAGGCAATAACCAGCGAACAGCAGACACTTTGGGGTTAGATGATAACCGCGTTTATTCCAGCTGGGAGGCGCTATTAAAAGCCGAGCAAGCATTACCACAAAATGAACGCATGCAAGTGCTCATCATAGTGACCCCTAATCATTTACATGTGCCGATTTCAATCGCGGCGATTGAAGCTGGCTTTCATGTGTTTTGTGAGAAGCCTGCTGCTATTTCACTCGAAGAAGCAAGTAGCTTAAAAACAGCGTTGAAGAAAAGCTCGGTTTTGTATGGCCTTGCGCACACGTACTTAGGCTACCCCATGGTGTGGCAAGCACAGCATATGGTGGCCAGTGGCGCATTGGGTAACATTCGAAAAGTCTACGTTGAGTATCCGCAAGGTTGGTTGTCAGCTAATGAAGAAAGCCACAACAAACAAGCCTCATGGCGCACGGACCCTGCGCAATCTGGTGGTAGCGGGTGTATGGGCGATATCGGTACCCATGCTTTTGGGCTAGTGGAGTTTGTGTTGCAACAACAGGTGACGTCGCTTTGCGGCGATTTAAAGACCCACGTAGATGGGCGTAGGCTAGATGATGACGGTGCTGCGCTTATTCGTACCGATGGTGGTGCAAGCGGTGTTTTGATCGCAAGCCAAGTGTGTGCCGGTGAAGAGAACGCGCTAAAAATTCGTGTATACGGTGATAAAGGCGGGCTCGAGTGGCAACAAATGGAGCCCAACTCGATTATTTGTCGTCCATTAGGCCAGCCCTTTCAGGTATTGCGTGCCGGCATGGGGCAACCAGGATTGTGTGAAGAAGCATCAGAGCGTTGCCGTACACCAGCGGGTCACCCTGAGGGGTATTTAGAGGCAATGGCTAACTTGTACAGCTATTTTGGCAAAGCAGTGAAAGCCGCAGATGCAGGTACTGAATCACAGATTGCCAATGAGTTAGGAAAAGCCGCTGGCGTACCCGGGATTGATTCAGGGATCAGAGGGATGGCATTTATCGATGCCATGCTAGCCAGTAGTGACAGCGAAACCAAATGGCATGCTGTGCCTAGCGCTGAATAAATCGTTAAAGATCGCGCGATAAAATCGAGCGATAAAGAGCACGCGAAAAAGAACGCACAAAAAAGCAAACAAATGAAGCTGTTATGTCACGAACAAGTGATTAACACGTAAACCGCACGGCGGCTTACCCAAGCGCACCAGTTAAGGAGAAGATTATGCCTGCTATTAAAGGCCCCGGAATATTTTTAGCCCAGTTTATGAGTGATGAAGCGCCTTTCAACAGTTTGGATTCGATTGCTACCTGGGCAGCCTCGCTAGGCTATAAGGGAATTCAAGTTCCCACTGGCGATACTGCAATTTTTGATTTGGAGCGCGCAGCGAATAGCCAAGAGTATTGTGATGAGGTGATGGCTATTTGTCACAAAGCGGGCGTGCAGATCACAGAACTTTCTACCCATTTACAGGGCCAGTTAGTTGCCGTGCACCCAGCATACGATGAGCTGTTTGATAGTTTCGCCCCTGAAGCGTTACGCGGCAAACCTGTTGAGCGTACCGAGTGGGCAATTCAACAAATGAAATGGGCTGCAAAGGCGAGCCAACGTCTTGGCTTAACGGCGCATGCCACTTTTTCTGGCGCATTTTTATGGCATTTAGCATACCCCTGGCCACAGCGCCCAGCGGGGTTAGTTGAACAAGGTTTCGCGGAATTGGCCAAGCGTTGGCTACCTATTTTGGATGCATTTGATGAGGCGGGTGTAGACGTTTGTTACGAAATTCACCCCGGTGAAGATTTACACGATGGTGCATCATTCGAATTGTTTTTGGATGCCGTTAACGGCCACCCGCGGGCGAATATTTTGTTTGACCCGAGCCACTTCGTTTTACAACAGCTTGATTACCTACAATTCATCGATTTGTATCATGAGCGCATCAAGATGTTCCATGTAAAGGATGCTGAATTTAATCCTAATGGGCGTTCTGGTGTTTACGGGGGTTATCAAGACTGGAAGGAACGCCCAGGGCGTTTTCGCTCATTGGGCGACGGCCAAGTCGACTTCAAAGGTATATTTAGCAAACTAACCCAGTATGGGTTTGATGGCTGGGCCATTTTGGAATGGGAGTGTTGTTTAAAAGACTCAAACCAAGGGGCTGCTGAAGGTGCGCCATTTATCGCAAACCATATTATTACCCCTGCAGGGCGCGCGTTTGACGATTTCGCTGGTGCAACGAGTGACGAGCAGCGCAATCGCAGAATATTGGGGCTATAAAGCTCAAAACGCTGCACAAATTGGCTAAGGGTCTTAATTGGCTTAGCGCCTTTAAGTGAAGCAATAGAAATGATGAGTCGGCACGGACGCATGCTTGCCAGTGCCATAATCAAGGGTTAGAAAATGAATACGATAACAACGCGATTAAGCGTGATGATGTTTCTGCAGTTTTTTATCTGGGGGGGCTGGTTTGTTACCTTAGGCACATTCTTGGCTAATACGTTGCAAGCCACTGGCGGCGAAATAGGCATGGCCTTTTCTACTCAATCATGGGGGGCGATTATCGCGCCGTTCGTGATTGGTCTCGTTGCAGATCGGTACTTTAACGCAGAGCGTATTTTAGGTGTGTTGCATCTCATTGGCGCAGTGTTGATGTATTGCCTGTATCAAGCGCCTGACTTTGATGCGTTCTACCCACTCGTTTTGGGTTACATGATTGCCTACATGCCAACCTTAGCGCTGGTTAACTCTGTGTCATTCGCACAAATGGATAACCCGTCGAAGCAATTTGGCAAGATTCGCGTATGGGGCACGGTGGGCTGGATTGTAGCCGGTTTAGCCATCAGCTATGCGTTCTCATGGGATTCCAAGCAAGCCATCGAAGATGGCATGTTACGCAATACGTTCTTATTGTGCGCAGGCGCATCTTTGATACTCGGTTTGTTTAGCTTTACCTTACCAAAAACACCGCCAAAAAGTGCGGGGGAACACGTCGGGTTAAAAGAAGTGCTGGGCCTTGATGCACTAGCACTGCTTAAAGACAGAAATTTCTTAGTGTTCTTTTTATCTTCGGTTTTAATTTGTATTCCTTTGGCGTTTTATTACCAAAATGCCAACCCGTTCTTAACTGAAATAGGCGTGGACAACGCCACGGGAAAGATGACCTTAGGCCAAGTGTCTGAAGTGTTGTTCATGTTAGCTCTGCCAGTGTTCTTAAACCGTTTTGGCATCAAAATCACTTTGCTCATCGGCATGCTCGCTTGGGTAGTGCGTTATGCACTTTTCGCTTTTGGCGATGCAGATGGCGGAGTGGCGTTACTGCTAGTGGGTATCGCACTGCATGGTATTTGTTATGACTTCTTCTTTGTATCTGGGCAAATCTACACTGATTCAAAAGCCGGAGACAAAGTGAAAAGCGCCGCTCAGGGCCTGATTACCTTAGCCACATATGGTGTGGGTATGCTGATTGGCTTTTGGGTTGCAGGGCAGATAACCGATAAATACACCACCGTAGCTGGCCACTCTTGGCTTGATATCTGGTTGTTCCCCGCAGCGTTCGCCTTAGGTGTGTTTGTTATTTTTATGTTCACATTTAAGGACGAGAAGGTGTCAGGTAATGAGTAACTCACGTCGAAATATGCTCAAAGGTATTGCACTTAGTAGTGCCGCATTGGCGGCAAGTACGGTGGTCAGTGGTTGTGCCTCTAGCGAAAGTAACGAAATCGATAACAATGCTAATCAACCGGGCGTTGCTAAATTCAAAGGCAATATTAATCACTCCGTTGCTCGCTGGACGTACGGCGATTTATCGATTGAGGAGCTTTGCCAAGTGGTTCAATCGTTGGGTTTTTCTGCTATTGATTTAATCGGCCCAGAAGGTTGGCCAATCCTCAAACGTTACGGCATTGACTCATCCATGTGTAACGGAGCCGAGCTGAACCTAGTCGATGGCTTTATTCACCCAGAGTTTCACGATGAGCTTGAAAAGCGTTACCTAAAACATATCGATTTAGTGGCACAGGCAGGTTACAAAAACCTCATATGTTTCAGCGGTAATGCTCGAGGTATGAGCAAAGAGCAGGGGCTTAAAAACGCGGTCGCAGGCCTTAAACGTATTCTGCCTTACGCTGAAGAAAAAGGCGTAGTGATACAAATGGAGTTGTTTAACAGCAAGGTTGATCACCCAGATTATATGGCCGACAGCTCCAAATGGGGCGTGGATCTATGTAAAGCGCTCGGCTCTGAGCATTTTAAACTGCTTTACGACATCTACCATATGCAAGTAAACGAAGGCGATATCATTCGCACCATTCAAGATAATCATCAATATTTTGGCCACTACCACACTGCAGGTGTGCCGGGTCGCCATGAAATCGGAGATAACCAAGAGCTTTATTATCCAGCCATTGCTAGGGCAATTAAGGATGTAGGCTTTACCGGTTACCTTGCTCAGGAGTTTATACCCGCTGCTGAGACCAAAGCAGGCAAAATCGAATCGTTACGAGAAGCCATTCACATTTGTGATGTGTGAGCTCTAGCGATGACTTTTTCACACATTATGCAGCAAGAAGTTAGGGACCAGAAATGAAGAATAATCATTACGACGCAATCGTTGTTGGCTCAGGTATCAGTGGTGGTTGGGCAGCAAAAGAGTTAACCGAAAAAGGGCTTAAAGTGTTAATGCTAGAAAGAGGCAGAAACATTGAGCACGTAAAAGACTACACCAACGCCCACAAAGAAGCGTGGGATTACCCGCATCGAGGTGAACGCACGCAGGAGATGATTGAGAATTACCCTGTGTTAAAACGCGACTATCCTTTGAACGAGCCAACACTTGGCATGTGGACCAATGAAAAAGACAGCCCCTATGTGGAAGAAAAGCGTTTTGATTGGTTTCGCGGTTATCACATGGGTGGGCGTTCGCTCACTTGGGGTCGTCAAAGTTATCGATTAAACAAAGAAGATTTTCAGGCCAATGCGAAAGAAGGCATTGCGGTTGATTGGCCTATTCGTTACGAGGACGTGTCACCTTGGTACGATTACGTAGAGCGCTTCGCTGGCATCAGTGGTAGTAAAGACGGGCTAGATGTGTTGCCTGATGGTGAATATCAAACGCCTATGCCTCTTAACTGCGTGGAAAAAGACGTGGCGGCTAGAATACAGAAAACGTTTAAAGGCCAACGTCATCTAATTCCGGGGCGTACCTCTAACATGACCGAGCCTAAGCCTAAAGAAGGCCGCACGAATTGCCAGTACCGAAATAAATGTTGGTTGGGGTGTCCTTTTGGTGGGTATTTCAGTACGCAGTCATCAACGCTGCCAGCAGCGGTTAAAACCGGTAACCTGACGGTGCGCCCGTATTCTATCGTGACTGAAATTTTATACGATAAAGATAAGAAGCGCGCTAAAGGTGTGGCGGTTATAGATGCTGAAACGAACGAGACTTATGAATTCACTAGCAAGATATTATTCGTCAATGCGTCTTCATTTAACTCTACTTGGTTACTGATGAACTCAGCGACTGATATTTGGCAGGGTGGTTTAGGTAGCAGCAGCGGCGAGCTTGGTCATAACGTAATGGATCACCATTTTCGAATTGGCGCTCATGCCATGGTGGAAGGCTATGAAGACAAGTATCACTATGGCCGCCGCCCAAGTGGATTCTACGTACCGCGTTTTCGTAACTGGGGTGATGACAAGCGGGATTACGTGCGTGGTTTTGGCTATCAGGGCTCTGCGAGTCGTCAAGGTTGGGGACGGGACGTAGCCGAAATGGGCATTGGAGCTGACCTAAAGAATGCGATAAGCGAGCCTGGCTCTTGGCAAATAGGCATGACGGCGTTTGGTGAAATGTTACCTGATCACAGCAATCGTATTTTCTTAGATAAGACCAAGCGAGATAAATGGGGCTTGCCGGTGTTAGCTATGGACGTTGAGATAAAAGACAACGAAAAGCGCATGCGCAAAGACATGATGCAAGACGCGATTGATATATTCGAAGCCGCAGGCATGAAAAACGTGCAAGGCTACGATGCGGATTACTTCCCTGGGCAAGGTATTCATGAAATGGGTACCGCACGTATGGGTCGCGACCCTAAAACATCAGTACTCAATGGTAACAACCAAGTGTGGGATGCGCTAAACGTTTTCGTTACCGACGGGGCCTGCATGACCTCCGCTTCTTGTGTGAACCCTTCGTTGACCTACATGGCGTTGACCGCACGGGCGGCTGACTTTGCAGTTGAAGAACTGAAAAAAGGAAACCTGTAATCATGAGTATGAACAGACGCGAACTACTTAAAATGATTGCCGCTGCCACAGGCACGGCATTTGTAAGTGCTAATGCGATGGCTTATGTCACGCTGCCGATGAAAACCGTTCAAGAGACGGCGTTCTCAAAAGACGATATCGCATTTTTCAATGAAGTCGGCGAGGTGATTATTCCTCGTACTGATACCCCTGGGGCAAAAGATGTCAATGTCGGCTTTATGATGGCGGTGATTGTCACCGATTGTTATACCGCTCCTCAGCAAGCTGCGTTTAAAGATGGTATAGCAACGATAAAGGCGTTGGCCAAATCAACTTATGGTAAAGACTTTCTGTTACTCAGCAACGACGAGCGCACTAGCCTGCTAGCCTCTTTGAATGACGAAGCAGATGTATTTAACACTAAGGCTAAGTTGGCGAGCAAAGGCGTAAAAGACGCAGAGAAACCCTTGCCGCACGGCTTTACACTGATAAAACAGCTGACGTTATTTACCTTTTTCACCTCTAAAGAAGGCGCGACCAAAGTATTGCGTTATGTGGCTATTCCAGGGCGCTACGATGGTGAATTGCCGTATAAAAAAGGGGATCGCGCGTGGGCTACTTAGTAGGCAACTAATTGAGTGTTGAATGACACAATCACCCATGACAAAACTTTACCCCAAGGGACAAAATTGATGAAGTTAACCAAACGAATAAGCAATCTAACGTTATTACTGGCCGGTGCTATATCGCTGAGCCACGGCGTATACGCCGAGCAGAGCCAAGCAGAGCGTGAAGCGCAAGCGCAAAAAACCGAAGTGTGGGAGCCTGTCCCTAAGACTGTGTCAACCCCCGTGGGTAAAGCACCGTCAGACGCGGTGGTTCTTTTCAATGGCGATGATTTAAGTGCATGGGAAGCGCTTAAAGGCGGCGAAGCATCTTGGAGTATCAGCGGCGATGTGATGACGGTAAAACCGGGTGCTGGGGATATTAAAACCAAACAGAACTTTTGTGATGTGCAATTACATATGGAATGGCGCACGCCTACCCAAGTCGAGGGTATGAAAGGACAGCAGCGTAATAACAGCGGTGTGTTCTTTCAGCAGCGCTATGAAGTGCAAGTGTTAGATTCCTATGAAAACCCTACCTATTCAAATGGGCAGGCAGGCAGTGTTTATAAGCAAACCATCCCCCTTGCTAATGCCATGCGCCCAGCAGGTGAGTGGCAGTACTATGACATCATCTATACAGCGCCGCGCTTCAAGGGTAAAAAGCTCACTGCGCCGGCCTACGTTACTGTGATGCACAATGGCGTTTTGTTGCAGAATCACACTGAAATTCAAGGTAAAACAGAATGGATCGGAGCGCCAAGTTATGAAGCCCATGGCTGCGCCCCTTTACAGCTGCAAGATCATGGTAATTTAGTCAGTTTCCGTAATATCTGGGTGCGAGAACTTTAACGCATACGTTAATAATAGTGTTAATTATTAGAGCCGCCTTTCGCGGCTCTTTTTACATCGGTTGTACAACGTATGGCCTACTCATTCGTCATTGTGTGCTGACTGATTATTGTACACTTCTACCAAGCGTTGGAATTTACTCTTGAGGTAAACCGATTTCATGATGTTGGCATTTAACGAAACGTTAGCGTATAGTTTTTCGCTTTAATTGATATAGAGTCAAACCTTATAAATACCGTCAATCTTACTTGCCTTTTTCTGAGTGGTGAGTGGTAGATTTCAACAAATAGCGACAAGGAAAATAACAAATGAACTATTCACTCGACCCAATTGATCTGGGGGTGTTTATTGTTTACGCCGCTGGGTTACTTGCCCTTGCTCTTTGGATATCCCGTGACGAAAAGTCACATGACAGAACCACGCAAGATTATTTTTTGGCGAGTAAATCCTTACCTTGGTGGGCGATTGGTGCGTCATTAATCGCGGCCAATATCTCAGCAGAGCAAATCATTGGTATGTCAGGTTCTGGTTTTGCGTTAGGCCTAGGTATTGCCTCTTATGAGTGGATGGCGGCCATTACGTTGATTTTGGTGGGGAAGTATTTACTGCCCATATTCCTTAAAAATGGCATTTACACCATGCCGCAATATTTAGAGCAACGCTTTGACAGCCGGGTAAAGACCACCTTAGCGCTTTTTTGGTTAGGGGTATTTATTTTCGTTAATTTGACCTCGGTTTTGTGGTTAGGGGGATTAGCAATACAGAGCGTCGCGGGCATTGATTGGATGTATGGCATGATCTTTTTAGCTGTGTTTTCCGTGGCGTATTCCACCTACGGCGGATTAAAGGCAGTGGCGTACACTGATATCATTCAAGTTGTGTTGCTGGTTTTTGGCGGTTTCTTTTTAAGTTACTTAGCGCTGCAACAAATCTCGGGCGGGGAAGGGGTGTTAAAAGGCTTTAACATATTGACTGAAAAAGTCCCGGGCCACTTCGACATGATTTTAAGCCCTGATAATAGCGAATACATGAATCTGCCAGGTATCTCGGTGCTAGTCGGCGGTCTGTGGGTGATGAACGTGGGGTATTGGGGTTTTAACCAATATATTATTCAGCGTGCGTTAGCAGCAAAGAGCATTCAAGAAGCACAAAAAGGTATCGCATTTGCAGCGTACTTGAAGTTATTAATGCCAATCATAGTGGTACTACCTGGTATCGCTGCGGTGATTTTATTTCCAGATATTGAAAAGCCCGACCAAGCCTATCCATCTATGATGTCACTTATGCCAGTGGGCATAAAGGGACTCGTGTTCGCCGCACTTGTGGCCGCTATTGTTTCGTCGTTGGCCTCGATGACCAATAGTATCTCTACCATTTTTACTATGGATATTTACCGTCCTGTGCGCCATGACAAAGATGAAAATCACTATGTGAACATTGGCCGCCTGGCAACCGTTACCTCTTTGGTGGTAGCGGTATGTGTTGCTCAGCCCCTTATCGGCCAATCAGAGCAGGCGTTTCAGTATATTCAAGAATTTACCGGGTTGTTTTCCCCTGGGATCACAGTGATTTTTCTAATGGGCATGTTTTGGAAGCGTACTACCTCAACAGGCGCTTTGGCTGCTGCTATTGGCTCCGCAGCCTTCTCTGTATTGTTTGCCTTTTTCTTGCCTGAGCTGCCATTTATGGATCGCATCGGCATTGTATTTTTCATGTGCTTAGCTTTAACCTATTTCGTATCATTACGTGAGTCCGCGCCAAAAAATGATAGCAGCGTAGATTTAAGTGATGTGAACTTTGGTACTACGACGGGCTTTAATATCGCCGGCATAGGCTGTGTGTTAATACTCATAGGTTTGTACGTCACCTGGTGGTAATGTCTTTAATCAGGGCTGGTGTTCGGCCCTGACTTTTCTTCACTGTTCTATATATTTCCTGTTTCTTATCCCTTATCCCTTGTCTGTTCGATCTTAGTCAACGTTTTTGCATAGTATCGTCATTAACAATCAATTTACTTAAATCAGTTTTTGTGGGTAAACCGATTTCATTTTGGCTGGAGTTTATCATCTTTTTATCGTATGTTTGTGGTAGTTTATGCAACTTTGATATGTATTATTGATGAAACATTCCACATTATTGATTCATGCTTATTTTCGGTTTAACCGGTTAGGAATTTTGCTTCGACCATTTTTATTTATTGGCTCGTGTTGTTTGCTCTGCCTACCTGCATTGCTCAATGCACAAGAAGGTGAGTCTGATGTGGTCGTGACTCAGGAAGTTTGGGGCCAATATGAAGGTGAAGAAATAAAACGTTTCACCTTATCTAATCAATATGGCATGCGTGTGAGTGTAACGAATTGGGGAGCCTATGTTACATCCATTGTCGTGCCGGATAAACAAGGGGCATTTGAAGATGTAGTGTTGGGTTACGACAGCGCAGATGAGTATGTGCACGACTGTTGTTATAACGGTGCCACAGTCGGTCGCTTTGCCAATCGTATTGCCGGTGGGCACTTTCGAATCGATGGTAAACCAGTACAATTAAGCGTCAAACGTGATGGTGGTAACAAAGGCAATCATGCTCATGGCGGAGAAGTGGGGTTCAATAAGAAGCTGTGGCACGCACGCCAAGTGCGCGGTGGAGTCGAGATGCGCTATTTATCTCTCGACGGAGAAGAAGGGTATCCGGGCAATGCCAATGTAACCGTGTTGTATCGCTTAAATGCTAACAATGAGTTTACCGTTAGTTTTAGTGCGACCAGTGACAAAACAACCCCTGTTAATCTTATCTCTCATATCTATTTCAATTTGACCGGCAACCAGAAGCGCGACATCGAGCAGCATAAACTGCGTGTTGACGCTAGCGATTTAGTGCAGGTCAAAAAAGGCCTATTGCCAACAGGAAAATTAACGAGAGTAGAGGGAACACCGTTCGATTTAACGATTGCGGCAACGTTAGATGAGCGACTCACGAGCGAGCACGAACAATTGAAATTAGCCAATGGGCAAGATAAAACCCATGGTGGCTTCGATCATACTTGGGTGTTCAACCGATATGATGGTAAGTTGCAACATCAAGTTCAACTTTATGAGCCTGACAGTGGGCGAGTGTTAGATATTCTGACCACACAGCCAGGTGTGCACGTGTACACGGGTAACTTCATGAACGGTAGTGCAATCGGTAAGCAGGGAAAAGCAATGACATTTCGCAGTGGCGTCGCATTAGAAACGCAGCACTTTGCCGATTCGGTGAATCAACCTCAATTTCCCTCTACCTTATTAAGGCCCGGTGAAACATACTCTGAATCAACCGTTTATCGCTTTGGGAGCAGACAGTAAAAAGCAATGGCAACCATTAAAGATGTAGCAAAATTGGCTGGTGTGTCACCAGCGACGGTATCTAGGGTATTGAGTTCCACCGTTGTCGTGAGTCCAAAAACCAAAGCCAGAATTGAAAAAGCAATTGCTGAACTGGATTTTAGGCCCAATGCCCATGCTCGGGCGTTAGTGAGCAAAAGCACGCACACCATAGGTGTGGTTATTTCACAGCTCGCCGATCCTTTCTTTGCGCAAATGGCCAGCAGCATTGAAAATGTTGCTAAAAAGCGCAAGTTCAAAGTATTGGTCAGTACCGGCTCATTAGATGCGCAAAAAGAGTTAACCGCCATAAAAAGTTTGCAAGCCCAGCGCTGTGAAGCCATGGTGGTAAACAGTAAAGCTTTAGCTGATGATGTCCTTATCGATTTGGCTCAGCGCATTCCTGGCTTCGTATTAATCAATAAATTTATTCCCGAGATCAGTGAGCGTTGTGTTTGGTTTGATAATATTGCGGGGGGAAAGGTGATGGCCGATTATTTGGCATCCCTTGGTCATACCGCAATTGCGGTGATATCCACCAAAGAGCGAGTCTATGATGCAACTCACAGGCTAAATGGTATTCGTCAATCACTAGATGCTCATCAGATAGCTTTACCAGAGGAATATATTGCTCACGGCTCACCAGATTACGATGGTGGTCGCGCCGCCGTGGAAAGTCTCATTCAGCGCGGGGTGAAATTCAGCGCAGTGCTTTGCTACAATGATGCAATGGCAACTGGCGTCATCTCGGCATTGACGGATTTAGGAAAACGAATACCGGACGATGTATCAATCATCGGCTTTGATGATGTTCTGTTGGCTAAGTATTGTATGCCTAAATTGACTACGGTGAAGTACCCAATTGATATTATGGCGCGTAAGGCCACAGAATTGGCCCTTAGCCTTATTGCTAAAGACCAAACGCTTAACCAGAAAGCGAAAGACTACCAATATAAGCCATTTCTGGTGAAGCGTGAGTCAGCTACAAAACGCTAGCGAAGTGGCGAGCACATGCTGACGTTACCCGATCTTTCTCGTCAGCATCTTATCGCTCTTGGCTTTGGTTTCTTAGCACTCTTTTTTGCAAACCAGAGCCTTAGTGCAATGGCCGTTCCTTACTTTCAGATGACCCTAGGGATAGACCCATTTTGGTTAAGCCTAGTGATTGCCGCTCCTATTATGTTTGCCGCTTTTATCAGCCAATATGTTGGTCGAGTTTCTGAACGTTTACAGCATAAACATGGTAACCGCGGTGTCACGCTCCACATCTCTGGGGTGACCTCGGGCGTGCTATTTGGCGCGATATGGTGGGTGCCAAATACTTGGTCAAATGCTGACGTATTATGGTATGTGTTAGCGCTCAACTTCTTGTTCTCTATCGCCTTGACGTTTCTTACTATCAACGTTAAGTCGCTGGCTTTTGAGCTAAGCCGTGACGAAACTCAGCGCGTTAAGGTCATGGCATTTGGCTCTTTGTTTGAGCGGTTTGGCACCTTCGCTTATTTTTGGTTGTTTCCCTTGGCACAATTGTCTATATGGGGCAGCATATATCTGGGGATTCAGTATGTGGGCTGGTTTATCGGGATCGTGCTGATCGCCTTTTTTTCTATCGTTAGCGCGTGGTGTTGTGCTCCAAAACAAGTGACATCCCCGTCGATCAATACTGAGCAAGCGAATCTATTTGAGCGCAAAAAAGAAACGCCTGGAAATGCCCCTGTTTATATAAATATCGCCAAACCACCAACAGACGAAAGAACGAAGAGAGCCTTATTTTTGTTGTTAAGTTTGACGCTGATTAAATTTGGTGCAATCAGCATTTTTACCAGTTTTGATTTTTATCTTTTGGTGTATTTTGTAAAGGACGGAGACGTTGCTGCAGGTGCTTACTGGAAGGGTATTTTATCGTCGACGTTTGCACTGGTAACGTTAGTCATGATCCCGCTATTTTCATACGTTACTATAAAGCTCGGTAGATTAAAGGCTTTGAGCATCATTTACTGGTTAACTGCCTTGGGTGCGGTGTTGAAATGGTTTATTTATCAGCCAGGCAATGAGTGGGCTGTGATCATTGATGCATTATTAGGTGCGCCTTCTTGGGTGGCCATTTCCGTTATCATACCCAGTATGTTGGCCGATTTATGTGACTATGAGCGAAAACTATCCGGACAAAATAAGGTAGGGTATTTTGTTTCAGCGCAAAATAGAGTGATTAACATTGGCGTTGTGATGACGATGGTCGGTGCTGGTCTGCTGCTCAACCTAGTGGGTTTTGACGCTAATGCAGGGGAAGATCAAAGCCCAGGTAGTATATTTTTGATGCGTCTGTGCTTAGCGGGAGGCCCGTTAGTACTGTGTTTTATATCCTTAATGATCGTGAAGTGTTATCCCTTATCCGAACAACAAATGGCATTGAGTAAAGATGCTATACATGGAATCTAAAATGAGCTTAAGTCATGCCAACCATTAAAGATATTGCTAAGGCTGCTGGTGTATCACCGGCGAGTGTTTCACGGGTTATTAACGACGGGCCGAAAGTCGGCGCTAAAACACGTGAAAAAATAAAGCGTATTATGCGTGAAATGCAGTACCAGCCAAATGCTAATGCACAAGCAATCAACATGCAAAACAACGCGTCGATAGGGATTGTACTTGCTGACTTAACGGACCCTTTATTCGCCAAAATGGCTCATGGTATTGAAAAAGTCGCCGCGCAAAAGGACTTGCAGATTTTCCTCAACTCAGGGGCGTTTGATCGCGCCAGCGAGCTCGACGCCATTGAAGTTTTGCTGGAGCATCGTTATAAAGCCTTAGTGGTGCACAGCGCCATGATAGACGACAAAACCTTAATTGATTTTGCCCGTAAAGTACCAGGCTTAGTGTTACTTAATCGGCATATTAAAGAGATTGAAAATCGCTGCATCTGGCTAGATGACAAGTTAGGCGGCGCGTTGATGGCAGACCATATTGTAGATAAAGGCCATAAAAAAATTGCGGTCATTGGGGTGGATGGTATTCAAAATAACACCCGACTTCGCATTGAGGGAATGAAAGCCCAGTTAGCCAAATATCCAGTCACCTACGAAATCGAAATGTTAGAGCAAGGCGCGGCTACCTACGAAGGCGGTGAAGTCGCTGTACAAAACTTACTAGCACGAGGGGTGGAGTTTAGCGCTATTTTAGCCTACAACGATGCCATTGCGGTGGGGGCGGTTTCAATGTTGAAGGCCCATGGCATGACAGTGCCCGATGATGTATCAGTGGTTGGCTTTAATAATTTGATCTTGGCCCAATGCATGAAACCTAAGCTGACGACAATCCATAATCCTATCGAAGAAATGGCCATGAAGGCGACGGAGCTGGCACTTACACTAAGCAAGGGAGATGGGGATAGTGAGCCAGATTACGTCATGGATGAGCACAAATACAGTCCTGTGCTAGTAGAAAGACAATCGGTAACGCGGCTCTCATGAGGTTTAATGGGCGTTTTTAAGGCGCGTTGTTTTCTTCAGTAATTTGGGTTGACCCACTAGCGAAGTAATGAACACTGTTGCGCCCCCTTGCTTTTGCTTTATACATAGCTTGGTCGGCGTTTTTAAGCAGGGCATCCATGTCCGCAGCATCACTTGGATAGAACGCAATACCAATACTAGCGGTACAGTAAACGCTCTCATCTTGGATAAAATAAGGCTTGGCCAGTGCATCTGATAATTTGCGCCCTAGGGCCTCAATATCTTCAGGAGAGATGGCATCACGTAGGACGATGATAAATTCATCTCCGCCAAGTCTCGCCGCGATATCACTTTTACGAATGCACCCTTTGATGCGTTTTGAACACTCCACCAAGACGATATCACCAGCAGCATGACCTAGTGTGTCATTGACCGCTTTAAATTTATCAAGATCTAACATGGCAACAGCAAGTTCTTTTTTCTCTCGATCTGCTTGGGTCATTGCACTGGCGAGGTGTTCATAAAGTAGGTTGCGATTAGGCAAGTACGTTAAGCTGTCATAGTTGGCTTGCTGCCATATTAATTTATCGGCTTTTTCTCGCTCAATCGCGATGCGAGTGAGATTAACAAACTGTTCTATAAGTTTGAATTCTTCAGTTTTTGGCGAGTATTGCTTTCGAAAATAGATAACGAAGCTGCCCAAAATTTTTCCGTTGTTGCCAATAATAGGTTCAGACCAACAAGAGGCTAACTGGGCTTTTTGGGTTAACTCGGTCCAATCCACCCACCCCGGATGACTAGCAATATCTGGCACAACCACACGCTTTGAAGAGAACGCCGCCTCTGCCCATGCGCCAATACCGTGACCAATGGTTAGGCCGTCTATAGCCTGATTGTAATAATTGGGAAGGCTAGGCGCTGCGCCAACTAATAAACGCCTGCCTTTTTTATCCACCAGTAGCACGCTGCATAACGCATTAGGGATTTCATTTTCGATGCCATTAATAATTGCAGGGAGTATTTTGGACAACTTACTGGAACTGGCGATTAACTCGAGAATGTTATTGTGAATTTGGTTTACCTTGTCTTTGTTTGATAATTGTCGATTTTTATTCTGCATAAAAACTGAAAATATTAACGAAAATAGGTTCGTTACCACAAACGACGCAATAATACGTGGAAAGGTGAAACTGTCGAATTGTTGAAACGTTAAAAAGCACGCTATGGTAATCAATACGAAGTTAAACAGGCTAGCAATCAGGGTCGGTAAGAGGTAAAAGCTGGCAATGATGATAGGGAAAACCCAATAAATTAACCCCGCGCCCTTAACGTGTATGCCTATTAAAATGGTGACTTGAGCAACAAAAGCGAATATTCCACTGAAAAGTTTAATTCTGCTAGTGAACCAAACCCCTAAGAAAATGGCGAAGATCCCACCTACTGCGACTACATCTACCAAACTATTAGCGATATCTCCTGCCAAAATACTCAGCACGAGAAAAGGGGAAAGTACTATTGTGGCTGCGCCTGTGATGGCCAGAAGAATTTTATCTTCTAAGGTACGATGCTGAAATTTAACCGTCATATTAGGTCACCGTAAAATGCATGGTGGCGTTCTCTTAAAGTGCAATAAACCAATGGATAAGATAGCTGAAATTAACCGTTAGTGTTATAAAAAACAATAAGATAAGGTAACAAATTTGTGCTGGATCAGCTGCCAACTTCGGTGTTAACACTGTTTGTATATTTTAGATGAACGAGTTTCGATCTATCTGGAAGTATTCTAACAATGAATCAACTGCTTAAGCTAAATGGTTAAGTTACAAGGCTGTGGCAAAGGGTTGTAACAAAGGGTTGTGACAGAAGTAAATTGCTTCAATCACGAACCCTGAGCCTGTAACAGATTCTGTGGTGCGACACGATGTTGTTCCTGTGATTGTTTCAT
>OJDH01000290.1_pt1 | contig 28703 bp, 24 predicted proteins | sample 1592761 | NCBI WGS metagenome assembly OJDH01 (sample SAMN05416855, study PRJEB24817) | seawater metagenome | isolation source: Sea water | place: Canada:Atlantic | collected 2013-11
ATAAGTCTCTTCGATTTGGCTTTACTTGTTGGGATTTGAAACTGATTTATGCCCCTTTATCAGTTTCAGGCGATAAGCTCGCTGATTAAGTAACAAGCCTGTAGACCTACTTTTACTAATCGATAAATGACTGTTACTGATTACTTTCGATAAGACATCAATATCAATGTTCACTTTGCAATTTTTCGTGCTCGTTTATTTAGTACCCCTCTGGTAGAGTGCTTATAAATCAATGGCTTTACTTTAGTAAGGCTTAAATAATAGGTTTGTTAAATGGGCATGCGCGCTTTGCCAAATATACGCGCGCGCCCACTATATAAATATTAGGTTTTAAAGGAAGTTATGAGTATTCAACAAATTTCAAGAGATAAATTCGATTCTCTAAACATTGAAAAAACGGGCTTCTTTCCAGAACGAGCTTGGTTTGAATCAACAGATATGGATATCGCTGGAACTGTAATTAAAGATCCTATAGATAAAGACTGGTCTTATGTTGTTCTTGCAAAAGATGAAGATGATATTTATCGATATATCAAAGGTGAAGTAAGCCTTACTTCTCAAGATGAAGCAGAAAGCAAGATTGTTTCAACTATGATGGGGTTAAACGAACAAGGTACCTTTAATGAAGAACTATATTCTGAGATAACAGAGGTCCCAGATCAGGAAGAAAAGATTGTTATAACCACAATTGATAATCAAATAAAGACCTACCTTAAGAAGCATCCTGAAAAAATGTATGATCTATCTCCGAGAAAATTTGAAGAATTGGTTGCAGCTATTTTAAAGGATATGGGATTCGATGTTGAATTAACAAAAGCAACTAGGGATGGAGGGCGAGATATCATTGCATACATTAAAAATTCTGTATGTAGTTACCTAACTCACATTGAATGTAAAAGGTATGCCCCGGAAAATAAAGTTGGCGTGGGAATTATCCGTGAGGTTATGGGGGTCCATCAATTGAGGCAAGCGACAAAAAGCATTATTATTACAACAGGTTTCTTCTCAAAGGATGCTGTTAAAGAAGCCAAAATGGCTGAGAACCATTTAGACCTAAGAGACTTTAATGATCTAAAATATTGGTTACAAAAGTACTAGACTGCTTTGGCTGCAAAAAACTAATCGGGTAGCTGGAGGTGTCTAGCCTCCAGCCCCCACATCACCCTGCATGCGGCTCCGCACAGGGCGATTCATTTAGAACGCCTAACCTAAACTCTCTGGTTAGCTTCTCTGTTTAGAGAGTGAACAGCTATCCATCTCTCTGTAATACAACCCTGCTTTCTTAAGATAGTCATTACTCAGCGCGTGCTTACCCATATTTATCGTAATGCGAACTAGGCTTTGGAGTTTAAGCTCTAAGCCGATTCAGCCCCAAAGCGTGTTGTTAAAAACAACGAGGCGATCAAGATCCAGTCAACATAGCCTTACTTTTTCTAACCGTTATGCCCAGTTTACTTGCCGCCCAAAAGACTGATTGCTTAATGGCTTTTCGTCGAAGGAGTCATAACTGATTTGCTCCAAATTCAGATAATTCTGAAGTCAAACGATGCGTAGAATGAGCTTTCTACGCACCGATAACTTTGTATAATTATATAAAACCTATACATATCAATCTACTATGGGAACCTCAGGTTGTTCACTGTCCTTTAGTTCTCAGAGGAAAGAGGAAAGAGCAATGACCATTGCATAGAACGCCTCTCAAAACGTCACAAAATTTCAACGTGCTGTGGTTGCGCATTGGCTCTATTAAGGCTAAAAAGTAGCAGTTATGTGCGCTTTAGAGGCTTTGAGTGATATTTTCGTTAGCAAACCTAACTATGCCACTACAGTTCCGTAAAGACCTGGAAGTTAGGTGAACATCTATTAATAGATTGGTTGATTAACTTTCGCCTGGTATAGGTCCGTATGCTATTGATTAACAATGTGTGGCATAATTTAGTTTAATGGGTCTTGCTCAAACCCAGGGGCAATTACCAAGTTATTTACTCCATATAAAGCTTGACGGTTACTCAACCATAAATGGTATTCAGCACCATCTAGTACTGCTCCAGCTGTACAGTCGACATTCCATCTACGTAATAGATACCCTGCGACTGCTGCGCGTACATTAAGCTCTAGAACACCTTCTTCCATTCCATAATCAACTTCGATGGTTTCTTTATATTCTAATCTTGGATGGGCTACGACCTCTAATTCAACAATGCGATTCCATTGATTATCAGCTTCTTGTTTCTCATTATCTTGCACTGGGCTTTCTGGCAGTTTAGCTGGGTTAGAAATGCGTGTTATTACAAAGTCTGTAAATTGATTTCTACGACGGTCATAAGCTCTTACATGCCAACGTAAACCATTGTCGACTAGAGAAAATGGAACTATCTCTCTTTCGGTAAAGCCACTACTTAGAGATCGGTATTGTATTGAGACTGGGCATTTCGCATAAATAGCCCGAGTTAGAGTAGCCAAAACATCGATTTGAGGCTTATTCAATTGTGAAGGTGCTTCACAACTAACAAAGGGCTTTTGGTCTGAAACAATATCATCACCAAAGCCTAGCGAGAGTGCCGACATAACTCGTTCAGGTTGGTATTCAAATAACGGTTTAAATCCAGCAGCTGCTATATAGATTTTTGCTTTCGTATCATAAGTTAAGTTTTCTGATGCCAACTCACGGTAAAGGGCAAGATCTCTGGTAGCAGCCGCTTCTTTTATCCCAAAGCGTTTAACTAAATCATTACGACCGACAGAGCCTAAAAAGTAGAGCCTAAAATCGATATGTGAAAGACGCTCTTTTTGCGATTGATTTATATCGTCCATTAATAGTATTCCTAAGCAACAGCTTCAATACCAGTAATTCTAACAATAAGAAGCCATCCAATCCATTTATACTTGCAGTCATCATCAAAATGATTATGATATAAGATATAAATAATCATTGCGTGGGTGGGAAATTGAACAATAAGGAGTTTATTCTAGAAATTTGGAAGGTGTGGATATCTAAAAAACTCAGCAAATGGGCTGCGACGATGTTCATTTTAAGCGGTATAGCTGCGCTAACCCCTCAATGGTGGCATGGGCTAGCAAATACACTTTACTTCCAAGTGACGCAATCTAACCTCAAGCCGTTTGAGGAATCGCCTACTACTGGCTGGGCCTTCATATTCATAGGTCTTGTGCTTGTTTTTTTGAATATCTGGGAAAGCAAGAAAACACGGAACAAAGAAATTCTGGGCATCCGACATATTTCTGTAGCTGATATTCCTCCTGAAGCAATAAAGCGTGACCTCCCTTATATACAGAGACTTTGGCACTACAGCGAGCTAGCTGTCGATCATAGCGATTCCTATAATGGCGGGATTCTGGAAGATTATAACTCTGTGCTACGAGCATTAAACCGAGTTCCCGATCAACTGGATGGTATTTTACAAGCAAACAGTGACACTCCTCTTGCTTACTACGGTTTAACACATATCCCCTTAGCGTTTTATTTAGGCTACTTACTATCTGATAATAAATACCATATCCAGTTGTACGAGCTGAATAATACGGAACGAAGATGGAACCAACTTGGCAGCATTTCATCACCACTTGATTTAAAGAACAATAAGAATGAATTAGAAGAAAATACAGCCTCTGGAAATGTAATTGTAACTATTGGTATCAGCTTTCCAGTCCATTCATCTGAAGTCGATGAACTAGAGATCACCAATGAACTAGCCAGAATAAATATTGAAGCCTTGGTGCCTCAAAGGCAGCTTATTTGTAGTCAGGAGCAAATCGAACAGTTATGCAAAGTATTCAGACGCAGCCTTGAGCAGATTAAAAATGCTTACCCTAATAGAGATAAAACTCATATTTTTTATTCTGGCCCTGTATCGCTGGCCTTTGCCCTTGGGCGAGTAATAAGTGAACGAATAGATTCTGAAATAGTGATCCACAATTACTCAGTTAAAGAATCGCCTAAATACAGCTGGTCATTATCTTTCAATGGCTCTACCTCTGCACATATTTCTAAAACTACCGAAAAAGGAGAAGAACGTGACTCAATACAATATGCATAGTCAACTTAACGAATTTTACAACGAGCACGTGCGACTCAAAGGTGAGAGGGATACATTAAAAGAATTAAAGCTCACTAATCTAAAACGACTCACAGATGGCTTAAGTGAATTGGAAAAGCCTAATTTTATTAAAGACCTATTACAAGGCAGTATTGCGATGCACACTGCCAACAAATCAGAGAACAACGATTACGATATTGATATCGCAGTTATTTTTGAAAAAGATGATCTACCAGCCTCGGCATTGAATGCGCGAAAGCGGGTCGCTGAAGCTTTAAATAAAAAAGCATCAGGTTTTACAAAAGATCCTGAAGCTAGAACTAACGCCGTTACTGTTTGGTACTCTGATGGTTATCATGTAGATATAGCCGTATACCGAAGGAGTAAAGATTGGTTAGGCAATGAAATACTAGAGCATGCTGGAGCCGACTGGGCAGAACGTGACCCTAAAGCTATAACGGATTGGTTTACTCAGGCAGTTAAAGACAAAAGCCCTAAAGCAACAGTATGGTCAAAACCAAAAGTTGAAATTCGACAGATGAGACGTATTGTTCGCTGGATCAAAGCATTTACGAAAGCTAGAGAGGGGTGGAATTTGCCTGGTGGCCTCGTGATATCAGTCCTTGTTGCTGAATGCTATAAACCAGATAACGATAGAGATGACATTGCGCTATACAATACTCTTGTGGCCATTAAAAATAGATTAGATATCTACCCTACAGTTTATAATCCAACTGATTCTTCTAAAGACTTGACTGAAAAACAGAAGTTTCTTACTCAAGTAAAAAGCCTTAAGAAGCGACTTGGTTCTGTAAAAAACAAGCTAGAACCGCTTTTTAAAGGTGATTGTACATACGCGAAAGCTAGAAAAGCCTGGAATTATTTATTTCAGCATAGCTATTGGAGCAATGAGGTGCTTGTAGCCGAAGCTTTGAGCAAAAATTTGAGTATTTTCTTTGTTAATTTAAATATGGGTATTGCGAATACAAAAGAGGGTCGCCTTAAAGCTGCGTCTGTGGCGAGTGGCCGGTTCCTACCAAAGGGAGTTCACCTTAAATTCACTGCCGTAACAAATGTTCCATATCCATACGATATTAATTGGAAAGTAGAAAACTCAGGAGATGAAGCTGAAGAAGCTCAAGAACTATCTCATGAGAGAACTACTGGGCAACTTATAAACTGGGAGCACACTGCCTACAGAGGAAAACACAAGATGATTTGTGAGATTGTTAGGGATGGGACTGTCGTTGCTGAATCTGAGATGAGAGTTAATATTCGATAATGTACACTGGACGATATTAGAAGTCCGTCTTTGGAAGCAAGTTATTGTATGGACTAACGGTGATGGTAAATGATCCTGTTAACTTATGAGGTGATGATATCACCTCTAACTAGGTGGCCAAATTCACCGTACCACTACAGTTAGGCATTTTATAGGAATATCAGAATATGCGGTTAGAGTTCTTACTCATTTTTGGAGGGGTTGCTGGGTTCATTGTTAATGGATTTAAGTATTTTACTCTTCGTAAAGTTAGAGATGACGGAAATGAAGCTATAGACCATTTGAGAGAATATAACAGGACTATGGTGATCATGTCTCTTGTGTTTTTGCCGACAGGTTTGTACTTGGTGCTTTCTGATGATTCGGCGTGGTACAACACAATAGGCGTATTCATTCTGGCTTATGGTATTAGTGCTTTTGTGCAGTCATTCAGGCCACATAATACAGCCCAAGAAATTGAGCGTTTTGGGCGAGATCCTGAATCTCTTGAGAGTACCTTAGTTATCAGTCGAGTTATTGGGCTTGTTGCAGTTATTCTTGGTGGTTTTCTTTTCCAACTCAAATTTAATTATTTACACGCCTGTTATCGCTGGCGGTAGTACTCAGGAGTAAAAATTGGCTATAGAGGAAGTATGTTTAACCGCATCTGTGTGGATCGAACCAAAGTATATTATTCCAGCGTTTATGGTTTTGCTGTCGTCTGGTCTTTTTCCGTTTTTGCTCCACAAATATAAGGTAAAACGAGAACGTGAAGAAAAGCTCTTTGATACGAGAAAAGAGGAGTATCAAGGGTATTTCAAGAAAATGGAAGAAGCAGCTAGATTAGCGGGGCAAGACTACGATAAGTACTTGACTGAAACATTGCCGAATGCTTCACGTAAATTATATGAAGCCCAGTCTTCACCTGAAGCACTTGTCGAATATCAACAAACATTGAATGCTTTCACAAAAGACATCAACGATGGTTTTATGAAAGCTACAAACGAGCTTGTAAGCCTTAGAATCGTGTGTAGCAATGAACTAGCTATGCTTCTTGATGATTTCGAGGGTACTTATCAAGCTATGATGAATTTGCAACCTAAAATGCTGGAAGAAATTCGATGCTCTCTTACTCCAGAGTCCTTTATTACAGGTCAATTTGATTTCGAAACTCCAAGTAAAGTTCAAATGACCAATTTGGGTATTTCTTTAGTTGAGACTAGGAACTCGATAATAAAGACCATGCGTAAAGAGCTAGGGTTTGAGTACTAACAAACAGTTAAAAGATATTCCAACGTTTTGCATTTTCGATTCAAGGTTGGGTTCTGTATTTACGGTGCAATGGTTTAGGTAAGGAGGTAGCGTTGTTCGCCACTTACGGGGTGTTACTGCATATTTAATATGCCATACATTTCCTAATCCCACGACCCACCTTTAGACCCTTTGCACTAAATGGTTTTTGTCCAAAAATTCGCTACAACCAATAAGTTCAATCGAAGAGGTAAACAACCTCGTGTGAATGCGGCTATGACCTTCGACAGCATGGACGCTGTCGTAGAGGCTATAGGGATATACTTGTGCCGAGTTATAGAAGTATTTACACATCAGCATGCTGCAAGCAATAAATAACCTTGCTGCTATGGTATCCAGTAAATCAGCCAAACACCAACCCCGCCCAATGAACCAATCCAAAAGATATTTGAAACTTGTTATCCGACAAGTATCAACCTTTATGTTAGCTCTTTCAATAAGGTTTTGGCGGCTAGCTTTCCTAATTCATTGGCGGCTAGAGGGCTTGCACCGGTTATTAATTTTCTATCTAGGCAGACGGTATTATCCGCTTTGGTGTTAACGATATTAACGCCTAAGTGGGTTAGTTTTTCGCTGAGTCCCCAGAGCATTTTACCTGGTAGATAGCCTATTTTTGGTGTCATATTATCGACTGAATCTGGGAATACAGCCATCTTGTACCCTGCATAATAGAACTCTTTATCATTCAGAGCGGTGGCGAGCAGTGAGCTTGGTCCATGACAAAGTGTGATGGTAAATAATTCATTGTCATGAGCCCAGTTCAGGGTTTTGCCTACATTTTCATCTTCAGGAATACCGAGCATGGCGCCATGTCCACCTGGGACAAATACTGCTGCATATGATGTTGAGTCGGGCAACGATGTTTCAATCAAGGTTTGTAGATTTTTTGGCTGCTCAAAACTTGATTTGTACTCATTGTAAATCGCTTTTACATGATCATCTTTTTCTGGGAAAGCCCACATTTCAAAAACAACGGGCTTGCCAGTTGGGGTTGCTATTTCAAAGTCGAACCCCGCATTTTTAAGGTGCAACATTGGCACTAATGCTTCTACTGGATGGTTGCCAGTAGAGAACTGTTTGCCGTTCTGCATCTCCATGTTTTTGTGTTCAGTGAAAATCACTAAAATCTTCGACTTCTCTCCCTGATACTTATCGTACGTAATATCTTCAAAATCAGTTTTACTCACCGTGGCCAGCTTTAACGCCAGTTTTGATGGCGAGTAAGATCCGTCGGACTCTAATTTCGGCGCAATTCCTAATAATTCTTTAAGCATTGTTATCTCCTTACTGTGACTTACGCTGAAACGTTGATGATGATTTTCCCTTGTGCGCGGCCTGTTTCACTGCGCTCATGAGCTTCTGCTACTTGATCTAATCTAAATTCGCTGTCGATATTGACCTTTAGCTGACCCGCATCGGCAAACTTAGCTAGCTTGGTTAATTGCTCGCTGTTTGGCTGTACAAAACAGAAGAACGCGCTGACACCATGTTGAGTTGCCATGGCTTCATCTGGATTTTGGGTAATAGAAACCAGACGTCCACCTTGCTTCAATGTTTTCCAGCTATTTGCTTGAGTATCACCCCCAATGGTGTCGAATACTACATCAATATCGGTTAACTCTGAGAAGTCTTCCTGACGATAATCGATGGCTTGATCTGCGCCTAAGCGCTTTACCAGCTCAGTGTTTCTTGAAGACGTGGTGGTATAAACATAAGCGCCACGCAGTTTTGCCAACTGGATGGCAAATTGGCCTACAGCACCAGAGCCTGCATGAATGAGCACTCGCTCACCTGCTTGTAATTTTGCCAGTTCATAGAGTGACTGCCATGCCGTCAGTGCTGCCAATGGAACTCCAGCAGCTTCTTGCCAAGTCAGTGAGTTAGGTTTAAGCGCAACTTCATCAGCTGTCACGGTCAGGTATTCTGCATAACTGCCGTTTTTGGCAATATTTGGTCGACTGTATACAGCGTCACCAATTTTGAAGTTAGAGACATTTTCACCTATGGCAGCGACTTCACCGGATACGTCCCAGCCCAAGGTTAATGGCAATGTGTGATTAAGCAGTGGTTGCAAGTAGCCTTCTCGAATCTTCCAATCTACTGGATTCACAGAAGCTGATTTTACTTTGATCAGTATTTCATTTTCAGCAGGTGTTGGTATGGCAATGTCATTTAACATTAATACGTTGCGGCCACCAAATTCATTGATTTGTACTGCTTTCATTACGTTGCTCATGATGTCTCTTTTAACGTTTTATTCGGTAAGTTGAGCAAAGAATACACACAAATAGCTGGCTTGATTAGTCATAAAATAGGCACTATATTGATTCCAAACTGGAACCAATGGGCGTGTTATGGCACTTGAAAACGAAAATATGCAGGGATTGGTGCTGTTTTCTCATATAAACAGGCTAGGCAGTTTATCGGCTGCTGCGCGCTTAATGGGAATTAGCCGTTCATCGGTGAGTAAGCAATTAGCGGCGTTAGAAAAGAAAATCGGTTCAAGGTTATTTAATCGAACGACGCGTAAAATTGTGCTTACTGAGGTGGGTCGACAGATCCTTAAAGAGGCGCATAAGGTCGAATTGGCGCTTCAAACAATTGAACATATCAGTGAACATTCTCAGTCGAGAATCGCTGGAGATCTGAAAGTTTCGTGTGCCAGCGCACAGGGGCGGGTTCATCTCATTGGGTTAATCACTCGGTTTATTGCGCTTTACCCTCAAATCAATGTGAATTTGCAGCTGGAAGATCGGTTTGTCGACATGGTTGCCGAGAACATGGATATCTCTATTCGCGTTGGTTATTTGCCAGATTCAAGCTTGATCGCTCGCAAACTTGGTGACTTATCTGGTGTGCTTTGCGCCAGTCCGGAGTATTTAAGCAATGCACCCGTGTTAAAAACACCTTGTGATCTATTGCACCACCGTTGCTTGTTTTATCGCAACTCAAAGCTGGCGATGAACTCTTGGTCATTTATCAGTGAGGAAGGCGAAGAGACGGTGACGGTTTCTGGCCCATTGAGCATCAATGACCCCAGCGTATTGATATCAGCAGCACTTGCACATGCTGGCGTGTTACTCGTTGATAAAGGCTTGCTGGGTGACACCATGCGAGAAGGGAAATTGGTACCAGTGCTGGAGGGCTATCAACCCCTTGTGAGTTTACCTATCTACATTGTTTATCCCGAGAGAGAACTGATCCCTGCAAAAACCAAAGCACTGGTCGATTTTTTATTGGAAGAGATGCCACATATGCTAAGAGGGGAATAGCGCTTTTTATTTCCATTTCCATATCTCGTGTTTTTGCACGAATGCCGTGCAGCGAAGCGCTTTGTAGTGAGCATGAGTGGCGATACTAATCAGTGTAAGATTCTGAATCTGTGGTGGAGTCAAGATAGCGGGACAATTTATCCTCTCTTACTATTTTCTCCTTTTTAGGTTCTAGGTTGCTCTTCCTGCTATACTGTTTCCTCGATTTTTTGGAGGCAATAATGGACGTATCATCTTTACTCGACGGCCTGAATGATAAACAACGCGAGGCCGTAAGTGCACCGCAATCCAGTATGTTGGTATTGGCGGGCGCTGGCAGTGGTAAGACTCGGGTATTGACCCACAGAATTGCCTGGCTGATGCAAGAGGAACAGCAAAGTCCTTACTCTATTATTGCAGTAACCTTTACTAATAAAGCCGCCGCTGAAATGCGTGAGCGCGTAGAAAAGGTCAGCGGTAGCAATATGAGTCGCATGTGGATCGGTACTTTCCACGGTTTGGCTCATCGTCTTCTGCGTACTCACTATCAAGATGTTAACCTGCCTCAAACATTTCAAATCATCGATTCTGACGATCAGCTAAGGCTGATCAAACGCATTCTTAAAAGCCTTCACCTTGATGAGAAGCAGTATCCGCCTCGTCAGGCTCAAGGTTATATCAATGGTAAGAAAGATCAGGGATTACGTCCTAAGCATATTGATGCTGGTGGTTTCCCGATTGAGCAAACTCTGCTGCAAATTTATCAGGTTTACCAAGAGTCATGCGATCGCGCAGGGCTGGTGGACTTTGCTGAGATCTTACTGCGTGCTCATGAACTTTGGCTGAATAAGCCTCATGTGCTTAAACATTACCAAGACAGATTTAAAAATATTTTGGTGGACGAGTTCCAGGATACCAACGCGATTCAGTATGCTTGGATCCGCATGTTAGCTGGTGATAACGCTAATGTGATGATTGTTGGTGACGACGATCAGTCAATCTATGGCTGGCGTGGTGCTCAAGTTGAGAATCTACATAAATTCCTCGAAGACTTCCCTAAAGCAGAGACGATTCGATTAGAGCAAAATTATCGCTCTACTGGCCATATCCTAAAGGCATCGAATGCGGTCATCGCGAATAACCCTGAACGTTTGGGTAAGAAGCTGTGGACTGAAGATAAAGATGGCGAGCAAATCTCCATTTACTGTGCATTCAACGAAATGGATGAAGCACGCTTTATTGTTGGCCGTATTAATGACTGGCACGACATGGGCGGCGACCTCAGTAAGTGTGCGATTTTGTACCGCTCTAATGCACAATCTCGTGTATTGGAGGAGGCGCTGCTGCATAAGGGATTAGCTTACCGTATCTATGGTGGCTTGCGTTTCTTCGATCGCCAAGAGATTAAAGATGCAATGAGCTATATGCGTCTTATCAATAACAAAGATGATGATGCCGCATTTGAGCGTGTAGTTAACACGCCTCCTCGTGGTATTGGCGGACGTACGTTAGATATTCTCCGTTCAACGGCGCGTCAACAAGAGCTGACTTTGTGGCAGACTTGTGTGCGAGCGATTGAAGAGAAGTTACTTAGCGGCCGTGCGGCAAATGCAGTGAATGGCTTTTTGGATCTGATTGTTGAGATGCAGCAAGACACGACAGAGATGAGCTTACATAACACCACAGATCATGTGATCCGTGTGTCTGGGCTCAAAGTGATGTACGAAACTGAAAAAGGCGAGAAGGCACGTTCACGTGTTGAAAACCTTGATGAGCTAGTTACAGCTGCGCGCACCTTTATCTTGCCTGAAGAGAGTGAAGATATGGGCGAGCTGAATGCCTTCTTATCTCATGCGGCATTAGAGGCTGGCGAAGGTCAAGCAGATGCTTTTACCGATGCAGTGCAGCTAATGACCTTACATTCAGCCAAAGGACTTGAGTTCCCAGTGGTCTTTATGTCTGGTGTTGAAGAGGGATTATTCCCGAGCCAAATGGCGATGGATGAGGGCGACAGACTCGATGAAGAACGCCGCCTTTGCTATGTGGGCATGACACGTGCGATGGAAAAGCTCTACATCACTTACGCAGAAACTCGTCGTATCTATGGCCGTGAAAATTTTGCCAGTCCATCACGCTTTATCAAGGAGATCCCGACAGAACATGCTGAGGAGATCCGCTTAAAAACGCAAGTGAAAGCACCGGCGCGAGTTAAACCTGCAATGGCGAGAACCACGGTGGTTAACGACTCAGGCTTTAAGCTAGGTCAAGGTGTCAGACATCATAAATTTGGTGAGGGTAAAGTTACTGGCACCGAAGGAAGTGGTGCTCAGGGCAGAGTACAAGTTAACTTTGCAGATGTAGGCAGTAAGTGGTTAGTCGTTGCCTATGCAAAACTCGAACGTTGCTAAAATCGATTGTTAGGAGTGTTTTTGACTGCCTACTTCTGTGTTGAATTAGTTTGCCAAAAAACACTCCTAGTAGATCAACTTCTTATATTGATTGGTATTAGAAAGTTTAAAGGCCGAAGTGATTTTTAGGAGAGCCTAGATGAATGTGAAGGATAAAGTAGAGGTCTATTTACGTTTGGCGCGAATGGATCGCCCCATTGGGACTTTGCTCTTGATGTGGCCCTGTTTGATGGCACTGGTGCTGGCCGCTGGTGGCATGCCGGACTTGAAGGTATTAGTGATCTTTATTCTCGGTGTGGTGGTGATGCGCGGCTGTGGCTGTATCATTAACGACTATGCTGATCGTAATTTAGATGCCCATGTTGAGCGTACTAAGTCTCGTCCATTAGCGAGTGGAGAGGTGTCAGTCAAAGAGGCATTAACGCTCTTTGTCGTCATGGGACTGCTGGCCTTTGGGCTAGTGTTGATGCTGAATCCTTTGGTGGTACAACTCTCCTTTGTGGGGATAATACTGACCATTATCTACCCTTTCACTAAGCGCTTCACGAATATGCCGCAGATGTTTCTTGGTGTCGTGTGGAGCTGGTCTATTCCGATGGCCTATGCAGCACAAACCGGTGAAGTGCCGGGAGAAGCTTGGTGGTTATTTGCTGCCAACTGGTGCTGGACAGTCGCTTACGACACTATGTACGCCATGGTCGACAGAGATGATGACCTCAAAGTTGGGATTAAATCGACTGCAATTCTTTTTGGCAAATATGATCGCCAGATCATTGCGCTATTTCAGTTTGCTGCACTCGGATGCTTCATCACTGCGGGTTGGGCTGCCGACCGTGGTCTGGTTTACGCTCTTGGCATTATTACCTTTATCGGTTTCAGTTTATATCAACAGAAACTTATCTATGGTCGTGAACGTGCTCCCTGCTTTAAAGCCTTTCTCAATAACAACTGGGCGGGCTTGAGTCTGTTTATCGCCCTTGGTGTTGATTACATTATCTAGTCTTTAGCGCTGTAAAGGATGTTGAGCTGGTTTGCTCAATGTCCTTCTATCTCTCCTTTCTCTTCCTCTTCTTTTTCTGCATTTCCAAGTCGCTTGGCTATATATACCTAGCTAGCGAATACAATTCATGTCAATTGCTATAACATAGTCTCAACATGTATTCGCAAGGAGCCTTTATGAGGCGTAGCGTAAAGTTCAGGCTTATCTTTTTAATGAGTGCCATAGCAAGTTATTGGCTAGGCTTTCAATTTCTTCCCCAGAATTTAGAAACAGACAACAGCAAGCATCTGCTGATTGGTTTCTCAGTGCTCTATTTTGTCCTACTTCCTCTTCTCTACTGGTTTTGCATCATCAAGGTGGGTGAACAAAAGCTATGGAAAATGCTGCTCATATTTAGCCTGAGTAGTCTGATGGCCCGGCTTAGCTTTCCGGTTGAAGTGGCGTCTTATTTCGAGTTTATCGCCTGGATGCGCTACCCAATTATCGCGGTGTTACTGGTCATTCAGCTGTTCTTGATGGTCAGTATCGTCAAGGGGTTATGGCAAGCACGTAGTTTATCCGGCGACCCTAGAGTGCATATTCTCGATACGTTTCAAGAGCAGGATGATAAAAAGCGTTCACTGGCATTAGTCATGGCATCTGAACCTGCCAGTTGGTATTACGCCATTCCTTATCTGTCGCGTAAGCATACGGCTGCTATTACTGCTCTACAGTTACGCTCAGCCTCCATTTGGATTTGGCTGTTGATGATAGTATCAACCCTTGTTTTTGCGGGTTTAGCTTACTATTTTATTGAGCCTTGGAGTGAAATCGTCGCAATTATTGTCTCGAGTATTATTAGTTATAGCTTGGTGATGGTTACTGCTAACTATCGAATTTCGAAAAACTACTCACTGTATCGTCATCAAGATAAGCTGATCATTAACAACAGTGTTTGGGGTTTTATATCGATTAAATTTGCCGATATAGCGGATGTTGAACTCGGTGAATACAATAGAAAAGAAGACAAAGAGGGCCTACATCTAGGTTATGGTGATACTAGCAATATCAAACTGACCTTTACTCAACCGATGACATACTTTGGCGGCTTAGGTCAGCTGACCGAACAGGTCGATGTGATTGATATGCAGGTAGCGGAGCCTCAGCTTTTGCTTGAATGTATTCAAACATATCAAGCGAGTGATGCTGAGCATTCCAGTTCAGAGACGCTATTTGACAGTGAGTCCGCTGACTTGCCTGTTCAACTAGATTCAAGCCCCCAATCATGAAGATATTGGTTTCCTGCTTTGATTGAAGCATTGCAGAATCTAAATCTATCTTCATATCACCGACATCTTATAGGCATGTAAGGGGAGTATAATGTCCCTTGGATTTTTAAGGTGCGGTGATCACGGTTATAGTGCCTATGGTGTTACCTATTTTGTCGGGGGACAAATGAAATATTTTCAAATCAGCTTAATATCTATGATGGTGACCGCCTTTGGTGCCAATGCAGCGGGAATGAACATGGAGGTGAGTCAGCCATATATCAATACCCATCTCTCGTCAGGTTCTGGTGCTGTGGTAAACGATGGCAATATTCTGGTGGTTGGTGATGACATGGAGTGGTTATTTTCGGTTGATAAGGATTATCAGATCGTTGATCGATACTCTTTGTCTGCAAGTAAAACGCCCGCAGAAGGGCGGATGAAGAAGAAAATAAAACCTGACTTTGAATCCATTACCAAGCTTAAATACCAAGGTCAGGAATACTATTTGGTATTGGGTTCCGGCAGTAAAAAAGGTAAGCGTGAGAAAGCGGTATTAATGGCTGCTGGCGATCACAGTAAGCAAATATTGTCCTTGAGTCCTTTATACCAATCCTTATACGAAGCCTCAGGTATGTCAGGTAAGCAAAAACTGAATATCGAAGGCGTAGCAAACAGCGATGATATGGCTTATCTGTTCAATCGGGGTAACGAAGGAAAGAATATCGTCTTTTCTATAAAGTTAGATCAGATGATGGACTTCATCAGTGGCAAGAGTGACAGCTTAACTTCACTTAGCGCCGTAGATATTGAGCTGCCCTCTATTAAAGGTTTTGATGCGACCCTATCTGGTGCTGATTTCTGGCCAGAAGCCAACAGCATAGTGTATTCAGCTTCTGTCGAAGGCACTGACACTGCAGTGGGAGACGGTAAAGTACTTGGAAGTTTCATCGGTGTGTTACCTGCCGATAAACTGACAGGGAATATCAAGGTGCTGGATCTGACTCAGAACGCACAACAGCTGACTCATAACGGCCAAGCTGTTATCACCAAGGTTGAGTCTGTCGCCATCGACACGTCCAATCAACACAGTGTGCAGGGGTATCTTGTTAGTGATAACGATGATGGCACAAGCCAGTTCTTCAGTTTCACAATAAAGGCTGATTAACACTTTCTGATTTGATTTAGCTTATTTGGTCTTTCTGGTTAGTTCTAGGTTAATTTTGACTCTTACAACTTTGCTTTTGGATAATGAATGAAAAAAGTATTGTTTCTATGCAGTAAGAACAAGCTGAGGAGTCCAACGGCTGAAGCTATCTTTAGCCATGTTGAAGGCTGGGAGGTGTATTCGGCTGGTATCAGTAACGATGCGGAGGTGCATGTCAGTGTCGAAGATATTGAGTGGGCTGATTATATCTTTGTCATGGAGAAGGCTCATAAAAAGAAGTTGAGCAGTAAGTTTGCTAGGGTTATTAGAGATCAAAAAGTCATCTCGTTGGATATTCCAGATGATTACGAATTTATGGATGACAGGCTGATTGAGATATTGCAATCAAAGGTGCCTGATCTCGTCAAGTAACCTGCATAGTACCTATGCCTGCTCTTGAGCCGATGTGGGTTGAGTGATTGAATTCATCTCAGTGAAACTTCCTTTTTAATCAAATTTATAGATAGCGACACTATATTTTCATCATGTTTTTAATTAGACAGTGTTTAGTTGGTTAGTCTAATTTATTTTATTAAAATGTTAAGTTATAAAAGTCGATAAATAGAAGTGTTTATCTTTGTTGTATTATAATCATAAAATAACACATTATATTTTATTATCGGATAATTAATGTTTGTTTTTATAACTATGGCAAGTGACTAATAATAATGGTGATAACATTTAGATGGTTTTTTCATTATTAATTTAAACTTTGATTGTGTTTTATTGAATCGTTGCGAAAGTTTCTAGGTAACAATACTAGCAGTAAATTAATTGTTAATGATAAAAGGATAAAATTAGTGCTTAACATCATTGTTGAGGATTAATCATCATTACTCAATTAAATGTTTGTTTCTATGTGACTTTGGTTTGGTTGTGGTATTGATAAGATGAAATTATGTTAGTGATAACTAACCATTAGATAATACTCGTTTATATCCTGAATATACAACTAAACCAATAAAATGCAACTGATTATTAATTAACTTAGAAGGAAGCTAGGTATGAAGTTTAATCATAAAGTAATAATGTTTAGTTGTGCAGGGATATATATGCCTCTGTTGTTCGGTTCTGGAATGGCGAGTGCAGATACATCCTTAGTGAATACATCTTTAATCAATAAATCGGAGGTCATGGAAGTATCAGCACCCAAAAATGTTGGTGCTTTAATTAACAAGCAGTTAAAAATGGATCAGGCTACGCCAATGGAATGGCCTGAATATGTTGATACCAAAGGGGCTCATGAAGAGAGTATCTCTGTTGGTTCAGGTTCTGGGGACAGTCAACTGGCACCCACGGGAGCCAATGATGATGCCAAAGCTCTCTATCCAGAAGCCTGGCAAGCCTTGGAAGATATGATAATTACTGAGGAATACACCACCAGTGATTATGATGCTAAATCTTCTGCCAAACCTGATCTGTATACAGGTTATCCGGCAAATAAATACTCACAATCTTGGAAATATCACCCTTGGAGAACCATGGGGAAGCTCTATTTCAATACCCCAAGTGGTGGAAGTAGCTATTGCAGTGCGTCAATGTTGAAAAATAACGTACTGGTGACAGCTGCTCACTGTGTGTATAGCCGTGGAAGTGGTTGGCATTCTAATTTGGTATTTGCGCCGGGAGAAAGATACGGCAATAAACCTTATGGCCAATATAATTGGGGCGGAGCGATTGTTCTAAGTAACTGGATTAATGTCGGCAGTCGCCAATATGATCTAGCGTTAGTGCGGTTAAGTGGTAACCCTAATGGTATGGTCGGTAATCTGGGATATGCTTATGGGCAAGCTTTCGAGCAAAGCTTATTTTCATTTGGTTACCCAGGTAATTTGGGCTCAGGCCAATACAGTAATACTTGTGCTGCTGAGTCATTTAAAGATGATACTGACGCAATCGGTATGGGCTGTAATATGACTTATGGTGCCAGTGGTGGGCCTTGGGTTAGATCGTGGTCTCCATATGTATCAGGCGGAAACCAGGTTAACTCTGTGGTCAGTGGGCCATCCAGAAGAGGCACCTTTGGTAAGAGTATTGTTGGTCCACGATTTACCAGCAATAACTTCAAAGTACTTTGTACTAGCTATGGTTGCCTGTAAGTTGATTGTTTGAAAATGATCGAGGAAGAATAATGTCAGAGTGTTTTTTTGCTGGCATTACGGGGTTACGAGAAACGCATGATTAACCATGTTTTGTGTTTTTACTTGTAACCCCGAATTGGTATGTAGATACATGCAGAGGTTTTACTCCGCATGCAGATTCAGACAAGAATTAATCTGTGAACAATGCTAGAAAAGTCTTTGACGGCATAAAATACAGCCCGCCAGTTTGTGCATCCACAAAGTCCAATAAACGGTCATAGTCGCCATTTTCATCGGCATAGATCATCTGTGTCAGTGACGTTTTGATGATTTCAGGCGTAGAGGCAAACCCGACAAAAAATGTGCCGTGTTCTTTGGCATTACCCCAAGGACGATTCTGTCTAAGCATTTTGATTTCAACGTCATCAATTTCTACTTTACTCTTGGCATTGTGTGCCCAAGCAGGTTTAATATCATCATCGAGTTCAATATTGTCCATTTTAGTTCGGCCAATAACTTGTTCTTGGTATTCGGTGTGCTGTGCTTCCCACTTATCGAGGTGATCGACATAGCGTTGCACCGTGAGGTAGCTGCCACCTTGGTGGATATCGATATCTTCACAAACTAATACAGCTTCAACACGCTCGTCACCGACAGGGTTCTCTGTACCATCAACAAAATCAATCATGTCGCGGTTATCGAGATACTTATACCCTTGAATATCTTCAATCAGTTCAGCAATAGCAGCAAGGTCACGAACGATAAGTTTGGCCGCTTGAAAATTGAGATCCATGCGATTGGATTTGATCATGAAAAAGATATCGCCAGGTGTGGCAGGGAAACTTCTCTTCCCATCCTGCATCGGCGTGAACGGCTGTAGTTGTGCTGGGATCGCTGTGTCAGGAAACAGCGGTGCCCATGCATTGGCAGAGAAACCTACGCTAATGGAAAGGTCGGCGTCGAGATCTTTTTGATTAATGGATTTAGTGATGACATCAAGCTTAGCGAGCGCGGCGCCTATGTGTTCGCTGGGTGAAGGGCTTTTATCTGTCCCAGAGAGCACAAAGGTCATGTATTCGGCGTGTACGGTAGGGTTGGATAACACACCTGCTTGCGCCAAGTTACTTAAAGCTGTCATTGTCTGCTCCTGTAGAAGAAAATAAGGTAAAACTGATTTTTAACCATCATATTATATCTGGTTCAATCAGGTTGTGATATTTAATAACTATTGGGTCAGAGTTGGAATAATCGCGATTAAATATCTTTAATAAACAAAAAAGCACTTCAATCGAAGTGCCTTTCAATCTTTTCAAAAACGTTAGTTTTTAACGAGCTTAGCTAGATCTGCCGGGCGGTAATATACCGACTTGAGTACTTTGCCTTGGCGAACCACTTTACCAGCCATGTCGACGTCTTTAGCGCATTTAGCGATGATAAATTCACCTTTCTGGCTACCGACAATCTCGACGCCTTGCTTGGCATAAAACTCGATGGTTTCAGCGAGCTCTTTCTCATTGCGACAGACCTTACTCATGTTGCTTGAGTGGACTTCATCCCAACAAGTTAAAAAGTCTATTTCACGATTTTTAGCAACATTTAGCAGAAGATCGATGACATAGCTGATCTCAATACGATCATTAACCTGTGAAGCGCCAAGGTGAACCAAACGGCCCATCAGTACATAAACAGAATCGACAATGGCATCTGCTTGTTCGATACGCGTGTCGGCTTCAGCAAGCTCGGTTAACTCTTCAATCGCAAGTGACGTATGCAATGTGTCAGCTTTATCATCCAATGTCGTTTCATCTTCGCTGGGCAGATCAAAAGTCGAGCGGAATTGAAGTATGTCACGGTAAAGGTGATCGTAAAGTGGCTGAGTCAGTGCAGTTAGTTTCATGAGTAGACCTTGAGGTTTTAGCTTATGTTCGAATAATTGAATTGCGGTAATTCTAATTTAATGGGGCAGTAAAAGAAACTTATGCGGCTAAGTTATCGAGATTAGATGTTAAACGTTTACTTACTACCAAGGGCGTCAACGATTAATTGAAATACCGTATTGATTACGCCATTAGTGACATCTTGTGAGCTAGTTTGCTCATCTCTGTTCGAAGGGTGGGTATCGGCCTGTCTTTGCTCCGTTGCTTCTCTGGTTGCCTGACCGAACACTGTGGCGGAGTTGGCTACTTTTGTACTTGAGCATGCGCTCAATTGGAGGGTTAGCAAGGTTATTACTAATATTTTATAGCGGTTATTCATCTCGTTAACTCCACCTAAAAAGTGATTCCTGAGAATAAAATATACCGTAATAGCTGCGGTTGCAACGAACCGATATTAGCGGTGCTCAATAGCGTTAACTTTTGCTCATTTATTTAACAATGAATTGAAAATTAGCTTTCAGTGATGTTCATCTCACTCAAACCGAAATATTTTACACGATACCCACTACAAACTTTATCTCTGATTAGTGAATAATTAGCCGCCTTTTGGACTCAATATTGAATTTATAGTCTGCAATGGCATCTTGGCTGCTTCTGTTGGTATTTTCCTCCTGTCATCGCCTGTAGACGCACTTGTTAACTTTATGTAAGGATGATCGACTGTGACGCAATTGAACAGCCATCGATGAATGGTATTTGTGCTGCTAAATAACCTGAAATCGGGATAAGCGATGAATCATCCCTCGTCAGGTTAAATAAGAACAATAACAAGGAAAATGCGATGACCTCAGAAACTGATCCTCAGCAATCAGCACCTCATCCGCAACAAGACTCGAATTCTACTCAAGGCCCTAATGGTCCTGAGACAAAGCATAAGCAACCTAGCTTATTAGATGCCCTGCTCCCCATTATTGCCCTCGTGGTGATGCTAACTGGCGCCGTTTATCTCTTCTCTTCAGACAGCTCATCGGGCGCTAATCAGATCGCGCTAATCATGGCGGCCTGCGTTGCGTTGATCGTTGGCGTGAAAAATGGTTACACCTGGAAAGAGATGGAGGAGGGGATTGTTTTCAGTGTCTCCATGGCCACGGGGGCGCTGCTAATACTCTTTACGGTCGGTTCTTTGATTGGTACTTGGATACTGTCGGGCACCGTACCTACGATGATTTACTATGGCATGAAGATCTTAAACCCTGAATATTTCTACGCGGCGTCATGTCTATTATGTGCCGTGGTTGCTATCAGTATTGGCAGTTCATGGACGGTTGCGGGCACCTTAGGTATCGCACTTATTGGTGTGGCTGGTGCCATGGGACTGAATGTTGAAATTACCGCGGGTGCGATTATTAGTGGGGCGTATTTTGGCGATAAAATGTCGCCGATGTCTGATACTACTAACCTAGCCCCAGCTGTTGCCGGAACCGATCTGTTTAGCCATATACGACACATGGCATGGACGACTACGCCGAGTATTATTATCGCACTGATTGGATTTCTACTCTTGGGCTTTAATACTGAAATCCCTGCAACGGGGGCTGAATTAGCTAAAACCATGGCCGTGCTGCAGACTCAGTTTTCACCTGGAATACATCTGCTCATCCCTTTGTTGGTGGTACTGGTTTTAGCGTATAAAAAGATGCCAGCTTTTCCTACTGTGATTGTCGGTACGTTGGCTGGCGCTGTTTGTGCTGCTTTGTTCCAGTTTGATAATGTGATCAAGTTTGTTGGCGATCCGAGTCTGCTACCTTCAGTCGCGTTAATCAAAGGGATCTGGATTGCCATGTTTGATGGTTATACCGCCAACACGGGTAATGCGATGATCGACAGCTTGTTAAGCCGAGGTGGTATGGGCAGCATGATCAATACCGTATGGTTGATTCTATGTGCCATGGCATTTGGTGGTGTGATGGAGCGAACAGGCTTACTGCAGCGAATTTTACAGAGCATGTTGGTGTTTGTGAAATCCAGCAGCAGCTTGATCTTGACCACCCTTGTAAGTTGTATCGGTGCTAACTTGATCACCGCAGATCAGTTTATTGCCATCATTTTGCCGGGCCGTATGCTCAAGGTTGAATACAACAAATATGGGTTAGCACCGGTGAACCTAAGCCGTGCATTAGAAGATTCTGCCACCATCACCAGCCCACTAGTGCCTTGGAATACCTGTGGTGCGTATATGGCCAGTACTTTAGGCGTTGCGACGATTGCGTATCTACCTTATGCCTTCTTTAATCTGGTTTGTCCGCTAATTAGTGCAAGCTACGCGTATTTTGACTTCAAAATACTTAAGCTGGAAGATATGGATGACGCTGAATTAGCAACGAGCTAAATACCAGTTAGATTAGGCCGTCATTGGCAGCAATGACGGTCTAACGATTTATTGAATATTACAACTTCCCCCTCATGCTGAACTCACTTCAAAAGCTCACTTTCTTCATCGCGATACAGATAGATATCACTGTTGCTGTGCTCTTTGGTTATCCATCTCATCAATGAGCTGCACAAAGCTGGCTTCTAGTTTTAGTGCATTAAAGTTTGGATCTAGCACGACCAGATTTTTTTCCAGTAAGCCCTGATTGATCGCTTGGATAAGGTAGCGGTAACTCTTGCTGTGTTCACTGTTTTTGGCGTAGATTTGCGCTAATGCCAAACTGTCACTGGCTCTGTCCGAGCCTTGTGCCAGTTCATGTTTAAACTTGGTTTCAAGATGAGCCAGTTGTTCGTCTGAATGTTCACTACTGGCGAGATAATAGAGTAGCTCACCTTTGATTCTCACTTGACGGTTATCAGATTGGATCAGTTTATCTGTCAATGTCCTTGCCTGTTCTCGCTCCCCCAGATAGAGATGTGTTTTTGCCAGTCCTTCAACGAATGCAAGTTGCCCTGGGTAGCGTGTGAGCAAGTTCTGATAATGGGTTTTAGCTTGGGAGAACAGGCCTTGTTGCAATAAGCTGGCACCTTGAGTGTTATTGGCCAGTAGTGAGTCAGGTTGCAGTTTCAGCGCCTTATCAAGCCAAACCTCTGCCTTGGTATATTGGCCAAGGGCAAATAAGATCTGTGCCTTATGTAGCATGCTGACACTATTACTTGGATTGGCATCCAGAGCCTTGTCTATCCAGTGAAGTGCTTGCTTAAGCTGGCCCATCTCTCGGTAAATAAAACCTAGATTAGACATGGCTTCGTTGTAGTTAACCCGCTTCTGTACCGCTTTTAAGTTGGCCGATATCGCCTTTGTTAACCAGCCACGATTGTAATAAGCCAATCCCAGTGATTTATACCCCTGAGCAAGGTTGGGATCTAACGCGATCGCTTTATAGGCGGCATCGATCGCAAGTTGCTGCCATTTGGCTGGACCATTGAATTGAAATACTCCCTGACTATAAGCATCCGATAATCCTGCGTAGGCTTTGGCCATATTAGGATTGATCTCTATGGCGGAGTTAAAGAGTTCAATGGCGAGTTTGTTATCTTCAGCTCGATATCGGTGGTAGTAATCTAGGCCATTTTCATAGAGTACATTATCAAATCCACTGCTGATTTTTGCTGCCAAGGTTTCCGATATCGAAGTGGGTATTGTGTGGGTCGAGGAGTAGAGAATAGCGACACAAGTTAGCACGCTAAGGATACAAGCCAAGCTGAGGGAAGTGATCTTCCAATAAAGCGGATAGCTGCTGCCATTTGCGGGTGAAACATGGGTATCGGTTGCCAGATCAAGTCGAATGGACAGGCTGGGATCTGGGATCGCGGTGACTTCGACATGTGGCAAGAGACGATAACCTCGCCCGCGAATGGCTTCAATGTAGGTGGGTGAGGCGGCGTTGTCATCCAGTACTCGACGAAGGAGTTTTACCCGCTGTTTAAGGGTTTCATCTCCAACGACGATCTCCGGCCAGATCTGTTCGATCAAGGCTTGCTGGCTCACGATCCCTGGCGCCGAATGGCATAACACGCATAGCAGGCGATAGCTGAGCCAAGGCAGTTTGACCTCTTGGGTTTGGTGACGAACTAACGTGCCCAGTTGGGTATTGAGCTCGAGATCGGCAAATTGGTAGCGGTAATTGATAGCTGCCTCCTGCATCCACTATTGTTGTTTTTATCTACGATTGCATCTGTTAACTCTCACTTTACCTCGCCTTCACCAAACTTCAACAGCTTTCACCAATCTTCACCAACTCTTACTTAAGCTTTCACCTAAGCTTCAAGCACGCCAAGAGAGTGGGGTATAGCTTAAGAGGACGAATAACTAAAAGAAGAATAGCAATGAACAGTAGAGTGGAGTTAATCAAAGGATGTAAAGATACAGATAAAAGATATGAGGTGAATTTAGCGCATCCCAAAGGGCTTTATGTATGCTTTTTTACCGAGATGTGGGAGCGTTTTAGTTTCTATGGTTTAAAAGCCTTGCTGATTTTCTACCTGACTGATCACTTTCTGTTTAGCGATCTGGAAGCGGCAAACATATTCGGAAATTACTTTGCACTGGTTTATGCCTTACCTCTTGTGGGCGGAGTGTTGGCCGATCGCTACCTTGGAGGTAAGCGTGCGGTTACTTTTGGAGCCATCTTGCTCTGTTTAGGCCATTTCGGGATGGCGTTTGAAGGTCAGCCAGCCTATATAGATGACTTGGGCAATAAGGTAGAGAGCACCGGGTTATCCATGTTTTACCTGTCACTGTCTTTCATTATTGTGGGTGTTGGTTTTTTAAAACCCAATATCTCCACCATAGTAGGCAAGCTTTATGATAAAAATGATCCTAGAAAAGACGCTGGATTTACCCTTTTTTATATGGGCATTAACTTGGGTGCTGCACTGGCTGCTATCGTTTGTGGCTACGTAGGATTCACTTATGGTTGGTCCTATGGCTTTGCTTTGGCTGGCTTCGGAATGTTATTTGGTTTAGTGATCTTTCTGATCGGACAGCCCTATCTAAAAGGGTGCGCCGATACACCGAATATTCAATTGTTAACCCAGCCTATGTGGTGGCGCCTTACTCGAGAACATCTGATCTACGCGTTTGCGATAGTGATGGTACTGCTGGTGGCACTGATCATTGGCGATCATCAAGTGGTAGGCGGCCTGCTGACTTTTAGCTTTGTGGCGATGGGCGTCTGGTTGGTTTGGTACTGCATTAATGAGGTGTCTGTTGAGGTTAAACAGAAACTCTATGCGGCTGTTACCTTGGTGATGATGTCCACGGTCTTCTTTCTCTGTTTCTTGCAGTCTGGCAGTTCGATGAACCTATTTGCTGATCGTATTACAGATAGAGTGGTGTTGGGTGTCGAGATACCCGCACCGATGTTTCAATCTCTCAATGCCATTTTCATTATTCTACTGGCGCCTATTTTTGCGAAAACCTGGCAGTGGATGATCCAAAAAGGGATCGCGCCAAGTACACCAATGAAGTTTGCCTTAGGCCTAATTCAGGTGGGGTTAGGTTTCTTAGCTTTGGTGGTGGGGCTAGCATTTTCTGATGGTAATGAACAGGTTGCCGTAGGTTGGTTAGTACTTGCTTACTTATTGCACACCACGGGAGAATTATGCATCTCTCCCATTGGGTTATCGATGATCACTAAGTTGTCAGCCACAAAAATTGTCGGATTGATGATGGGTCTGTGGTTTTTAGGTTCGGCCATTGCTGAGTATATTGCCGCATTCCTTGCTGGCAACAATTCAGCGGAGCAGTTGGGGATATCGCAACATCAAAGCTTCACTCTGTTGTATACCGATATCATGTGGATTGCATTTGCGGGTGCGGCATTAACGCTACTGCTGACACCTTTACTTAAGCGCTGGATGTGGGATGTAGATTAGTGAAAAAACTCCCTAAAACCTACTAAGTAGATTTCAGGGAGGTTAGTTAACCTGAACAACATTTTAAATCAGCACGTTAATTCATTGTCCATTTTGTCATTACAAGCGACTCACATCCACTCTGAGTGTATCGAGATGAGTCGCCAGTGTTGGTGTGACTTGTTCATCGACTCGACCACCTAAGTGCTTAGCGAAAAACTGTTCCATAGCGAGAATATAGGCCAGCTTGTTATCACGTTTACGAAAGCCATGACCTTCATCTTTTGCCAGAATATATTCAACAGGCAGCTGATGTTGATACATCACTCTGGCGATATTATCTGACTCAATCTGGGTCACTCTCGGGTCATTAGCACCTTGAACCAACATCAAGGGGGCCTTGATATTATCGACGAAGTTGATTGGAGAGCGAGCCAACATATCGACTCTGTCTGTTGCTATCTCAGGATCACCAACTGCACTGTAAAATTGTCCTAGGTAGGGGCGGAAATGAGATGGGAATGATTCCAGTAAGGTGATTAAGCTCGATGGTCCAACATAGGAGATCACTGCCTGATACAGATCGGGCGTAAATGCCGCGCCGGCGAGTGCTGCGTAGCCACCATAAGATGCGCCCATTATGCCTAAACGTTGCTTATCGGCGATCCCTTGGCTGACTAAGTAGTTGGCTCCGTCGGTCAAATCGTGCTGCATACTGCCAGTGCCCCAGTTTTTGTTACCAGCATTGAGGAAGCGTTTACCAAAACCTGTTGATGCACGAAAATTTGGCTGCAGCACTGCGTATCCACGATTTGCCAACAGTTGTGCTATTGGATTGAAATAGCCTGAACTTAAGGTCCAGTAGTCTCTTGCCCAAGGGCCGCCATGGGGAAGAATAATGGTTGGCAAATTGCTGCTTTGTCCCTTAGGTAGGGTTAAATATGCTTGAATCGTGATGCCATCTCTCGATTGGTAAGAGATAGATTGTCGCTTAGACAACAGCTCAGGTGCGATAATTGCTTCTTGTTGTAGCAGTAAACTGACTTCACCTGTGTCAGCGGTATAGCGATAGTCACTGCCCATATCCACATCGCTGGCGACATGGAGTTGCCATTGGCCTGTTTTTTCATTTCTGTCGGTTATGGTGATCTCTACATCTTGCGTGAAGTGATCATTTATCTTCGCCCAATGCTGAGCAAAAGTGTTGTTTAGGGGATAAGTGCGTAATCGCCCGCCGTAATAGGAGACTGCTAGAGGCTCGCCTTTATCATTAAACAGCACTTCAGAAACATCAGATTCATTGTCGGGATCTTTATGCACAGTGGTGATCTTGCCGTCTGTCATATCGAGACGCAGCAACTCTTGTTTATCTCTGCCGTCGATATCAGCGCTGATATATGCTTGATTGTTTTCTGCGTCAAAGTTCAAAATATTAATACTTTCCCCAAACTTTGTTTTGATCAAGCTCGTCCACTTTCCGTTTAGATTGGCATAGAGATCGCTGGTATTGTCGGGATTACTGCTGGTGCCCAGTACGGGCTCGCCTTGCTTATTGATCTCTATTTGGGAGAACCCATATGTGTTGGCAAAGATGTTGGTGAGCTTGCCTGAGTCGATATCCAGACGATAGATATCCAATTGTTCAGGCTTGTCATGATTCGCCATCAATATTAAGGATTCGGGACGCTCTTTTGGTTGGCTGAGTAGGTAATACTGCACTTCATTATTATTGGTGAGCGCTGTCACTTCAGCGACGGGTTTTAGCTGGCTCGTATCCAGTGAGAGTTTGTATACCTGAGTATTTTCATTACCGCCTGCATCTTTAAGGAAGAAAATGTCATTGGTGTCACTTGACCAGCGAAAGCTGCTGATGGGCTCTTTTGAAGTGGTGATAGCAAAAGCTGCATCCAGCTTAGCACCTGCAGGCATAAGGTAGATATTTTTAGCGCCTTGATATTCTTTAGAGAACGCCAGCCATTGACCATCGCTGGATGCGCTGAGGTTGCTGACGTCTTGCTCATTAAAGAATGACTCAACTGGGATTAATTGGGCTTGCTGTACCTGTTGACTTTGAGCGGCTGGCGTCTGTTTCTGTGCACAACCAGTGAGTAATAAGCTGCCTGCAATGGCAGTCCATAACAAGGTGGGTATTATTTTTTTCGTTAGCATTGTTTCATCCTTTTAATGATCACTGATAGCGAGAATGTAGCGGATATCATGGCTAAAAGTTCTGGCTGTCTAAATTGTTAATTAATCTATTACATAAAATAATTATTGTAAAACGATAATTAAATATTAAATTACAACTAAATGTTTCTGTCTGATACAATTGGCGAACTCATGACGAAGGAATGGATAACAATGAACCCCAATATGAAACAGTTGATGAAGCTCAGTGGATTTTTTAGAGTGTTTGTCTTAATCGCGACAGCCGTTGTTGTGGTTTATCTGGGTTATAGCTACCTCATCGAAGGAGAGATCCGTTTTTCGACTAGTCATCTTTTTCTCGAGGCTTGGCATGATGAAAGAGCCAGTAAAGGCATACTACTAGCGATTCAGATACCGCTTTTTCTCACTTTGCTTATTGGTGTGTATTGGTTGCAAAAATTGCTTAGTTATTATCAGCAAGGATTGTTTTTTGGTCGTGAGTCCATGCATTGTTATCTGTGGTTGATATGGCTAAAAGTGTTCGATTTTGTGTTGGAAATGGTGCAACCACTTGTGACGGGTTTTTACCACAGGTCGATTTTCAAAGAGAGTAGCATTGAGTTACCGATAGATTTTGGTGACTTCACCACCATTTTATTGATGTTAATTATTGTTTACTTACTCAAAGCGGCGAAAGAGATTGAAGAAGAAAACAGAGAGTTTATCTAGGGCCATATGTCGATGGAAATAATCGTTAATTTAGATGTGATGATGGCGGTACGTAAGGTGAGTTCTAAAGAGCTTGCGAAGGAGATAGGCATTACCGAAGCGAACCTGTCTCTGTTAAAGCGGGGTAAGGTTAAAGGGGTACGTTTTGAAACCTTAGCGAGTATTTGCCGTTATCTTAAATGCCAGCCGGGAGATATTCTAGAGTATCGTCCGATAGAGGATTAATACCAATCAGTATAAAGATTTGATCGCTCAGCGAGAGTTTAGCGGTCCTG
>OJDH01000291.1_pt1 | contig 28190 bp, 27 predicted proteins | sample 1592761 | NCBI WGS metagenome assembly OJDH01 (sample SAMN05416855, study PRJEB24817) | seawater metagenome | isolation source: Sea water | place: Canada:Atlantic | collected 2013-11
CTCGACGAACGAGGTCATTTCCTAGAACGGTTAAACGAAGACCTCAGAGATACGCTAGGAATAAAAAATGCCAGTAAGCTTAACTTACCGGCATTAGCTCATGATGAGCTGCTTTTTTGTGTAGCGATAGTGGATCAGCTACTTAATTTAGGATTAGCTTCAGGGGTTTGAGTGTTGCTAAATATGGCTGCAACATCAATTGAGTCAAAGCTGTAGTTGCTATTGCAGTACTCACAGCCCATCTCGATTTTACCGGTTTCAGCTAGGATAGAGTCTATCTCTTCTCTCGATACCGTGCGTATCGCAGAGGCACTACGCTCACGAGAGCAAGTACATGAGAAGGTTACTGCTACTGGGTCGAATAAACGCACCTCTTCTTGATGGTATAGACGATGCAATACATCTTCCGCTTCAAGGTCAAACAGTTCTTCAGCTTTTACCGTGGCGGTTAGCTGCTCTAAGTGCTCAAACTGGGCGTTATCATCGCCTTCACTTGGTAATACTTGTAGCAACATACCTGCAGCTTGTTTACCGTTTGCAAATAAGTTTATTGAAGTCGGTAGCTGTTCTGATTGAGCAAAATACTCTTCAAGACAGGCTGATAAGGTTGGTTTATCGAGCGCAACGACGCCTTGGTAGCGTTCGCCTTCAGTCGGACTTAAGGTGATCACCATATGCCCCTTACCGAATAGCTGCTGTAGATCGCTATCATCGCTGATGTCGCCTTTAAAGCGCGCAACACCACGAAGTTGTTGTAGATTATTACCATTGATCACAGCTAAAGAGACTGGGCCATCACCTTGAAGTTGGACGCTGATATCACCGTCGAACTTTAGGGTTGCCGTTAGCAAGGAAGTTGCAGCTAGCAGTTGACCGAGTAAGTTCTGAATTTGAGGAGGATAATCGTGGGCCGAAATGACCTCCTGATAGCTCTTCTCAAGTTGTACCAACTCTCCACGGACGTCGGCATTTTCAAATAGGTAGCGGTGTAAATTATCTTTACTCATGTCTATCTCGCAATTACATTCGGTATTAGCGACTTTTTGGGTCGCATTATATTGGTGAGCTGATGAGAAGTTCATCAGCACTATATTGGGGTATAGATTGCTAATTGCTAGCCTTCTTTGAAGCGTATTAGCTGACGGCGCTGTTTCTTATCTGGTTTATGGTCAGGAGCCGGATTATTCAGTACATTTAACCGTCTGGCTTCGGCATAGGTTTCACGTTTCACTATGCTTTCAGGTGTTTCACAGTATAAAGTTTGTGCGATCGCTGCTTTTTGTCTCTGTTCTGACAGTTTTATTATGACGATCTCTTTTTCGTCATGTCCCTGTCTTAACTTTATGACAGCATCCAGTTCGGCGACTTTACTGGATTTAGCGCGTTGCCCATTATAATGAACTTTACCACCATTAATCATCTCTTTTGCGATCGCACGTGTTTTGTAGAAGCGTGCAGCCCAAAGCCACTTATCTAGGCGGATAGAGGTGACTTCTTTGGGTGACTTTGTCATCGAGTCTCCGTGGTGCTATTAATCTTGGTTAAGCTCACAAGCTGAATAATAAGATCGCTAATTTTGATAGTAATAGCCTATTATAGCGATTGGCTTCACAGCCATGTCTGGCGCGTAAAGTGAGTATATCAGGGCTCTTTTCGCCAATAAAGGTAATGTTGTGGGCTTGTTGCTGTTAACAGTGTAGGTTAGCATGGCCTGTACTCGCTAAATTAACTTAATCAGAACAGAGGCCTGTGCAGAGGGTCCACATTTTATGGATTTATTAGATAAAGTTATCAACAAGGCTTCGGATATTCCACATAAGCCTTTGAGCACAAGTGTTTTTTGGGTTGGTTTAATTATTACCCTATACCTCTTCGCTCAAATTACATGGAAGTTAGTTCCTAGCTCCGAGCCAGACTCAAACTGGCACCCTACCCCTGAAAGTATCAGTGCGGGTAAGCGGGTGAGTGTTTCTCAATTACAGGCATTATCACTCTTTGGTAAAGCTGATGAGGCGTCTAGTCAGCCCAAAGCGGCCCCAGTAGAAGAGCAAATAACCGATGCACCTAAGACTTCCCTGTCAATTCAGTTGACGGGTGTCGTGGCCTCGACCTCTAAGCAAAAAGGTCTGGCGGTGATAGCATCAAGTGGTAGTCAAAATACCTATAGCTTGGGCGATAAAATTAAGGGCACTTCGGCCTCTTTAAAAGAGGTATATGCTGATCGTATCATCATTACTAACAGTGGTCGGTATGAAACCTTGATGTTAGACGGTCTTAAGTATGAGACTAATGGTCAAGCGAACAGGCAACTGCAGAAAGCTAAATCAGTCCGTAAAGTGGATAAGCGCGAGAATAACGAATTTGTTGAAGAGGTATTGGCATCTAAAGCTGAACTCTTAGCCGATCCAAGTAAGTTGACCGATTATTTAGCTATCTCACCAGTGCAGAGAGAAGGTCAGTTGCAGGGTTACCGTTTAAATGCGGGTAAAGATAGAGACCTGTTTGCAAAGTCAGGTTTGAAAGGCAATGATCTGGCTAAATCAATAAATGGTTATGATCTGACTGAGATGAGTCAGGCATTAGAGGTGATGGCACAGCTGCCAGAGTTAACTGAAATTTCATTGATGGTCGAGCGTGACGGACAACTGGTCGAAGTCATGTTTAGTTTACCTAATTAATGCAATATCTTAAGAATTAATAAAGACAATAATTGAATTCGCCACACACCACGTCAGGCTTGGTGCATGTGAATAAGAGCAAACTTACATGTCCCTCTGCTTTTTGGTGAGGAGTGTATGTGGCAAACAGCTTAGGCTTTATGGGAAGTTAAAATGAATAAGAAGAATATTCGCAGAAAATTAATCGCAGGTGTTGTGATGGGGGCGTCGTTACTTGCACCTCAGCTGGCTTGGTCAGAGCAATATGCGGCTAATTTTAAAGGGACTGATATTCAGGAGTTTATCAATATTGTTGGTAAAAACCTAAACAGGACCATCATTGTTGATCCTACAGTACGCGGTAAAGTTAACGTCCGTAGTTATGATTTACTCGACGATGAGCAATATTATCAATTCTTCCTCAATGTGCTTCAGGTTTATGGTTATGCCGTCGTCGAGATGGATAACAACATCATCAAGGTGATTAAGGATAAAGACGCTAAAACTGCGGCTATCCGTGTGGCCGATGATAAAACGCCTGGCTTAGGTGACGAGATGGTGACGAGAATTGTCGCCCTCTACAATACAGAAGCTAAGCAGCTCGCTCCGCTACTGCGTCAGCTTAACGATAATGCCGGTGGCGGTAATGTTGTTAACTATGATCCGTCGAATGTATTGATGATTTCCGGTCGTGCTGCAGTCGTCAACAAGTTGGTTGAGATTGTTCGCCGCGTCGATAAGCAAGGTGATACTGAAGTTCAGGTTGTGCCACTTGAGTTTGCCTCAGCAGGCGAGATAGTGCGCATTATCGACACCCTATACCGTTCTACTGGTAATAAGTCTCAAATGCCGGGTCAGGCACCTAAAGTGGTAGCAGACGAACGCATGAACGCAGTCATTGTTAGCGGTGATGAAAAGAGTCGTCTCCGCGTTGTTACCTTGATTAAAAAACTCGATGCAGAGCAGGCCAGTACTGGCAACACTAAAGTTCGTTATCTGAGATACGCTAAAGCAGAAGATTTGGTTGAAGTATTGACTGGTTTTGCTGAACAGTTAGTCAATGACAAAGATGGTGGTGGAGGTCAAGCGGGGAGCAAGAAACGCCGTAATGAGATCAACATTATGGCGCATGACGATACTAACGCACTTGTGATCAGCGCAGAACCAGATCAGATGCGTACCATTGAAAGCGTCATTAATCAGTTAGATATCCGCCGGGCACAAGTATTGGTTGAAGCCATTATCGTTGAAGTTGCCGAAGGCGATGATGTCGGTTTTGGTGTGCAGTGGGCTACGGCTGCAGGCGGTGGTACTCAGTTTAATAATTTAGGCCCAACCATCGGTGAGATTGGCGCAGGTGTGTGGAGCGCAAGAGATCAAAAAGCATCTCAGACCTGTAGTGGCTCAGGCGATAATCAAACCTGTACTGATAACCCAGATACACCGGGTGACATTACCTTACTTGCGCAAGCGCTAGGTAAAGTTAACGGCATGGCATGGGGTGTAGCTATGGGTGACTTCGGTGCACTTATCCAAGCAGTGTCGAGCGATACTAAATCAAATGTACTAGCAACGCCGTCTATCACGACTCTGGATAACCAAGAAGCGTCATTTATCGTCGGTGACGAGGTGCCTATTCTTACGGGTAGCCAAAACTCAAGTAACGGTAACAGTAACCCTTTTCAAACGGTTGAACGTAAAGAGGTGGGTGTAAAGCTTAAAGTCGTACCTCAAATTAACGAAGGTAATTCAGTTAAGCTAACGATTGAACAAGAAGTGTCAGGCATTAACGGTAAAACCGGCGTCGACGTGACGTTCGCAACTCGTCGTCTTACGACTACTGTCATGGCCGATTCTGGTCAAATTGTTGTCTTAGGTGGTTTGATCAAAGAAGAGGTGCAGGAGAGTGTGCAGAAAGTTCCTTTCCTCGGTGATATTCCGTTTATTGGTCACCTGTTCAAGTCTTCATCGAGCGGAAAGAAAAAGACTAACTTGATGGTATTTATCAAGCCAACCATTATTCGTGATGGCATCACAATGGAAGGCATAGCTGGTCGTAAATATAATTATTTCAGAGCGATACAGCTTGAGCAGCAGGAGCGTGGTATTAACCTGATGCCAAATAGCGATGTGCCTATACTCGAAGAGTGGAATCAGTCTGAGTATTTACCACCAGAAGTGAATGACATTCTTGAGCGTTACAAAGAAGGCAAAGGTTTAGAGACTAAGATGCGTAAAACAGACTCTACTTTGAAGACCATTTCTGAGAATAAAGAGCCTGAATCTGCAAGCGATGTTGCTCCTGTCGAAGGTAGTGCCAATGAGTGAAGCTCAAATTTCTCAGATTGATGAGCTGGCTCTGGTTAGTGATGAGCTAGGCTTAGTCGCGGAGAGTGAAACCGATGAAGTGTTTCACTCTAACAGCAGGGAGCGTCTGCCTTTCGCATTTGCTCACCGTTTCAAGGTCGTCATCGATAAGAAAGACAATGCGCTGACGCTGTTCTATACGGCAGACTCTCCTATCACTGCTTTACTTGAAGCGCGACGTTATACCGGTCAGAACCTTCCAATAGTCGAGCTCGAACCTGCCGCGTTTGAAACTAAATTAACCCAGGCTTATCAAGCTAACTCCTCTGAAGCCCAACAAATGATGGAGGATATTGGCAATGAGATGGATCTGTTTACCTTGGCCGAAGAGTTGCCTCAAACAGAAGATCTGTTAGAGGGCGATGATGATGCGCCGATCATTAAGTTGATCAACGCCTTGTTATCAGAAGCCATTAAAGAGGAAGCATCGGATATCCACATCGAGACTTACGAAAAGCAGCTGGTTGTGCGTTTCCGTGTCGATGGTGTGCTAAAAGAAGTCCTCAAGCCGAATCGTAAGCTTTCATCGCTGCTTGTTTCACGTATCAAGGTTATGGCGCGTCTCGATATTGCCGAAAAACGTGTACCACAAGATGGTCGTATCTCATTGCGTATTGCAGGTCGTGCGGTGGATGTACGTGTGTCGACCATGCCATCAAGCCATGGTGAGCGAGTAGTGTTACGTCTACTCGATAAGAACACGGGTAACTTAGATCTGGTTCAATTGGGCATGACCCATGCGGTTCAGGTGCAGTTTGAAGAGTTAATTCGTAAACCTCATGGCATCATTTTGGTGACCGGTCCTACTGGCTCGGGTAAAAGTACGACCTTGTATGCCGGTTTAACAGAGCTTAACTCTAAAGATACCAATATTCTAACGGTGGAAGATCCGATTGAGTATGAGTTAGAAGGTGTGGGTCAAACGCAGGTTAACACTAAAGTTGATATGACTTTTGCTCGCGGCTTGCGCGCCATATTACGTCAAGATCCTGATGTGGTGATGATAGGTGAGATCCGAGACTTAGAGACTGCTCAAATTGCGGTTCAAGCATCATTGACGGGTCACATGGTGTTATCGACACTGCATACAAACACAGCTTCTGGTTCGATTACCAGATTACAAGATATGGGCGTAGAGCCTTTCCTTGTGTCTTCGAGTCTACTTGGTGTGTTAGCACAACGATTGATCCGTACCTTATGTTCTGAATGTAAGTCTGAGCATACTCCTGATCAAAGCGAACGTGTTCTGCTAGGTATGTCAGAGGACGATACTCGAATTATTTATCGTGCCGAAGGTTGTAAGAGCTGTGGCCATAACGGTTACCGTGGTCGAACCGGTATTCATGAATTATTGATTGTTGATGATGATGTTCGTGAACTTATTCATACCGGACGAGGCGAGCTTGCGATTGAACGACATATACGCCAAAAAACGCCGAGTATTCGACACGATGGGATGAGTAAAGTACTGGCGGGCAAAACGACTTTGGAAGAAGTGTTGCGTGTCACCCGTGAGGAGTAAGCTGATGATGCCAGCATTTGAATATGGCTTGTTAGATAGTCAGAATAAACAAACTATCTCTGTTTTACTGCTTTGTTCAGATATGGAGAGGTAGTCATGCCAGCATTTGAGTACAAGGCATTAGATAATAAGGGTAAACAGAAAAAAGGTGTGATGGAGGCTGATACAGCACGTCATGCTCGAGGTCAGTTAAGAGAGCTGCGCTTGATGCCGTTGGAGATCACGCCAGTCATCGAGAAAGCAACCAAGGCAAAGTCCAGTGGGAAGAGCTTTTTTCAGCGTGGCATTTCAGTTGCCGAACTGGCACTCATCACTCGTCAAATTGCAACATTGGTGGCAGCAGGCCTTCCGATTGAGGAAGCGCTAAAAGCGGTTGGCCAACAATGTGAAAAAGATAGATTAGCCAGTATGATCATGGCGGTTCGTTCCCGCGTGGTCGAGGGCTATAGTTTGGCCGATTCAATGGCCGAATTCCCCCATATATTTGATGATTTGTATCGCGCGATGGTGGCATCGGGTGAAAAATCTGGCCATTTGGAAGTGGTATTGAACCGCTTGGCCGATTACACCGAACGTCGTCAACAACTCAAGAGTAAGATGACACAAGCGATGATCTATCCGATCGTGCTCACTGTGGTTGCTATCAGTGTTATCGCAATTTTACTTGCGGCCGTTGTGCCTGAAGTGGTGGGCCAGTTTGAACATATGGGACAAGATCTACCTTGGACGACTTTACTGCTGATCGCCGCTTCTGATTTTATCAGAGATTACGGCATCATCGTCTTAGGCGTTGGGATTGGTTTATTTGCGCTGTTTAGAAAGATGTTAACTAAACCTGCTTATCGAATGAAATACGACAAAGCCTTGCTTGTTTTACCTGTCATTGGGCGAGTCAGTAAAGGCCTTAACACTGCGCGTTTTGCACGTACGTTAAGCATCTTAACCGCCAGTGCTGTACCGCTATTGGATGCCATGCGCATTGCCAGTGAAGTCTTGGTGAATGTCAGAGTTAAAGCTGCGGTTGAAGAGGCTACTGCTCGAGTGCGTGAAGGAACAAGTTTAGGTGCTGCGCTAACGAATACGAAACTTTTCCCGCCAATGATGCTCTATATGATCACATCAGGTGAGAAAAGTGGTCAGTTAGAGCAGATGCTGGAACGGGCTGCAGACAACCAAGACAGAGAGTTCGAGTCCAATGTGAACATTGCTTTGGGTGTGTTTGAGCCTCTGTTAGTGGTGAGTATGGCGGCTGTGGTACTGTTCATTGTACTGGCGATCCTACAGCCAATCTTAGAGCTAAATAACATGATAAGTGGTTAACTGCGGATAATCGCTCATGGTCGTTTTTTATTTTGTGCATCCGCGGAGGATGCACACTGTTTTCAAGAGGAAGTATCGATGAAAGTGAGAAATAAACAGCAAGGTTTTACGTTACTTGAAGTCATGGTTGTTATCGTTATTTTGGGCATTTTGGCTTCTATGGTTGTGCCTAACCTTATGGGTAACAAAGACAAAGCTGATATTCAAAAAGCCGTCTCAGACATCGTGGCTTTAGAAAACTCATTGGATATGTATAAGTTGGATAACAGTATTTACCCAACGACAGAGCAAGGCTTAGAAGCATTGACTCAAAAGCCAACAGGTTCACCAGAGCCACGCAACTACCGTGACGATGGTTATGTGAAGCGTCTGCCACAGGACCCATGGAGAAATGATTACCTGTTATTGAGCCCAGGTGAGAACGGTAAGTTAGATATCTTCAGCGCGGGTCCAGATGGTCAAGCGGGTACTGAAGATGATATCGGTAACTGGAATCTGCAGAATTTTCAGTAATCACTGAATTCTCGATTAATTCCCACTCAATGATGACGCACAGGGCTGATATTTGATGAGAGATACACATCAAAAAGGCTTTACCTTGATGGAAGTGCTATTGGTCATTCTCTTAATGGGAATGGCCGCTTCTGCTGTGACGATGAGCATGAGTGGTGCCGACAAGAAACGTGAGCTTGAGAAAACGGCTCAGCAGTTTATGGCAGCCACAGAAATGGTGCTCGATGAGACGGTACTGAGTGGCCATTTCATCGGCATTGTGGTCGAGAAAGAGAGTTATAAATACGTCGTGTATGACGAAGGTAAATGGAAGCCGCTGACCAAGGATAGAATTTTAGGTGAGCGACAAATGGAGCCAGGAGTGCGCATTGATCTGGTGCTTGATGGATTGCCATTGGTACAGGACGATGAAGAGCAGGACTCTTGGTTTGAAGAGCCGTTGATTGAAAAATCAGAAGAGGATAAAAAGAAGTTTCCTGAGCCACAGATCTTGTTATTTCCAAGTGGAGAGATGAGTGCATTCGAGCTGATGTTTGTCAGTGACAATGATGAGGGTAAAGAGGTTGAAGCGTTAGTGGTAGGTGATGCATTGGGACGGTTAACTCTGGGGAGAGAGGATGGCTTCGATGATCGCTAAGGCTACAAACGGCAGCAGTAAAGCCAAAGGGATGACCTTACTTGAAGTTATCGTGGCGCTTGCCGTCTTTTCGATTGCGGCGGTCTCAATCACCAAAAGTTTAGGTGAACAGATGGCTAACATGCCCATCTTAGAGCAGCGTACCTACGCCCAATGGGTGGCTGACAATGTGATGGTCGATGCTAGATTAGAGACTAAATTCCCTGATATTGGTAAGAAAGAAGGCCAAGCCGAACTGGCTGGTAAAGACTGGTATTGGCGTAAAGAGGTGGTGAAGACCACCGACGATAAATTTCGAATGATACGTGTTAGTGTCAGTGAAGATCAACGTTACGAACGTATTGCCGCTCAGGTCAGTAGTTATGTGCTCAACCAAGAAAAATAGCAGCGCGGGTTTTACCCTGCTTGAGATGCTCGTGGCCATTGCGATATTTGCCATGCTAGGGCTCGCCTCTAATGCGGTGCTACAAACAGTGATGCATAACGATGAAGTCACCAAAGATTTCTCTAATAAGCTTAAGGCGATGCAGCAAGGTTTTGGTGCTTTAGAGCGAGATTTCGGCCAGATGGTGGCACGTACGCCACGTTTAGTTGATGGTGGCAGAGGAACAAGTGTTTTCCAAACGGGTTCAGACATTTTAGATTCTGAATCTGAAGCCTTAGTTTTTTTCCGCTTAGGTTGGTTAAATCCAGATGGCATTTTGCCAAGAGGCAGTATTCAATCCGTTGCCTATGTGGTGCGAGAAAATAACCTTGAGCGTTGGTATTACCCCTACCCTGAACCAGAATTTGGCAGCGATCCGATAAAAACCATTGTGATGCGTGATGTGATCTCGGTGGAATACTCCTTTTTTGTAAATGAAAAATGGGAACGAAAGGTTGATGGCGCTGAATTACCTAAAGCAATAGCCATGGAAATTGAACTTGAAGGGCTAGGTAAGATCCAGCGTAAGTTTTTACTGCCAGTGGGTGCCAAGCCAGGTTCCGGTAGCGACAGTAACAACGGCGGCGGTACTGGCAGTGGTACAGGCAGCGGTACTGGCAGTGGTACTGGCAGTGGTACTGGCAGCGGTACTGGCAGCGGTACTGGCAGCGGTAGTGACGAAAATGGTCGTGATAAGGGGAATGGTAATGGGTAAGCTGCCGAAGCAACAGCGGGGCGTTGCCCTCATTGTGGTGCTGCTTATCGTGGCAATGGTGGCGATTATCGCGACCAATATTAATAGCCGTAATCAATTGTCGATGCGTCGCACGCTAAACCTTGCTCAATATGATCAGGCCTATTGGTATGCGCTGTCAGCTGAAGAGTTGACCAAAAAAGTGTTAAAGCAAGATTTAGATGATTCTGAAGGTCGGGTTCATCTGCAACAGTATTGGGCCCAAGCTGATGTGGTTTTTCCAGCGGAGCATGGAGAGATAGCCGGTAAAATAAGCGACATGCGCGCTTGTTTTAATCTGAATTCTTTGTCCGTAGATACTAAAAATGAAACCAATGGCAACGGTCAGCCCAAGCTTCCGTTAGCAGCGACACAATACAAAGGCTTGTTAGTGGCCTTAGGCATGGATGAGTTTTCTGCTGAGCGTCTCACTCATACCTTGAAAGATTACCTCGATGAAGACACAACGGCGAGCCCCTTCGGTGCAGAAGATGCTGAGTATGAGTCACGTAATGTGCCCTATCGAGCTGCGAATACCTTGATGAACCATCGCAGTGAACTCAGAGCCGTGATGGGCTACTCCCAAGATATCTATCTTAAGTTGTTACCCTATATTTGCGTGATCCCCGGCGATGACCGTCAGTTGTTGAATGTGAATACCGTTAAGGTTGAGCAAGCAGCGCTGCTAGCTGGGATGTTTAATGACAAGATGTCAGTGAGTGAAGCTGAAAGTATTATTAATCAGCGCCCCGGCGATGGTTTTGAAACAATAGAAGATTTTAAAGAAAACTCATCAGTTGTCAGCTTGTTGGCTGCAGATGCGGCTTTAGGTTCCAGTTTTGTGGTTAATAGCCATTACTTTCTACTTGAGGCCGGTGCGAAGGTCGATACGGCTGTATTTCGTTTAGAAAGCGTGATTAAGACTGAAGGTGCAGGTTTCAATATATTGACCCGGCAGTTTGGCGGACAGAAATAGCCATTCTGGTGCGTGACTGGCAGAATAAAAATAATGACGTCTTATCGGCACAATGCCATGAGATAGGTGGAGAATGAATGTGAGTGAAAGATTATTTATTCGCTTAGGGGCAAGTTCAGAGCAAGCTTGCTCTTGGCTGGTGTGGTCCGAGCAAGAGCAAGAGATTATTGCTTCGGGTGAAGTCAAAGATGCGGCAGCACTGGCAAGCTTAACTGAGCGTGCGGGTAACCGTCCTGTGGACGTATTAGTGCCATCATCAGCGATCACGTTAACCTCAGTAGAGTTGCCTGAAAAAGGCCAGCGTCAAGCAATTCAGGCGCTACCATTTATGCTTGAAGAGTCTCTGGCTGAAAATGTCGATAAGCTGCATTTTGTGCCCGGTCCTCGTACCGATGGTGCCTTGAGTGTTGCAGTTGTCGCGCATCAGCAGATGCAAGATTGGATGAGTTGGTTGAGTGATGCAGATCTCAAGGTCAAAAGTATTGTACCGGACTGCTTGGCTTTGCCTCTTGATGGTTGCCAGTGGGCAGCAATTCAGTTTAACGAAGAGTATTTAGTCAGAACTGGCGAAGGCTCTGGTGTCAGTTTAACGCGGGATTGGTTGGATCTGGTTTTGCCTAAAATGTTTCCTGAAGGGCAAGAGACCCAAGTGACAGTAGCGGGACACAGTGAACTTGCATTTGCTGGCACTGATATTAAACCTCAAGCCCTTGAATTACCGATGTTAGTGTTGGCCAAAGGGATACTTTCTGCGCCATTAAACCTATTGTCGGGGATTTACACGCCCAAGCGCGACTATGGTAAAAACCTAGTTTTATGGCGTAATGTTGCCATTGTGATTGGCGTTGCTTTGGTGCTAGGCCTTATGAATAAGGGCCTGAATATACACCAAATGAACACTGAACAAGCCAGACTGAAGGCGGAAAGTGAAGCGATATACAAGCAAGCTGTTCCTGGCAGTTCCAGAATTGTAAATCTGAGATCTCAGATGGATAAACAGTTGCGGAGCATGCAGGGAAGTGGCGGTGGCAGTGAGTTTTTCACCATGCTGCAAGGCCTAGAGCCAGCCTTTACCCAAGTGCCAGAGTTAAAGCCATTAACCTTGCGCTTTGATAGTGCCCGTGGTGAATTAAGAATGCAGGTGACCGCGAAGAGCTACGCTCAGGTCGAACAGTTTAAAACCATCGTCTCTGCGTCTTATAAGCTTGATTCTGGCGCAATGAACAGCGGTGAAGACTCTGTGACCAGTACACTAACGCTGAGGAGTAAATAAGATGGATAATCTGAAAGCTTGGTGGAGCGGACTGATCTTACGAGAGCAGCAACTGGTTGGAACCTGTGGTGGATTTTTACTGCTCGCGATTTTGTATTGGGGGATTTGGACTCCGATAGTCAATGCCGAGTCAGATGCTGAACGCGGCTTAAAGGCTCAACAGAACACTTTAAATTTTGTTAAGCAGACTGCAAATAAAATTGCGGGTCTAGAGCAAAGTGGTAATCAGAAGAGCTTTAAAGGTAGCTTAAGCGCTGCAGTAAACCAGACTGCTGGCACCTTTGGTCTTGAGATCACTCGTATGCAACCTCAGGGCAATAAGATACAAATTTGGATGGATGATGTTCCTTTCGATTCTTTACTGGGTTATTTGAATGAGCTGGTACAGGTAAAAGGGTTATCGCTGGATAGTATCGACCTTGCAGAGTCCGATCTGCCAGGTTTGGTTAAGGTTCGCCGTATTCAGCTTTCACAGTGAAGAGCTGATGGTTTTAATGAAGGTGTTGTAGTGAATTTAACGAAAAAGATTATTCTAGGTGTGGCGATTTATCTGGTTTTTATGGTCGCACTGTTTCCGGCAAGTATCGCCGTTAAACTGGCGCCGTTGCCAAGTAATGTCACACTCACAGGGGTCTCTGGCTCTATATGGTCAGGCAAGGTTGAAACCCTGAATGTGCAAGGGCGACAAGTCGAGCAAGCACAATGGACATTAAGCCCGTGGAGTCTTTTCTTAGGCGAAGCCAAATTAGATTTTGTTATTGGTAATCGTGCTTCAGCGGTAAACGGCAAAGGATTGGTTACTGTATCTATGAGCGGTATCGATGTTAAAGGACTAAGGTTCGAGGCGCCAAGCAGTTTTCTGTTAGGTAAAGCGCGATTACCTTTCCGTACTGTAATCAATGGCGATGTTAGCCTGTTTGTCGATACGCTGCAGCAGGGAACGCCTTGGTGTGAACAGCTCAATGGCAAAGTATTTCTTAACCATGTTCAGGTGAAAAATCAATTCGGTAACTACCCTTTGGGTGATATTGAATTGGGACTTAGTTGTGAAGATGGCAACATCAAAGTGAGATCAGACGAAGAGATGAACAAGCTGGGTCTTGATGGCACAGTATTGGTCAAAGCGGATAAGATGGTACAGGTTTCGGCAAAAATTAAAGAGACCTCATCTCAACCGGCAGATCTGAAGAAAGCCCTAGCATTCTTAGGTAAGAAAGACAGCCAAGGTTATTATCCAATTAGTTATCAAGGACGACTCCCCTTTTAGTGCAAGAAAGGGGTTTTGCTTGCTTAGTTAGTCGGCTTGTCTGATAACAAGTTTGAAGTATCTTTTGGGGTTAGGTTTACTGGCCCCATTGGGCTGGTTTGGTATTAGATAGTTTATAGGTAACCATACCCTCTAATTAATCTATAGCCTGCGGCTCGCTTAATGTGTAAATACCTCTGTGACACGTCATTATGACCTTGTCAGGTAACAAGTTTTAAGTACCTTTTAATAAACCATTTTCAGACTTAGTCTATTCAGCTTATTGAATGGCATGGAGTAATTGCTACTTATAGCCTGCGGCTCGCTGAATGTGTAAATACTTCTGTGACACGCCGCAAGCACAATCCCTGTGGGCTCTACCGTGACGTCCCTGTCACGGAAGGTCACAGCCGCATTCACACCTGAGTGTTTATCTCTTCGATTAGAGTGAAGAGTCATAAATAATTTGACAATGCTTAGAAGGCTATTGGCTACGACCCCTTTGTCCGTAGTTTAATACTATAACTTTAAATGTATCTATTGCTTGCAGCAGGCTCACATGTAGCTACTTCTGTGGGACGGTGAGTGAAGCGAAGCTTCAAGTTTACGAACGAGAAGCTGGATGCTGAACTGGCTTTTAGGTAGGGATGGCTTCACAGCGTCTCGCAGAAGTATCTGTACATTGCCCCGCTGGAGGCGATAAGTAACCATAAAGGTTCGAGCTTCAACAACCTACCCAATACACACTCAGCTAAAAGTTATCAAATTAGATCGACTATTAGCAACAAGAGTGAGTTCAGGGGGATGGCTAACGGATAAAAATGTATTTGGCGTTCATTCGAACGCTATTAACGATTTGTGGGGTCAAACGATTGCACTCATTGAACGATTTAGCTGTTTTGAGGCTTCTCTAGTAATTCCATTAAGCCTACCAAGGCGGCAAAGAGTATTGCACCTACGGGCCAAATAATCCAAGTGATGCCCCAATCCATGGTCCAAAGGCTCCATCCTAGAAAAATAGCTGTTAACAATGGCCAATAAAAAGCGGCCAGCTTTTCTGTACGCTTGCTGCGCTTAGTTTGTTCTGTTTCTAATCCCGTATCTTGTAGAATCTTGTTATATGCATCGAACTTTGTTGATGCCGGAATGATGATAAATAGGCCTGCTGATACCATTAACAACAGAACGGCTATCATCATTAACACCATTCCCGAGGTATCAAAAAACTGGTTAACGACTATCAGTGGCATAAAACTGAAAATAAACAGGCTAACGGCGATGGATAAGCTGCGGTAATAGCTAGGTTGATATTTTACTAGTCGCTCGCTAAAAATACTGTGGACGCCATAAGCTAGCTCAAAATCTTGGTTTTCAATCGCGGCGGTTTCATTTTTAAATTGGTTGGTTTTTATAAAAAAACTGACTGCTGTTGCAACTAACACCAGCACGCATACCAATCCGATAGTGGTCGCTGCATCATCGGTTATACCCATTCGTTGGGTCTCTGCCATTGCCAGAAAGAAGAATAGTGGTATGGCAGAGCAAACAGATAAAATTACGCCTTTAGCTATCAGTGCTGCTTCCTGTATTTTGCTGTTAACGTATTGTGTGGCTTGCTCTAAGCTGACTTGATTAAGGTTTGATGGTTTAGGTTCATCGCTGTAGCTATTAGCTTCATATTCATCTTTAAGTAGGAAGTCAGTTGAAACCTCAAAAATGTCGGCCAGTTTAATAATTTTATTTAAATCTGGGATGCTATTAGCGCTCTCCCATTTAGATACTGACTGTCGAGATATAGCCATTTTTTCCGCTAACTCTTCCTGCGACCAACCTAGTTGTTTTCTTAACCTGATAATCTTTTCCGCTAAAATCATAAGATACTTCCCTGATGTGTAATTGAGTCGCCAGCTTAGAAAACTAGGTGGTTGCAGACTAGCAAGCTCAGTTGTTATTTTGTCAACTACTGGTTGCGTTTTGGCTATCTTACTAAATTTGGCTAGTTTTTATCACCTAGCACAAACAAAGGGGCCGTAGCTAATTGTGATAATTTTAAAGTGAGGCTCTTCAAGCGAGAGGTAGGAGCGTTCTCGGACTCCTGTCCTTTACTACATTGAAACTTCTTGTCTGGCAGACACCGAACTGGCCGTTTAACTGCAAGGTTAATGGTTTTGTCAGAGCCCAGATGGCCGAAAGTGTAATTGATCTTTTGGTATCATTAAAACAAACAGACAAAGCAATTCACCACGGAGTGCCACGGATAAAATCAACAGTAAAAACTCCAGCTCTTCTCCGTGATCTCCGTGCAGCGTAGCGCTCCGTGGTGAGAAGGTTTTTGGTAAAACCGATCAAGTAAGCGACTAAGCTTGAGTTTAAAACCGATCAAGTTAACTTGGTAAGGTTAGCTGTAACATCCACAATTAAACCTCAAGCTGGTTCCTACTTTTTACGACAAGAAAAGTTCAGGATGACGAAGAAAGAGGTTAGCTCAATAATCTAATTTAAATCCAAACTACCAAAAGTAACTAGTAGAGAATGTAATCAGCCGTTCATTTGAACGGCTGACAAATCATTTTGCTAATAGGTCATCCAGTAGGATGTGGAAATCCCCAATAGCGGGGAAATCATGAAACACCTTGTGTGGTTTTTGGCTGTCGGGATTGGTGATACCAAGTTGATAGCCAACTCCGGCCTCTTTAGATGCGTGTAAAATTGCTTCGCTGTCGTCGATGAACAAGCAGCGTGCTGGATCCAAAGAGAACTGTTTGAATAGGTGTTGCCAAAAAATAGGGTGTTCTTTGGGGTAACCGGTTTCATGACTTGAGATCATCTGATCTAAACCTAGGCCTAAATCTGTTTGTTCAAGCTTTAATGCTAGGCTGTTGGGGTGGGCGTTAGTGGCTAAGATTCGTGATTTTTTTTGTGACTCAAGAGCGGCAAGAAACGGCATGCTGTCTTGTCTTAGCTTAATTTTGCCTGCCGAGGTTTTATGTAGAGCTAAGATGTCTAATCCCAATTCCTTCTGCCAAAAATCAAAACAATACCACTCTAGAGTACCAAATACTTTGCCATAAGCCGACTCAACTAATTTCATGGCATCTTGTGTGCTGATAGCCCTTTGACGACTGAGTTCATTAGGGACAATTTGCAGCCAGAAATGATTATCGAAATGCAGGTCGAGTAGGGTACCGTCCATATCAAGTAATACGGTATCAATCTTATTCCAAGGAAACATATTTCAGCCCAAATCCTTAATTGTTAGTTTTTATCAAAGTTTGCTGTCTGCGGTTGTTAGAATGAGTGTTAATGCTGGCATATATATACGAATTCAGTTTGCGTTCTTTGAAGAAATTTGAGCATATGTAGTAAGATTATACGAAATACCAATTTTAGTCAGGGACTTTCATGAATGACAAGAAGCCAGAAATTCTAGCAGCAGAAATAGTTGCTCAGAGTCGTTTGTTTAAAATTGAACAGTTGCACCTGAAATTCTCTAATCAGGTCGAGCGATATTACGAAAGAATGAAGGGCAATAATCGCGGTGCTGTGATGGTCGTTCCTGTGCTAAACCGTGACACATTATTGTTAGGTCGTGAGTATGCGGCCGGCACTCACTCTTATGAGCTTGGTTTTCCTAAAGGCTTAATTGATCCGGGGGAGGAGGCTCATGAGGCGGCAAATCGTGAGTTACAGGAAGAGATAGGTTATGGCTCCAGAAAGTTGACCCATCTAATGGAGTTGAGTCTCGCTCCAGGATATTTTGCCAGTAAGATGCAGATTTTTATTGCCGAAGATCTTTATGAAAGTAAGCTAGAGGGAGATGAGCCAGAACCGATAGAGCTTGTGCCTTGGCCAATGGAGCAATGGCAATCATTGCTGGAACAGGAAGATTTTTCCGAATCAAGAAGCGTAAGCGCCTTGTTTTTAGCTCAGAAATACCTAAAACTATAATAAGAAAATCAGTACTCTTTTTAAATTTTTTGAGTCGTAAAGTAGTAAGTAATAGGCTGTTGGAGCAGTTATGAAGCCAGAAGATTATGTTGAGCAGGTCATTGAAATTGCGATGGTGGCGGGTAAGGAGATCCGCGATATCTATCTGAAAGGGACATTCGAGAAAGAGACTAAGTCAGATAATACGCCTGTGACTTCGGCTGATATTGCTGCGCATAATATTATTACTTCTGCATTGCAGGCATTAACGCCTGATATTCCCGTTTTATCGGAAGAGGATGCCAATATCCCTTTTGCGACTCGACAGCATTGGGAGCGATATTGGTTAGTTGATCCTTTAGATGGCACGGGCGAATTTATTGCAGGTAGTGGTGATTTCTCAGTGATTATCGCGTTAGTTGAACACAATCGACCGATAATGGGCATTGTCTATGTGCCGATGACTGAAATTTGTTATTACGCGATTGCAGGCTTAGGTGCTTATAAGCGTGATAAAGAGTCTGAATGTCGCATTATGAGTCGTCAGCTCCCTAAGTGTAATGATCCTGCCTTAACTTTGGCGGTAAGTCGTCGCCAAGACCCCGAATCAGTCCTTAAATTGTTTAACCATTCTAAGCATTGTGATTTAGTGGTACTTGGTGGTGCTGCCTTGAAAAGCTGTTTAATTGCCGAAGGCAAGGCGGATTGCTATGTCCGTATTGGCCCTACAGGTGAATGGGATACGGGGGCTGCTCAGATTATTGTAGAAGAGGCGGGTGGGGAAATAATGGATATCACCCTACAACCTCTAACCTATAACGAAAGAGATAGCTTAGAAAACCCGAATTTCATTGTAGTTGGCTCTCCTCAACTGGAGTGGGATCAGATATTGATCAATGAGTGATTCAATACAAATATGCCTTGCTGATAAGCATGATCTTCAAGGCATAGATGCGCTTGAGCAGCGTTGCTTCCACGGCCACAGTTATCCCGATTTTTTCTTTAGACAAGCCCTTGATTGTTGGCCAGCTGGTTTTTTAGTGGCAAAGGATAATCAAGCTAATGTTGTTGGGTATTTATTGGCGTCATCGGGCGCTGAAGCTCATCTTTGTTGGCTTTTGTCCTTGGCAGTGTGCAATGAGCAACGTGGTAAGGGGATTGGGCGTAAATTGATATCTCATCTGCTAGATAATCTTCCCACTGGCGTGACTCAAGTTCAGTTGACTGTGGCACCGGAAAATAACGCACAGTCGCTTTATCTCAAGCTAGGGTTTGTACAAATAGGGTTTGAAAGTGATTATTTTGGCCAAAATGAACCCCGATTCTTAATGAGTTATACCACACCCAAATTGACTTGAGGTCGCATGTTTTTTAGCCGACGCTTTTTCCCCTATTTTGTCACTCAATGCCTAGGTGCATTAAATGACAATGTGTATAAGAATGTTCTGCTCTTAATGGTGGCTTATGCCAGTGTAGAGCAGTTACCTATGTCGATAGATCTGTTTGTTAATATCGCTGCAGCAGTGTTCATCCTTCCTTTTCTCATCTTTTCTGCTCATGCTGGTTGCCTCGCGGACGCTAAAGATAAAGCTTGGCTTATCAGGCGAATTAAATTGGCTGAACTTGTGCTGATGTCTTGTGCTGCGTTGGCGATGTTGAATCAAAGCTACCTTTCAATGTTGTTTTTACTGTTTTTAATGGGGACTCAATCAGCCTATTTTGGTCCAGTGAAATACGCACTCTTGCCTCAAGCATTGAAGCCTGAAGAATTGGTTCGCGGTAATGCTTGGGTTGGGGTCAGTACCTTTCTCGCTATTTTATGCGGTACTGTTGGGGCCGGCATACTAGCCTCCAGTGAGTACGCTATGCAGATCACTGCGATGTTAGTGGTTTTGTTAGCGGCGGTAGGCGTGATTGCCAGTTGGAACATTCCCTCTTTGCCTGCGGTGCTTGATGTTCAAAAATTACCGCGCAAAGGTAATTGGCAAATTTTAAAGTGGGTGTATCAGCATCATGAAATTTGGGCGGCAATCATAGGCATTAGCTGGTTCTGGTTTCTTGGCGCGACTTATCTGACCCAGTTTCCGAATTTTACTCGTCTGTTCCTTTTCTCTGATCCCAGTGTTGTTTCAGTGTTATTAGCACTGTTTTCATTGGGTATCGCCAGTGGTTCTTTTATCTCGGCGCGTTTATCTAAAGGGAAAGTTGAGCTTGGAATTGTCCCTCTTGGCTTATGTGGATTAACCCTGTTTGGTATCGATTTTGTATGTGCGATACCAAGTTCAGTGGCATTTGTGTATCACGCGACCGATTTTGTGATGACCACAGCGCATTTCAGATTGATGTTTGATCTCTTTATGATCGGCGTGTGTGGGGGGATCTATATCGTGCCGCTCTATAGCTTTATTCAGTTAAAAGCGAAGGCCAGTGAGCGCGCACAGGTGATTGCGGCAAATAATATTCTCAATGCACTCTTTATGATCACATCAGCGCTGTTAGCGATGATTGTATTGCAATTGTTTGACTGGGAGATCACTGAGTTATTTATCTTACTCGCAGTCGGGAATGTATTGGTATTAACCTTCCTCTGTTTCAAAGAAGACATTTTTCGGCGCTCGGCAATCAATTTCTTACGCAGAAAGAGTTAACCTTTTAATCCCCAACAGACAATAAAGCCCTCAATTGAGGGCTTTATTCATTCTTAAGTTGTTCTAACAACTATTTTTTGTAGTTATCTAACCACTCATGCATCGCTTGATGTGAGCCTTTGAATATGACTCTGGCTTGCTTCTGCTCAAGTGATAGTGTTGAGTTAATTGTTTATTTGCGTTTGTTTTTTGTGTGATAATGTTGTGAAAATAATAATATCAAAGGATTGAAGAATGAAAAAATGTAGTTTTAGTCTAATCGCTTTCTCGATAGCTTTAGCGGGGTGCGGTGGTAATGATGGTGGAGGCTCCGACTCTGGCGGAACCCCTGAAGTTCCCAGTATGGTAACTGTTGAGTTTGTAGAAAAGGCAACTCAGTGTAACTTTAGCCGACCAGCAACCAATGTCACCGTTATTGTACAAAGAAAAGATGGAACAGTGCTTAAGGAGTTGTCGCCTGATAGCCAAGGTAAACTTGAATTTCCTTGGGATAGTGATAGCGCTCATTTTACGACAGTAACCATGCAAGATGGTCAGTATGATATCGATACTGAACTGAATTTTGTTGGGGATGATTTAGGCATACAAAGTCGTTTTTCTGATGATTTAAATGCTCAGTGTAAATGCCAGAATTTCGAATTTGATACTTCCGAACTTGCAACGACTTACCTTGATTATAATTTACTAATAGCTAATGAAGAGTGGAGTTTGACAGGGCAAAACTTAAGCAAGCAGTTTTGTCGGGCGCCGGGTGAAACTTTTGCACGAGTGGATCTGATGTTACGCCCATTGAATAGTAGCGAAGATGCTTATGGGGCTTTGTTGGATATTAATAACTTAGAATCAGGTATTGAACTGACTGCAAATATGTTTACAGGGCCAGATAATCTAGGTGTATTGTTGGATGTGCAAACTGACGCCGATGATGTTTCTCATCTTCGTAGCTATGCCAATACCCTTGATGGCAGAAAGCATTCCGAGTTTGGTATCGGACAAATGTACATTTTTCCTGGGCTTCATGAAAACAACTTCGTTCAGGCATATCGTTTTGTAGATCTAGAGTCTACAGCACAAGGGAACATTGATTACAGTTCAGTACGTAGAATTAAAGTTACTGATCCTAAATCTGTTCAGGATATCACTATTGCTCAAAACGAGACTCTGATGTTAGAGGCTGCTAATCAGTTGTTCAGTGGAATTATCAATGACAATGCAGCAACTTACGACTTTAGCCATATTGGTTCTGGTAGATCTGCATTCGCTATGGACGTGAATGCGACTAATTTTGATTGGTATCTAACTGGTCCATTAAAAGGTGAAATGCCGGATCTGGCTTTACCCGACAATATCGAAAATGCTCTCGATGACTCGGTCACTAGCATGTATCTTGCAACATTTGGGTATCATCAAGGTGGTAGTTTAGAATTACTACGTAGCGAGTGGGCTAAAGAAACAAGAACACCAGGTGCGTTAAGGCCTGCCTATTTTGATAATTATGATAGTGAGTCAATTACCATTACTTTGTTTTGATCATTGGTACTAATAAGTCATAAAGCCCTCAATTGAGGGCTTTATCCATTCTTAAGTTGTTCTAACAACTATTTTTTGTAGTTATCTAGCCACTCATGCATCGCTTGATGTGATCCTTTGAATATGACTCTGGCTTGCTTCTGCTCAAGCTGATACAGGTACATGGGATCGTAATAACGCGTCAACAGGAGCGAAATCCACTCTAGGTGAGCTTGGGTATCATTTTGCTGCAGTTGAACATTTAGCGCATGAGAGATGATTGATTGAAACTCATCATGGAGCTGGCCACCGAGCCGCTTCTTTATGCTGGTGATACTTTGGCTCAAGTAGTCACTAAAAGCGCTGAAACCGGCTTCTTCACCTAAACGAGCGACATAACCTGAATGCATCTTGTGTACGTATTCATTTAGCAGGCGAGTTAATCGGGTCTCTTCAGGTTCCTCTAGTACTAAAATATTAGCGCTCTGCATACCGGCATAAAAAGCCTTAGGAATAGCGGATCGTCCAATCAAAAAGCTTTCATCTTCCAGTAATAAGCATCTCTCATCTCTGTCTTGATGCTTAAGCAGAGCGACAGCCAGTTGGTTTTCAAAGTTAATCTGCGAAGGTTGTCCTTCATGATAACGACCAAAACTTGAACCTCTGTGGTGAGCTAAACCTTCAAGATCGACGGCTTCAGAGCGTTGGATGAGGAAGTCTGTCTTGCCGCTACCAGTGATCCCGCTGAGGATAAACACGGGTTGCTTAGCTGGCGCATTATCTATGGTGTCGATGAGATATTGTCTCATCGCTTTATAACCGCCTTCGATATAGGGAATATCAATTCCCGTTTCTTTTATCCACTGCTGTGACAGCTGAGATCTCAAGCCGCCACGAAAACAATACAGATAGGCATTAGGATTTTGCTTAATAAACGTTAACCAAGCATCAACCCTTTGCTGTTTTATCTCGCCTTTAACCAAGGTGTGACCCAATGCAATCGCTGCATCTTGACCTTGATTTTTATAGCAAGTACCAACCCGTTGGCGTTCGCTGTCTTGCATCAAGGGATAGTTATTACTTGATGGAAATGCCCCCTTGTCGAACTCAATCGGTGCCCTAACATCGATCATCGGATGTCCGCTGAGCATGATCTCTTTATAAGCGGTGTTAGGGATGATATTGCTGCTCATTAAATCAGTTCCACTAAGGTCAACTGCTCGACGTCTGTCAGAGTACCAATGCAGTTGGCTGGAATGTCATGTTGAGTGAGCAGTGCGACTAATTCACTTTCAGCTTCGCCAGAGACTGCAATCAATAAGCCGCCACTGGTTTGAGGATCGCAGATAATCGCTTTTTGAGTGTCGGTTAGCTGAGGCAAAAACTCGCAATAACTGTCGAAGTTTCGGTGGGTACCACCGGGAATGCATCCCAGTTCCAAATACTTTTCAGCTTTAGGGAGTAAAGGTAATGCAGATACTGAAATTTGTGCGTTCAGTGTTGCTCCCTGACACATCTCAATTAGGTGACCAGCTAAGCCAAATCCGGTGACATCTGTCATGGCATTTACGCCTGGGAGTTTAGCTGCGAGAGCACCAACTTTATTGAGCTGGCACATCGCATCGACTGCAATCTGAGTATCTTCAGCTGCAATCTTTTTCTGTTTTTGTGCGGTTGTTAAAATGCCAATACCCAAGGGTTTGGTTAGGTAGAGTTTATCGCCAGGTTTAGCTGTGTCGTTTTGCTTTAGTTCACTCAGTGGGATTTGTCCTGATACTGCTAAACCAAAGATAGGCTCTGGAGAATCGATACTGTGTCCGCCCGCCAACATAATACCTGCATCAGCACAGGCTTGACGTCCGCCATCAACAACTTGTTGTGCGATTTCTGCCGAAAGAACATTAACAGGCCAACCTAAAATAGCAATCGCCATAATAGGCGTACCGCCCATGGCGTAAATATCGCTAATGGCGTTAGTGGCAGCAATGCGGCCAAAGGTAAAAGGATCATCGACAATGGGCATGAAAAAATCGGTAGTGCTAATGATCCCTGTTTCGTCATTGAGCTTATAGACAGCTGCGTCATCTCGGGTTTGATTACCGACGAGGATATTTGGGTCTTTAAAAACAGGTAGCTGAGATGCCAGTATGGTACTGAGGACTTGTGGAGATATTTTACAACCACAGCCTGCGCCATGACTGTATTCGGTAAGTTTGATGTCTGATTGTAACATTGGCCCAAAGTCCATAGTGATTCGGTTAATCGGCCATAATAGACCTATCGTTGATCCACTTCAATCAGGAGAGTTGTTGAGTTTGTAAGAGGAGTCACAAGGAAGGTAATTGGAGGGCTACCTATTAAGGATAACCCTCCAATAAATCGATTAAGCGTAAGAGGCCATTAGTAGCTGCCAGTTTTTCTGTTGAGTCTGGAAACGCAGTTTCAATTCATCAACTTGAAGCATGAGATGTTGGTTGGCAAGTTGTTTGCGTTTAGCTTCAAGCAGCTCTTTTTTCGCTACGTAATACTCTGCAAGATGTGCTTTAAGCAGCTCATACTCACTTTGAAGCATCTCAAGTACTTCATCACCATCAGGGAGTAAGGCGACACGATTCTGTGTTCGTTTGAGCTGCATTTGTAACTTTGCACTTTCTATACGCTCTTGAGGTGTGACTCGCAGATCTTTAGCCAATCCACACCAGCTTAATGTATTGATTAACCATTTGGTTGGGTCGTATTGCCACCAACGAATACCATTTCGGTAATCATTTTCAAAGATATGATGGAAATTATGGTAGCCCTCACCATAGGTCAGAAGAGCAATCACACCATTATCCCGTGCGGTATTCTTGTCGGTATAAGGCTGGCTTCCCCAAACATGAGCCAGCGAGTTGATGAAGAAAGTACAGTGATGGACGACAACAAGTCTTAATAGACCCGCCATCAGCAACATCGCTAAAATATCGCCGTTGAGCCAGCCGATAAATGCAGGCAAGCCGATATTCATCAAAAGTGCTAATGCTAGATAGTGCTTGTGCTGCCACATGACGATCTTATCGCTCTGTAGATCGCGAACATTTTTATAATCGTGATAGCGTTGTGCTTGGTATTCTCTAAGCATCCAACCTATGTGGCTATACCAGAATCCCATTTTGGCTGAGTAGGGATCTCTGTCGTTATTATCGACATGTTTGTGGTGCACTCTATGATCTGATGACCAGTGTAGTGCACTGTTTTGTAGAGCTAATGCGCCGCCAAGAGCATACAAAAAGCGCACAGATGCCTTCGCTTTGTAAGTCTTATGAGACCAGAGTCTATGGTAACCTGCTGTAATCGATAGGCCACTTGCGAAGGCAAGCGCGATGAAAGCAATCCATTCAGATATGCCATAGCCGTAGGTTAATCCATACCAAGGCACAAGGACTACTGCGCCGAGAAAAGTGATTGTAAAAAGAGCTACATTTGTCCAGATGAGTGGAGGTTTTGTCATTATTATTATCCAGTTAAACTTTGAGCGTACACCTGTAAGCTAATTTAGCTGTTGAAACGTAATTGGTCAAGTTAGAAAGGTGATCTAAGGGCTGCGTTTTAGTATCAAAAAATGTATTATCTCGTGATAACACTTAGTTTTCGGATCCGCCATGATGGGCATTAGAGCACAGCAGAAAGAGAAAACGCGTCGAGCATTAGTCGATGCAGCGTTTAACCAATTAAATGCTGAGCGGAGTTTTTCTAGTCTGAGTTTGCGTGAAGTTGCACGTGAAGCAAAAATAGCACCTACCTCGTTTTACCGACATTTCAAAGACATGAATGAGCTAGGGCTCACTATGGTTGATGAAGGAGGCTTAACGCTACGTCAAATGATGCGTAAAGGCCGTCAGCGTGCTGAGGCCGGTGGAAGTGTTATACGCATCTCAGTTGACACCTTTATGGAGGTGTTGGAGTCTAATCCAAACGTTTTTAGAATCTTGTTGCATGAACGCTCCGGTACCTCTGCGCCATTTCGCGCTGCAGTGGCTCGTGAAATCGAACACTTTATCTCTGAACTAGCTCACTATACTGAAGCGACAGCAAAGCGTAGCCCTGAATTAGCCCATGCACAGGCTGAAGCTTTAGTCACACTTGTCTTTAATGCTGGAGCGGCTGCACTTGATATGAAACGCGTCGATCGTAAAGCGTTAGCGGATAGGTTGGTGATACAACTTCGTATGGTGGCGATGGGCTCTGAGGCGTTACAACTGAAGTTGGATAAGCGATAGTTACAGTCGGTCTAATAACTCCTGCTCAATGACAAAAAGCCAGCTCGTTATGAAGCTGGCTTTTTACATTTTCAAACCACTATTTTCTCTCTAAGAAAACCCCTGATTCCATGTGGTCGGTATAGGGGAATTGATCAAATAGCGCAAAGCGAGTGATGTTATGCGTTTTGCTTAACTCACCTAAATTGTCGATAAGAGTATTAGGGTTGCATGAGATGTAAATAATACGCTCATAGCCTTGTACTAATTTCACTGTATCAGGATCCATTCCCGCACGTGGTGGATCGACAAAAATGGTGTTGCAGTTGTAGCTGTCTAAATCAATCCCTTCTAAACGTCTAAAGCTACGTTTCTTTGCCATCGCATCGGTAAAGTCCTCAGCTGACATACGGATTATCTGTAGGTTATCAATTTCGTTTATCTTGATATTGTATTGCGCTGACTCAACGGAAGGTTTAGCAAGTTCAGTAGCCAATACACGATCGAAGTTTTGCGCCAGTGCGATGGAGAAATTACCGTTACCACAATAGAGTTCTAGCAGATCGCCCGTGCTTTCTTTAGTGACATCGATGGCCCATTCGAGCATCTTAACGGAAACTTTACCGTTTGGTTGAGTGAAGCTATTTTCAATCTGGTGATACTGTAACTGCTCACCATTAACTTGCAGTGACTCAATCACGAAATCTTTATCGAAGATAAACTTCTGTTTACGTGCTCGACCAATAATATTGATGTTAAATTTTGTGGCCAATGTTTCTTTTAGCGTTTTGGCTTCTGCTTGCCACTGCTCATCAAGTTGCTTGTGATAAAGCAAAGAAACTAAGATCTCACCGCTAAGGGTTGAGAGAAAATCAATCTGGAACAACCTATGCCTAAGCATTGTATTTTGCTTTAGCTCTGCGATAAGAGCAGGCATCATGTCATTAATCAATTGGCTGGCTGGCAGAAATTGATCACAACGAACTTTACTGTCAAGTGCCTTATCAAACATGTAGTAGTACATGTCTTCACCTTCATGCCAGATACGGAATTCTGCACGCATACGGTAATGAGCTGGCTCAGAACTAAATACTTCTAGATTCGGTGTATCAAAGTCAGCGAATATCTTCTCAAGCTTGATACGCTTTTCTTCGAGTTGCGCATCATAGGTAGTAGGATCCATTGCTGCTAAATTCATTTATTGATCACCCTTGGTTTGATTTGGGGCGGAATTATTATACTAGAGAGCAAGGAAGTCCAGTTTCTCGCTTCCGATTTCTAGATTCTTGTGTGAAAATTCTAATATTATCTAAATAGCGGAGAAAAGCATTGTCGGGACCCATACTTGTTTTTGATTCAGGGGTAGGTGGTTTATCTATCCTAGAAGAAGTTAGGAAAGTCCTACCTGATGAAGACTACTGCTACCTATTCGATAATGCCCGTTTACCTTATGGTGAACTCGATGAGCTGGAGTTAATCGATGGTTGCGAGTCACTTATTGCCGCGACGGTTGATAAAGTTAACGCATCATTAGTGGTGATTGCCTGTAATACGGCAAGTACCCTTGTTCTACCTGTATTAAGAAAGGCACTAAATATTCCTGTTGTGGGTGTAGTGCCAGCAATAAAGCCCGCGGCGTTATATTCTAAAGCTGAACATATCGGCCTATTGGCCACGCCAGGTACTATCAAAAGAGATTACACACATAGTCTCATTAAAGAGTTTGCTAGCAGTTGTCAGGTTGAGCTATTTGGTTCATCTGAATTGGTTTTGCTAGCGGAAAAAAAGGCGGCGGGTAACATCATCCTACAAGAAGAGATATCCCAGCTCTTGTATCCTATAAAAGCGTCAGCTTTAGATACGTTAGTTTTAGGTTGCACTCATTTTCCGATCCTTAAGGATGAGATCCAAGAGTACTTAGGTGATGAGGTATTACTGCTCGATTCTGGAAAAGCGGTAGCGGCACGTGTATCTAACTTAATTGAGAGGGATGTAAAGCTTAAGACAGGAAATAAAGAGATGGTTGCACTGTATACGCAGGAGATTGAGGAAGGGCTGAAAAAGTCACTAGCCGAATTTGGTTTTTCAAGTCTCTCGAAAGTCCAAACTGGCTAATGATTTTATATATACCCAAGCTACCTCAAGATGCTCGTTTCAGAGCTCCCGTAGGATAGCTGAACAAGGCAGTGATTGAGGATAA
>OJDH01000293.1_pt1 | contig 27876 bp, 29 predicted proteins | sample 1592761 | NCBI WGS metagenome assembly OJDH01 (sample SAMN05416855, study PRJEB24817) | seawater metagenome | isolation source: Sea water | place: Canada:Atlantic | collected 2013-11
CGGCAGCGTCAGATGTGTATAAGAGACAGCTGCATAAAAGCCAATCAGCCATCAGTATCGCGATTAAAAACCTGGAGCAGGAACTGCAAGTTTGTTTGTTTGAACGCGAAGGCTATCGACCCCAGTTGACAACAAAGGGCAAGGTTATAGCACAAAAGGCGCGCGCTGTTTTATCTCAAACCAGAGGAATATCGGACCTTGCTCATCATTACGCCCAAGGGGCGGAACCCGAATTGCGGGTTGTTGTCAGCGAAATGGTCGATATGCAAATGGTTTTGGATGCCTTGAGTATTATCCGCGATCGTTTTCCTGCAACCCGACTAACTTTGTTTGTGGAAAACTTCAATGCCCCGCTGGAACTGATCGAAGATAATCAGGCTGATATTGCCATTGCCGGGGGGGTGCTCCGCGATGTTATTGACAGAACGTTATTTGATAAATTAGCCACTGTTAACTTGATGCCTGTTGTATCGGACACATCAGTCTACGCCAAAAATGCGAACCAACTCACCTCCGTAGATATGGATGGTAGCACTCAGGTTGTGGTCAGTGACCGCAGCCGCAATCGGGATGAAAAAGACTATGGCGTGCTTGAAACCACAGTCCCGTGGCGAGTTAATGATTTTTTGACCAAAAAGCAGATCATTCTCTCTGGTCTCGGGTGGGGGCGGCTGCCTATGCATATGATCTGTGATGAATTGAAATCGGGTCGTTTGGTTGCACTGAGCTCACCCGAATTTGGGCCGGTCGAGGTCGACGCCTTTATGGCCCGTAGCCGCAGCCATCCCTTTGGACCCGTCGCAGAGGCCTTTTGGGATTTGGTGATAAAAAATATAAAGTAAACGCTTGGGGCGAGGGCAAGAGGTCAGTTCATGACAAGGGGCTGGATCATAGGCGGCTATTCTCCTTAAGGAGGCAATGACCTCTTCGTACGGATGCCTAAATCAGCCCTGTCTCAAGATAGCGTATGTCTTCAACGCTTAGTAACTTTGCTATTTTTGCATTGTAGTCGGCGACTTGTGCTTCATTCAATTTCCCCTCCCACTTGCGCCCTTTGCCGCTATTGAAGAAGGCACTGGGGTCTTTATACAGGCCCCCTGCAATACCAGGGGCGGTGAGGAGTGCGTTTGCTTTCATACTTTTGAAGGTGGCTTTGGCAACCAATTTCTCGAACAAATCCGGTGGGTGCGAAACGCCAATCGCTGCGGCCACGCGCTGCATCTGATCATGTAGATCGTGAGACATCGTCGCGTAGTGAAACATATGCACATTTGGCAGATGGGCCATCGCGCCGGCGGTTTTGAGGTGGTGGGCGATCAACTCAAGGCTTGGCTGATCTAAGCCCTCATTTTCTATGCTGTTGTTGAGGAAGGCTTTAAAATTGGCAGCTGTATCATCGGTATAAAGGTGGTCATTATGTCCGAGGTTCATGTTCTGCACGTGGTGCCACATTGAGAAATGCACATCCAGCGGGTGGCGATGAGCGATCAGATACGTGCAATCCTCAAAATACGGCACGCCATCCAGTGGACTGTGGGACTTGATATAGCGCTGGTGTGTCTGTGCTGAAAGTCGGGCAAGGCGGGTCTCGATGCTCTTGGAGCTAAGACGAAACTCAATCCATGGCGATATCTCTGCGTAGGCGATTTCGGCCTCGGGATCGCCGAAAATCAGCAGCCCACAGATTGATTGCATCCAGGTGGTGCCGCTTTTGGGCGGCACGCAAATGAAAACATCACCGGGGCGATGCTCGAAATTATCCCAGTTGTGAGTGTCGGTGCAAACACCGCTGTAATGCTGTATAGTGCGCGATGGGATCATAGATCAAGTAGCCTTTTGGGAATAAAGGTTTGGGGATTATTACTTGGCGCTGGACATGATAACGATTTCGTCTGAATCCTGTACGTTTGGTATTCCAGCACCGATATCAATGTAGTGAATAGATATATCTGTAATGATAAGGCGCTCGAGTATTTGATCGGCATAGTAGCCTGGATTGGTTGTAACGGTGCAATAATAAATCAGGCGGGGAAGGCCGTCATTGTCACGCATTGGAAAGGCAATTGATTCGCGATTGAGAACCGTTCCTTTTTTCGTTGTTGATTTTATTTGAAAAACCATGCCCGCAGGGTGTGTGCAGGCAGTATGGATTACTTGGGAAACTTTAACCCTACCTGTCGGAGCAACAAAGTCGAGGTAATTTTTTCCCGTCATGTTCTGGTCGTAAATTTTCTCTATATCCGTACCAATCAAGCGTAACTGGATGAAATCTGGCCTGATTAATTCGTGGATCGAAAAATTGGGTAGTGATTTCGAAATTCTTTCGGGTCGGAAATCTTGCCGATGAGGGAGCATCTGGTCCTTAGGTAACTCTGACCAATAAGTGGCGAACTCTTCCAACCTTGGATCGAGGCCAGAAAGATCAAAGGGAACATGTGCAGATTTGTTCGGGTTCATATCCGTCAAGAAGTTGTGCAATGAATAACTATTTTATCAGCATAGCCTCATTGTAACACATGACGGTTATAAATTTAGGAGCTAAATCAAATCGCTATACGAAAATAACGTTTATGGGTTTTTCTAAATTCATTTTATCAGCCTGTTTTAGGGTGCCAATCTTAATGTTTTTATGATCCCTCCAGTATAACCAAGCTACTTGTTTTTCCACACAAGATCTCGTTTTCGGCAAAGGTGATGATGATATCTTCAACGACGTCTTTGTATATAACGAATTTACCTTTTTAATAAGGAAAGACTTCGAATGATAAAGATTTCCTAGTAGCAAACGCAATAGCTTTTCTAAAATCTTCCCGCGTTTCAGGTTGTTCTATCTCGTCTTCAAATTCGATAGCAATTTCATCATTTATTCTCAAAAGATAAAGATGATCAACTATTGAAAGGAGCCTCTTCAACAAAGCCTTCCGTTGCTTTACGTACTATTCCGCGGACATAACCTGCGGCTTTGGTTGTGGTTGCAACAAATAAATAATGCTCCCCATCAAGATAGACCCGAACACAATGAGTGTAGGTTGTAGAATCTCTATATTTCAAACACAGTTTGTTATCAAATATCTTCCAGTGGCCATTTAGTTTTATGGAACAGTTCCATTTATTTCTGATGTTGGCAGTGTCGCAATAACGGTATTTGCTTGTCCCATCAGCAAGATAAAATTCCATCCAACGGGTGGCAAAATCATTTATCGGCATTGAAGGCGTACTTACATATTCCCCAACCACGGTTTTGTTGGTAATGAGATTTGTAATTACCGTTCCTGATAAAGGTTTCAAGCCTTTATCGAGAAGGCTTTCCTCTGGCGTATCCCAAAAACTATCAGCTGTTACAACATAGTTTTGTTCGCTTGCGACACATCCTGTTAAAATCAGAAAGCTGGAAACCAAGAGTATTCTCAACAGCATTATTAATCCTTAAATTTAGTGTTTTCTACACTTTAAATTACTTATTGTACTGGCGTAACCAAAGATCAAATGTTTCCGTGATCTGTGCCTTAAGTTTCGACTTAATGGTTCGATATTGTCTTTAAGACAAATTCGGTCGCTCGGTTGTGAATGGCTCGTCGGCTTACCTCAAGAGGATCACAGCAGATATCTGGCTCCGTTTCCAAACCCAGTTCTGTTGCTTCTGGGAGGAAGACATAATGCCCAACGGTTTCGCCTAATAGTTCAATAGACATATCTGGGCATTGCTCTTTTAACCAGACTGCGCAGTCTTGATGAGGGGCTTCTTGATCATCCTGTCCCACCATAATTCCGACTGGAATTGTAATTGAGTTGAGTGATGACGGTTCAAAAGCCCGAACGGTTGGAGCGGGAGCAAAAACGACCGCTGCTTTTATGCGGTGATCTTGATAAGATAATCCTTGTCGTTCCATGGATTGTCGAAATTTTTCCGAGTTTTCCATTAACCCCGGAATGGCTTGGGATAGGTTGGGAAATTCTTTGGGCCCGGTATTTTTTTGATGCTTGCTTGCGAGCCAACCTTTAAAGAGATCGTAATTGGTTATAGCCCCAAGCAACGATAAAACAGTATAGCCGCCAAGAGAAAAGCCAGCCGCGGTAATATCCGACAAATCCAGTCGATCGGCAAAGGGTCCTTTAAGAGAAAGCTTATCTAAAATCAGGCTTAAATCGCGTGCGCGTTCCCACCAACAGAGAAAACCCTCTGGCAGGTATGGCTCAATACTGCAATTTCCATGGTGGGAAACGGCAATGCAAATAAATCCTTGGGCTGCGAGCTTTGTGCCAAGCCAACATAGAGATTGAGCACTCCCACCTGTGCCATGAGATAGCAGTACTACGGGAAATTTTGATTTTTGGTTGCTTAGATAGGCATTTTTTGCCACAGATTCCATACGAAATAGGGCTGTATTGTTGCTCGTTGTGGCTTCTGTCATTTCCTCAGGCTCGGTATCGCAGGGGTACCAAGCAGCCCACACCAAAGGGCGTGGCCTGTTTTCCCGCCAATGGGCTCTCGTGTCGTCGAGCTCTTTACCTTCGGTATAGCCAACAGAATACATACACCCCTCCCAACAGGTTTAATTGCCGGGTCAGGCTATAAAAATGTAACTTCCATTTCAAGTTGTATTATTAGTAAGGACTTATATGCCAGAGGTAAGGCTTATTACACAGGTTCGCCTTTGGGCATGATTGCGGCATCCAGGTTCGCGCCATCCATCTTGGCATCGGTCAGGCGCGCATCGCGGAGATCGGCTTTGTGGAGATCGGTGCCGAGGAGACTTGCTCCGACCAGATTGGCACCGTTGCATTTGGCATTTATGAGCTTAGCACCATCAAGTGTTGTCATGGAAAGATTGACAGCCCAGGCGCGTCTAGTGGGTTGCCCCGCTTTGTCCATGAGCAACAGCGGAACCAGGCTCGCGCTGGTTAAATTGGTTTTTACCAGTGTGGCGCCACGCAAATTTGCCCCATCCATTCGGGCTTCTGTTAAGTCCGCATCGTTCAATGTTGCGCATGACAAATCAGCCATAATGAGCCTCGCGCCGGTTAAGTCCGCGCAGCTGAGATTTGCACCTCGCAAGTTGGCACCATCAAGTATGTTATTGGAGAAATCCATGTCGCTAAGGTCGGCATTTTGAAGCGAACAACGTTCGCCAGTGGTGCCATTACTATCCACCCAGAGCTTGTGGGCTTCTAGAGTAAGAGAAAGTCGCTCGCGAATGCGGGCTTTGATTTGCCGAGGGGTTTCCCCGCTTTCTTGCGGGTTAATTCCGGTAACGCCGTCAAGGTTCGCGCCTGTCAACTGGGCTCCAGCAAGATCGGCCCCAAAAAAGTTCACCTGCTGTAAGTCAGCACCTGAGAGGTTGGCCCCTTGTAAATTGACTTCACTCAGATCAGCACCCGCGAGTGTCGCACCGCACAAATCAGAGTTTTCAAAATTGGCCCCGGAAAGATTTGCGCCTGAAAGGTTGGCTTCTTTAAAATCACAATCACCGAACATGGCACCCCGGCAATCTGCGTTTAAAAGAGATGCGCCAGCTAAACAACCGCCCGTTAAAATGATGTTTTGCATATCTGCATCATCGAGCTCTGATTTACTAAGGTCGGATGTGATCACCTTGACGGCCTCGCCCTCACTATTCAGAAGGGTGCCTCGGCGTAGATCTGCATTTCTGAGCTTCGTTCCGTGTAATATTGCCCTATAGAATTTGGTACCTCGTAAATCGGCACGAGATAAATCGCTGTCGGTGAGATCGGCGCGGATAAAAGAAGCACTGAAGCCGTCCAAATCCTGGAGGTCAGTATTACTGAGATCACACCCTTCGAGGTTTGATCCCACCAACTTAGCCGAACGGAGATTGGAACTACTAAAACTGAAACCGCTTAAATCGGAAAGCGTAAGATCGGCACGTTTGCCATCATTTTGATCGATAAGCCACTTCTCATGATCATCTATAAGAGCGACGAGACTGTGTGGGTCCATCATCCATCCCTATCTTAGAAAAACAATAAATATATCAACCATAGGTAAATACTTTATTTATAATTCCCCTTATTGGGGTGTTGGTGTCAAAATTTGAGGATCACGACTGTAACCGAAGCCTAATGGGGTTCGTTGAAAATCAGGGAATGTCTAGGATATGCATCCATAGTGAGAGGGGACGACAAGACAAGGGGCGTCTTAGTTGTGGGAAATAGGTATCCCAATAGTTGGCGTTCCAATATCAGGTATTCCGGCGCCGATATCGATGAAGCTAATGGATACGTCGTTGATCACGAGTTGCTCGCGTTGTTGATCTGCATAGGGTCTTGGGTTGGTCGTGATGGTGCAAAAATAAATTAGCCGAGGAGGGCCTTCGCCACTGCGCATGGGAAAAGCGATGGATTGTCGCTCGAGAAGGGTTCCCTTTTTCGTCGTTGATTTGGTATGAAACACCATAGCTACGGGGTGTTCACAAGATAGGTGGATCGCTTTGGAGGTTTGAACTCTGCCCGATGGGGGGATGAAATCGAGGTAGTTCTTGCCAGTCATATTTTGACCGTAAACATTTTCTATTGCTGTCCCGACCAAGCGTAGTTGAATGAAATCCGTACTCAATAATTCATGAATGGTTAAATGAGGCAGAAGATGTGGAATATCTGTTGGTAGAAAGTCGACCCGATCGGGAACCAGTCCCTTCTTAGGTAAGCCTTTCCAGTAGGTGGCGAACTCGAGCAAAAGCGGATCTAGATCTAAATGATTTAGACCAGAGAGATTGAGACCAGAGGGATCTACAGGCTGGAGCATCATCACAACAGCTCATTTCTCCCAAAAAGTAACGTACCGAGTTACCGTTTTCATCAACATATCCAAGCGACAGCTCATACCAAATTAAAATCTAACATGAGAATATAAATATATCTTTACCGCACCAGTGCTCAATAATATCAAATGTTACGCCTAGGGGATTTACACTATTCTCCCTTCCAAACCGGAGCGCGTTTTTCTGCAAAGGCGGTGATGCCTTCGACGGCGTCTTCGGATGAGACCATCTTTTGGTAAATCGGGCAGTCGCAGTCGCCGCCGGGTTTAACCTGGGCCATGGATTGTTTCACGGTCAGGCCATCCATGTAATTAAGGACCTCCTTGAGCGCCTGTAGGGCGAGGGGGGCGCCTTTGGCGATTTCCTGTGCCATGGTCATGGCTTCGCTTTCAAGATTTTCAACGGGAACAGCCTTGTGGACCAAGCCCCAACGCGTGGCTTCTGCGGCGTCCATCGCACGACCCGTCAGGAACAGTTCCTTGGCGACGTTAGATGGGATCATACGTGGGAGTTTTTGTACAGCGCCACCATCGGGTAGGATGCCGCGCTGCATTTCCGGCAGACTGAAAAAGGCGTGATCGGCCATAAGTACGATATCGCAGGCGAGCACGATCTCGAACCCACCGCCAACGGCAGCGCCATTTACGGCGGCGATTACGGGTTTGGTCAGGTCGTGGAACTCTGTGATGCCGGCAAACCCACCGGGGCCATGACCATGTACGGGATCGATTTCGAGATCGAGGTCAATACCGCCTTCGCCAGCGGTTTCCTTGAGATCCCAGCCCGCACAGAAAATCCGCTCTCCAGTGCCACGAATGATACCAACGGAATAATCAGGATTGTCCTGTAATTCCCGCAAGGCTGCATAGATCGCCCGGCTCATGGCGCGGTTGATCGCATTTGCGGGGGGACGATTGAGAATGATTTCGAGCACACGTCCATGCGCTTTTGTTAGGACCCATTCTTCTGTGTTATCTGGCATCGTTCATTTCCCCCTCAGGTAGCAGAAATTATGGATTGGCACATGGTGTCACGATAGCGTTTTAGGTGATAGCGCGGATCGCCAAAGGTGGCATTGATCATGGTAATGCGTTTGTAATAGTGGCCGATGGGGAGCTCTGTCATCATCCCCATGCCGCCGTGAAATTGAATGCCTTCTTGTCCGACAGAGCGTGCATCCAAACCGACTTGATACTTTGCAGCCGATACTTTTTGCGAAACTTTTTGCGCAATATTCGTTGTGTCGCCGTCTGCACTTTGCTCGAGGACATCGAAGTCATCAAGGGCACAGACGGCGTCATATACCAGCGACTGGCTGAGCTGGCATTTCATATAGACTTCGACTAATCGATGTTGCAGCGCCTGGAAAGATCCCAGGTTTTGGCCGAATTGTTCTCTGGTTTTAAAATAAACCCCGGACTGTTCGGATATCGCCCACATCGCACCAGATGCCTCGGCGCAGAGCGCGACAGAGGCTTGGTCAATGACCTTTTGCAGATGCGGGTAAGCGGTGCCAACGTCACCAAGCAGGGCTTTGTCTGGTATGAAAAGGTCCTCAAATACGATGTCACTGGCCGTTCCACCATCGTGAGTGCGATAGTTTTTGATTTCCAAACCATCCATAGTCGGGTCGAGGCGAAACAGACTGAGACCTTCTTGGTCATCCACGGCACCAGAAGTACGCGCTACCACGATGATTATATCGGCGGATTGCGCGTTGAAGACGGCACACTTGGCGCCGTTTAAGCGATAGCCGTTGCCTTCTTTTACGGCAGAGGTCGAGACGTGAGCGAGGTCATAACCCGAGTTGGCTTCCGCAAAAGCCAATGCGAGCTTCAACTGACCCGCGCCAATTTGCGGGATCAGGTCGCGTTTTTGACTTTCTGACCCCGCAGCAGCGATTAGCTGCCCGCTCAGCAGAACGGTTGAGAGGAAGGGACTGACCAAAAGTACGCGTCCGATTTCCTCCATAACAATCATGCTATCAACCGCACTACCGCCGAGGCCGTCGTATTCTTCGGCAAAGGGCAGGGCAAGCCAGCCAAGTTCAGCAAGGCTCTGCCAAAGCTCTTCAGGATAACCATTGGGGTGTTCCAAGGTCTTGGCACGGTTCTCAAAGGGATAGGTCTCTTCCAGATAACGGCGGATGGAATCACGGAATAGGTTTTGCTCTTCGCTAAAGGTAAAGTTCATGTCCTATAGTCCCAGTACGGCTTTGGCGATGATGGTTTTCTGGATCTCGTTAGACCCGGCGTAGATCGAGGTTTTGCGGAAATTGTAATGCGCCTTGGCGATCGCGGCGGGGTTATGATCGTTCTCTGGCGAGGCCACATCAATCATGGCGTGGGCGTGATATCCCAGGGCCTGATGCGCCAACTCCAAAATGTCCTGTTGAATTTCCGTGCCCCGGACTTTCAGCATAGAGGCCTCAGCCCCCATTGATTCCGAACCGCCGGGACCAAACAAGAACCGTTGTTCTGTGACTTCCAATGCACGCAAGGCTATTTCAGCCCGAGCGACTTCATTCATAAAATCACTATCATTGAGCAGGGTACCAGATCCGACCTTAACGGTTTTAGCCAGCGTCTTCAGGCGTCCGAGACTGGCGAGGGAACGTCCAACTTCTGCGGTGCCAAAGCGCTCTAACCCAAGTAGGTATTTGGCGACACCCCAGCCTTCGTTCTCTGCGCCAACCCGGTTGTCGACCGAGACGCGGACATTATCAAAGAAGACCTGATTAACCTCGTGGGTGCCTTCAAAGTTCTCCAACGGGCTAATGGTGACCCCTTCGGATTTCATGTCGATCATCAAAAAGGTAATGCCCTGTTGTTTGCGACCTGAACTATCGGTGCGAAACAGGCCAAACATCCAATCGGCAACATGGGCGTCGCTGGTCCAGGTTTTTGAGCCATTGATGACGTAGTGATCACCGTCACGCTCCGCTCTGCATTTAAGCGAGGCAAGGTCTGATCCCGCATTGGGTTCAGAAAAGCCCTGACACCAGAGCTGATCGCCGGTGAGGATGCCGGGCAGGAACTTCTCCTGTTGGGCCTTGCTGCCGTATTCCATCAAACAAGGCGCGAGCATAACCACACCATAGGGGATCGGCCGCGGCGCATCGGCGAGGGCGATCTCACGCTCAAACAAATAGTGTTCCTCGTCACTCCATCCGGCACCGCCGTGTTCAACCGGCCAAGACGGGCAACCCCAGCCCTGTTTAAAAAGTTCGTGATGCCAGCGTTGCATCATATCCCGAGGCAGGATCATCTCTTCTTCGGAGACCTTGGCCCGGATATCGTCAGGAAGATTGCTCTCGACAAAGCTTCGGACTTCGGCCCGAAAACCCTCGGCCTGAGCATCAAATTTCATATCCATCGCGCGTTCCCTGCCTGATTATTTGCAGACGAAACCACCCTCTTATGTGGTGTTTAATATTCGCCGTATGCCGTTATTTAACCACAAAAAGACAACCATAAATTCACAACCAAAATTATACGTTCTGCGACAAATGCAATACAAATTTAAATGCTGATATGGTGCTACATTCACTCTCATTACGAATGTCGTATACTTGCTATAACTTGGAAGCCATTCATTTTGAACTCTACAAAGCTGCTAAGCTAGGCGAAGAACTCCCAGACCCGTTTGCCAACCGGACCCAATGCGCGATTTGCGAGTTTAGTAAGACAGATCGGAAGTGTTAGTTCCCCCAATGTGGGCAGATGCACGAGCCTGCCGCTTGCGATGTCGTCCCGCACCATATGCAGAGGCATGCGTCCCCAGCCGAGGCCGTTTACAATCAGTTCCTTCTTCACGTGCAGATCAGTCACGTACCATTTCAGCGTGTCATCCAAAATGCCGATATCCGGTGACTTTTCATCCGATGATTTTACAATTATCTGTGGGTATTGGGCGAGGTCTATTTCATTTATTTTGTCAGGGTCCTCGCTGAGTAAAGTTCGCGAGATCACCAGCGGGATTTTCATGCTGTCAATCTGCCGATAATCAATGAACGGGCTTCTGGATGGGGCCGCGAATATGGCAATATCGACCTTTTCTGCAAGTAGCAAACGTTCGCCCGAGGCGGTTTCAATTTCCAGATGCAGGGTTGTAGTCGGAAACTCTGCTTTGAGTGATCTGAGCAGTTTCGTGAGGCGAGAGATCGGGAAGTTGCTGCTTACCCCCAGCCTAAGTTCCACCTCGGTTTCGCCTTTCAGGTCACGCACAAAACTTTCAAAGGCTTCCGCCTGTTTCAATAACTGGCGGATCCGCACTAGTAAGACTTTGCCATCCCGGGTAAGCGCGGGCCGATATTTCGTACGGTCGAAAATCTTGACCTGATAGAATTCTTCAACCTGCTTGACTGAATAAGACACGGCAGAGCGCGCCTTATTGAGCTTTTCACTAGCCAGTTGAAAGCTGCCGGTGTCACAGATCGTGGCGATAACATAGAGATGATCGAGATTAGTCATGGTCTAATAATATGACCGTGATGTCCTAAAAGCTATGCTTTTTATTGACGTTTTAAGTTTGTATTTTTTTGTAACAGACGACCAGAGACATCAACAAATACAGGTAAGAAAAATGAAGATCCTTGTTATGGGCGGAACTGGAACAATAGGCAGTGCCATTACGGAGCTGATGAGAGATGATCACGAAGTCATCACTGTGGGTAAAAACTCGGGTGATCTTCAGGCAGATATTGAGGATAAATCCTCTATTGAGGCATTGTTTTCAAAGGTTGGTTCTGTGGACGCAATCATAAGCGCTGCAGGTGCTGGCATGATTGCTGGGTTTGATGACGCAAATGACCATCCATATGATCTGGTGCTCAAGAGTAAGGTCATGGGCCAGATCAACTTAGCCAGGGTTGGAGTGAAACATCTGTCTCCGGGTGGCACCATCATCCTGACCAGTGGACAAGCCGCTCGGCGACCGATGCCGCAGACTACGGCCATCGCAATGGGCTGCGCCGCAATAGAGGCTTTTGTAGCGACTGCTGCGCTGGAGTTGGTTAACGGTCAACGCATCAATGTCGTCAGCCCGCCCTTCGTTAAAGAGACCATGGAACAGTTTGGTATGGATAGCTCCACAGGTACGCCTGCGCTTACGGTTGCTGATGCCTATCGCGCCTTTGTCGTTTCGAAAGACAATGGCCAAGTGACGCAGTTTGCGGTTTGATCCCGCGCGAAATAAATAATCAAATAGGCACCAAAATGTTTGATGCGAAAATCTCAGCAGAATTCCCTTTTGCCTCGCGTTATCTCGAGGTGAAAGACAGCAAAGTCCATTATGTTGAAGACGGCGAAGGTGATCCTATACTCTTCATCCATGGTAATCCGGCATCCGCATATATCTGGCGTAATATCATCCCGCATGTATCGCCCCATGCAAGGGCGATAGCCGTGGACCTTATCGGCTTTGGTAAATCCGACAAACCCGATATCAATTATGGTTTTGCTGACAGCTACGCCTATCTTGATGGCTTCATTGAGAAGTTGGGCCTGACCAATATCACCTTGGTGGTACAGGATTGGGGTTCTGGGCTGGGTTTTCACTATGCCAATTTGCACCGCGATAAGATCAAGGCAATCGCCTTCATGGAAGCGATGTACAAACCGCTTGATTTTGATGCGTTATCCTCTGGCGATAAAATAATGATGCGACTAATCCGGTCAGGCCTCTTCAGCTGGTTTATGTTGGGGAAACTGAACATGTTTGTAAAAAATATGCTGCCTGGTTGGGTGTTGCGTGACCTAAGTAAAGAAGAGATGTCAAACTATCTTGCACCTTTCCCCACTGTGAAAAGCCGTAAACCGGTGCATGTATTTCCCCGTGATGTACCGGTAAAGGGGAAGCCGGATCATGCTGCGGCTGCAGTAGCTGGTTATCATAAATGGCTCACTGAAACACGATTGCCGAAACTGTTCTTTCACGCAGATCCAGGCGTGTTGATCCGCACCGAAGACGCAAAATGGATCGCAAATAACTTTCCCAATACCACACGGTGGATCTGGGCAAAGGTTTGCACTTTGTCCAAGAAGATTACCCCCACATAATTGGCCGGGAACTGGCCGCTTGGTATCAAAGACTTGAAGAAGGACAGCGACATGCAGGATAACTTTCCATGTGCCACGCCCCACGGTGAAATCCGTGAGGTTTTTCCAAATGTATTTTTTGTCACAGGCAGCGTCGTTATGGTGCCCGGCATGCAATTAAGCCGTAATATGATTATTCTGCGTGAGGGCGACGCACTGACGCTAATCAGCCCTATCCGATTAGATGAAGATGGTCTTGAGGCTTTGGAAAAGCTTGGTCGAATTGAAAACATCGTCAAGCTTGGTGGTTATCATTTGGGGATGCATAACGGTCTTGACGATCCGTTCTATATGGACAGGTACCGTGCGAAGCTTTGGGCACTAGATGGGATGGAGCACAAAGGGGGCCTTCAAACCACCCATGTCTTGTGTACTGGTGGGGATATGCCTGTCAGTAATGCCACCTTGTTTGTCTATGAAAGCTCAAATATTCCAGAAGCAACGCTGCTGCTGAACCAGAACGATGGTATTCTAATCTCTGCTGACAGTTTACAGAACTGGGCTGTGGTAGATGAATATTTCAGCGAGCTTGCTGCGCAACGTATGACCCAAGCCGGCTTTATCCAGCCAGCTAATATCGGGCCCGAATGGTTTAGGACTTGTCAGCCTGACCTTGAAGAATTTGACAAGGTTACACAACTATCTTTTGTTCATCTGCTGCCGAGCCACGGTAGCCCGATCCTGGACACAGCAAAGGAAGATTTCAAAGTGACTTTCACGCGGCTTGCCCGATAGTAGCCTAACTGTCAGCTAATTATGTTAGGAGAGCTCATTGGCCCGCCCAGTGAGGGCTAATTTCCTAGGTTGATTACATGTGAGCTCTCTCACTTATGACTTATTTGGGAATACAGCGTCTCTACAGAATTGTGGCTGGTGTTCCCTATGATATCTTAGACCAGGGGCGGTGTTGAAATTTTTGCTTTAAAAAATCAACGAATACCCGGACCCGGGGCAAAGAAAGTCGGCCTGGCGGTGTGATGGCCCAGATCGGGACGGGTTCTGCAATATGATGTTGTTCGAGCAGGATCTCTAAGGCGCCGGATTGCAGGGCGTTCCCACAAACTGTTTCCAAAAGGCGGGTAATACCCTTACCTGCAAGGGCGAGATCAAGTAACAGGTCGGTGTTATCGCACTTGATATTTCCGGTTACATCGATCGAAAAAGGCTCCTTGTTTAACTCAAACTGCCAACGCGAAAGCGTGGGAAATCCTGAGGTCGTCAGGCAATTGTGTTTTCGAAGGTCGACGGGGGTTTGAGGGCGCCCATGGCGGGCAATGTAATCTGAACTAGCACAGATATGACGATCTGCTTCGGCCAACTTAGTACCAATTAAATTACTGTCGATCAGGGCGCCGGGGCGAATGGCGATGTCGTAATTTTCTTTGATGATATCGACGTGCTGTTCGGTAATATTCAAGTCAATTTCAATAGCCGGGTATCGCTTAAGAAATTCCGGCAGCAGCGGGGCGATCTGATGTTTGGCAAGGGCCGCGGCAATGGTGAGACGCAAAGGGCCGGAGGGGGTTTTGCTTGAAGAAGCGGTCTCGGCTTCGGCGCGTTCAATTGCGGCCGCAATGTCTTTTGCGTGTTTGAGGTAAATCCCGCCCTCGCTTGTGAGGTTGAGGTTTCGTGTTGTCCTCGCTAACAAACTAACGCCTAACCTGTCCTCCAGTCGAGATATCGCCTTTGAGACCGCAGAGGGTGTGAGGCCAAGATCTTCGGAGGCCCGCACAAAATTCCCGCGCTCAATGACCCGTAGGAAAATGGCCATATCGATGGGAACGCCTGCTAATTGATGAATATTTTTCACTTAACAATCCAGATGTTAGTAGTTTATTCAGTTTTAATTCACTTGTAATCTAACCTTTAACCAGAGGGGACGACAATAGCTCTCTCGTCCAAGGGAAGCTCAAAATAAAGGAAATAAAGAGTGGCTATAGAATTGCGCAAGCCAAAGGGCAATCCTTCCATATTGCAGATGTTCACCCGCTACAAAGCCTGGGCCAACAACTTAACCTTTCAGGCAATGTCTGATTTGCCACAAGAGGAAATAGTAAAACCTCATCAGACAACTTTTGGATCTATGATCCATACTATGAACCATACTTATGTGGTCGACGATATCTTCAAGGCGCATCTTGAGGGGCGCAAACATAGTTATAGAGCAAGAAATACTGACACGTCGCCTCCTCTTAATGAACTGCGGCAACTCTGCGAGGACATGGATCATTGGTATATCACCCAAGCCGATAGACTTAATGATTCCCAGTTGGCTGAGGTTATCGAGTTTGAGTTTGTCGGTGGTGGAAAAGGGGCCATGTCCCGCATGGAGATCTTTTTACACATCGTAAATCACGGCACCTATCACCGCGGTATGATCAGTGCCATGATGCACCAAATTCCGGTTATGCCAGAGGCAAATGATCTGCCCGTATTTTTAAGGGATGTATGGCACGCGGGATAATGCCGTCGCCGGCACGTACTTCATGAGAACCGTTACAGCGGAAGTATGACAAGTCGTAACTTGTTTGCTGGATATTAAACATTTTTGCGCATTATAAAAAACGTGGAGGCCAAGTTATGGCTAGAAGACGTTTGAGCATATGCACAATTTTGGTTTTGCTGGTTTCTTTTTTCTGGATGATGCAATCAGTTGTTTTGGCGGATAGCCAAAACTGTAAGTCAGTACGGATCAACGGATCCTCGGAGTGGTATCCGGTTTCAATGTTTTCTGAGGATACACAAGAACTCCATGGTTTAGCACTGGATGTCGCTCGTGAAGTCTTTCGTCGTCTGAATACTCCTGTAACAGTTGAACCTAAGGCGCCCTGGAAAAGAATGTTGCATCAACTTGGGAATGGAGATCTTGATATATTGCTCGGCGCTTATTGGACCCAGGAACGTGCTCATACCTATCGTTATACAGATCCAATATTCAAAGATGAAATCGCAGTGTTTGTCCGAAAAGGGCAGGAATTTCCATTGGATGAACTCGATGATTTAATCGGGCTCGTTGGCCTTCGACCCTTGGGTGGATCTTATGGCGAAGAATTTGATCTTTTCGCAAAAAAATACTTGTTTTTCCACGAAGTCGCCGAAGACCATGTTCTTAACTTATTTGCGTCTGGGCGGGCTGATTATGTCGTTTTGGGCAGATTTGATGGGGTTCATGACCTTCGGGAAGCGGGCGAATTAGACCGTATTGTGGATCTCCCTTGGCCAGTGTCCTCAAATAATGTTCATTTTATGCTGAGTAATATTTCTCCCTGTAACTCTCTATTGGAGGATATTAACAAGGTTATCCGGGATCTACATGAAGAGGGGTTTATTAAAGAGCTAGAGGCTCAATACCTTGGAGATTTTTGAGGGTGCTTTACGAGTTCATTGACAACATTGAACTATATTCAGAACTAAGTCAGACTGATCCCAGCTCTACCTATTAACGTTTCGATTTTCCCTTAGAGCGTGACGCAGACGGAATAGTTCATGATCCTTGATACCGATAGCAATATTTCACCCCTTGATCAGGCCAAGATGCTGGTTCATGAAACCGAGGGCTGGTGTTTGGCTCCGGTGGTTGACTGGATGTTTAGTCCAGCGGCCAAGACCCTGGAGCCGGATATTTTAGTGCAGGGCTGTGTCGCTAAACTTCAGGAGGTCGGCGCCCCAATCAATAGGTTGCGATATTCGGTCTGGTCGATCCATCCACAACTGGCGGTGTTTTCGTTCATCTGGAGCAAAAAAACAGGTGCGGTAAAAACCGTGGAATTTCCACACGGTGTCCGCGAAACCAATGCCTATATCGGAAGCCCGGTCGAGGATATTATAAAAACTCAGAAGCCGCATCGCTATCGCCTCTCTGATCTTGACCTTACAAAAGAGCACCCAATCCTTACCGAACTCTACGAACAGGGGACAACTGATTATCTTGGCATTCCTCTGCTTTCGGCCTCGGGCGAAGTGCATATCGTTTTTATCTCGACCGACGAAAAGCAGGGCTTTAGCGATCAGGATATTACCAAACTGATCCGCTTTACCGATTTTTTACAGCCGAAGATGGAGGTGTTGTCCATGCACCGCCTGTCTGTGGAGTTATTGAACACTTACTTGGGAAAACGGACCAGTCATAAGGTCTTGGAGGGACAAATCAAGCGCGGGGACGGCGAGCTGATCAAGGCGGCGCTTTGGTACAGTGATCTGCGCGATTTCACGCCTCTGACCGAAAGTCTGCCTGCGGATGAACTGCTCGACATTCTCAACACCTATTTTGAATTTGTCTTTGACGCGGTGGATGCGCAAGGCGGTGAAGTCCTGAGCTTCATTGGCGATGCCATGCTGATCGTCTTTCCCAAAGAAACCGCCGGGACAATGGCAAAAGCCTGTAATGCTGCGCTGAACGCCGCAGAAACCGCCTTTACCAGTCTGGCTGCCTTTAATAAAAAGCGCCTGGAACAGGGCAAGCCAGGAATTCGTTTTGGCGTTGGCCTGCATGAAGGAACCGTGATTTACGGAAATGTCGGCGCGCCGTCGCGGCTTGATTTCACGGTGATGGGGCCTGCGGTTAACCGCACCGCACGATTAGAAGGACTGACCAAACAAACGGGGAGCCCGCTCTTAATGACTAAGGACTTTGTCGGGCTTGTTGATCGACAAACCACATCCCGGGGATTTCACACCATGAAGGGAATCGCGGAGCCACAAGAGGTCTTTACCCTGCTTTCGTGCGAAAACTGCTCATAGTGCGATAAAGCGCGGGTTAATTTTCTCCCAATAGTGTTCTCTGGAAAATTTTCTTAAATAGTTAAGAGACCCAATCGGGTCAATAATTTATTGTATATGTAAAATGAATGTTTTAGAATTAATCCATGGCGAGATTAAAAGAATATAACCGCGATCAGGTTTTGGAACGCGCAACAGAGGTTTTCTGGGGCAAAGGCTATGAGGCGACTTCGGTTAGCGATCTGGTCAAGGCCACGGGATTGAATTCTGCGAGCATGTACAAGGATTTTGGCAATAAAGATGCCTTCTTTGAACAGGTTTTGGAAAATTATGAGACCACCAAGTTAGAGCCTTTTTACCGGGTATTGGTTGAAGAGCCGACGTTGAAGTCTCTCCAAGACTTCTTTGACACCGTTGCTTATTACAGCGCGCTCAAGGAATTTCGCGGCTGTTTGATGTTAAATTCTGTTGCAGAACAACGCTATATCGGGCCCAAGGGCATGAAGCGGGCAGAGAAATATTGTGTAAAGATTACTCAGGTGTTCGAAAATGTTATCTGCTCTGCGCAAAGAGCAGGGGAAATTCCTAAGGAAAAAAATCCACAAGAGATCGCAAATTTTATCCTTTGTTTCTTACAAGGCATCAGCGCCTATGGACGCGTTGGGGATCATAAAAAAAATATCAAGTCCATCGTCGACATGATCAAGATGACATTAAAGTGATCCCCAAATGATACTTGAGCTCTTGATAACAAAACGATCATTTTGTAATTTATTTTAAATTGATCAATTTGTTATTCCCAAGTGATTCTCACTTTATAAGGATTAAGAGACTATGGCTGTTGTTGTGGTGGAAAAAAATATCAACGCGTCTGTTGATAAAGTGTTCGCAAGCTGGACCGAAGAATTCGCCAGCATTTACAAGTTCAACCCAAATTTAAACTCTTCGCACCTGTTGGGGGCAACAAAAGAGGGTGGGAAAAAGGGCTCCACCCGTCAGTGCGATCTCAACGACGGCAAGAACTGGCTGCGCGAGCGGGTGCTGGATTATGTGAAAAATGAAAAGCTGGTGATTGATATCTATGAGAGTTCCATGCCGATTAAAACCAATGTGATTACCTTTCATTTTAAAAGCATGGGCATCAACAAAACCCGTCTGACCATGGTCTCTGATTTTGAACTTAAAATAGGTATCATCGGAAAAATGATGGCGCCGTTGTTGAAAATGAAATTCAAACCGATGCTGAAGACTATGCTCGACGGTAATGCGAATTACGTTGAGAGCGGTATTATGGTAAACCCGGATCTGAAAGCGGCTTAAAATGCGCGGCTTGTTTAATCCCGGTACGTCGCTTCTATTCGTGGGAATTGATGTCTCTGCTTGAGGTTAGGGATTGATCTGTCATGGAATTCTTGGCCTCTGGGTTTGCTCTGTTGTGACGCGAGCATAAGTCCCAAGGCGTAAAACAATCCAATCGTTTGTCCCAAGGTCAGCCCTCAGCAAATCTGAGGGCGCCATGGGAATAGAGGGAAGGATACCCGGTTGAAAATAAACCATCCTAATTGTGGTTACTTGATATTACGTCAGAAATGTATTTAGGGCGGAATATGCCTCTTCTGGCGCTTCTTCGGGGATGAAATGACCGCTTTGGATTGGCATGTACTGTGGTTTGTTACACCAGTCATCCCAAATCTGACGGATATCAAAATGGCGCCCAACGATACCTTTTTCTCCCCACATAACCAGTGTTGGACATTGGATTTTACGTTGGTGTTGACGATCTTCAGTGTCGTGCTGGCGGTCGATGCCTAAACCTGCGCGAAAGCACTCGCACATCGCGATGATAGCAGCCGGGGTTGAGGCAGCCTTTAGATAAAGTTCAAGTGTTGCTTCGTCATAAGGTACTTGGGTCGGAGACAGTCCGGTTAGGATCTCTGACATGAAACCCTTGGGATCACCCCCGATAAGGTTTTCAGGTATGGGGTGAGGTTGGGTCAGGAAGAAAAAGTAGTAATACTCCTGCGCGATTGCCGCATTGGTATTTTTATAAAAATCATAAGCAGGCACGACATCCATTACAGCAAGTTGATCAACAACTTGTGGATGATCAAGAGCCAGACGACGAGCGATACGTGCTCCGCGATCATGCCCAACAAGTGAGAAAGATGTGAAACCGAGCTTGCGCATAACATGGAGCTGTTCGGCTGCCATCGAACGTTTGGAATATTCTATGTTGTGTGCTGATATTCCAGGTTTATGGGTTTCACCCCGTCCTCTAATATCTGTGAGAACAACTGTAAACCTTTCTGCTAGGCGTGGAGCAATGAGATGCCAGCAAAGGTGTGTTTGAGGATCACCGTGAAGCATAAGGAGGGGAGGACCGCTACCTCCGACCAGAGTAAGGACGTCTTTACCATCGACGGTAATTATTTTCCGCTCAAAACCGGGAAGTAGCCTTACGTCTTGTTCTTCAAAGTGTATCATTTAGCCACCCTTTGTATTCTGTAATGCCAGCTTCGTTGCGTGCAAAAAATGACCAACGTCCGATCTTGTTGACGGTTAGGAAATCTGCACGCTTTAAAAGCTCTAAATGCCGACTGACCGTTGGCTGGGACATTCCAAGTTTCTCTGTGATAAGCGTGACGCAAACGCCGATTTCTGTCGGATCACCCGTTTGTTGGTGAGAGAAGTGCGCGTGTGGGGATGCCAGCCAGCTCAGAATGGATAGCCGGGCGTCGCTTGCTAACGCTTTTGATTGCTCTAATCGATTTGTCATAAATCACAACATATAGTTAAAAAGCTATTTGTAAATGTAATTTTTCAACAATCAATATTTTCCCTATTTTTTGAGAAGAGGATACATAGAAAAAATTGGTTAAAGGGTCGCTAAAACTACTCGCCCACCCGCCAAGCGGGGGATGAGGAAGACTTCGCTGTTTGCGGGGGGTGGGGTGGAACCAGTCGTCGCGGTAGATGGTGCCTTAAATGCTTAAAGGTGGGGCAGTTGCGATGCCTTATTGATGTGGGGTTTTAGTTCAGGGCACTGCTGCTCCAGACCATTCAGTAACTGGTGGATTAAAAGACCCTGTCTATTCCTTATATACTCCGAGGGCTTGCAAGCTGTGTTTTGTCGTTGCCCACAATTCGTCCTCGTCGCGCACGACCTTTGACAAGACATTGAGGCTGATCAGGACACTTTGTAGAGCCAGAGCTTTAATGCGCAGATCACATTTTTCGATTTCCCCGCGCTCTAGCGCGACGGTGAGTATACTTTCTAAATAAGCAACGTTGGTCGAAAAGTTATCTTTCACAACGGGATCAAGCTGATCGTTCTTACTGACCAGTTCCGTAATACTGTTAATGAAAAGGCAACCACGGGCCGCAGGGTCATTGACCCTGGCTCTACAAAACCTTTGTAGAGTTTGTGATATGGACTTAAGGACCGAGCTGGTTTCATTTATGAGAAACCAGTCCCGGTTCGTTTTCGGTCCGTTATAGTTTTGAATAATTTCCTCAAAGAGTTTCTCTCGGCTACCAAAGGCATTGTAGAAACTAGAGCGGGTAATGCCGAGCTTTTCCGATAGGGCTTTAGCGGAACAGGCTTCGTAACCGTGTTCCCACATTTCGTTCATAACAGTCGTAACTGCTTCGTCACGATTGAATTCTTTATGTCGCCCCATCTGCTTGCCTTCTGTCTTAGTTTTTTTGCGCGTAACGTAAATTTTTTATATCACGAAATTTTTATACTGTACAGCAGTGGACAAAATAATATAAATGAAATAGTGTACACTTATGTACAAAAAATATACCGAGATTTGAACAAATCGAGGGCTTAACCCAAGGATTATCTAGATCTGATCCTGTTTATAGAGAGAAAATCGATGAAATTATATTATTCACCGGGTGCTGGAGCACTGGCGTCACATATCACCATTCGCGAACTCAATTTGGATGTTGAGCTCATTAAAGTTGATGTGGTTCAAGAGCATAAAACGGAAAAAGGCGAGGATTATTATAAGATTAATCCCAAGGGATATGTTCCATTTCTATGGATTGACGCGAATAACAATTTATCTGAGGGGGCTGCAATACTGCAATATCTGGCAGACCAAAATCCTGCGGGAAATATGTCTCCTCTAGCAGGATCGCCAGAGCGGTATAAACTTCAAGAATGGCTCACTTTTGTTGGCACCGAACTTCAGCAAATCATTGGCTCATTCTTTGTCAAAGGCCATTTTACCGAAGCAGGGCTGGCGCACCTTCACGCTAAACTTCAAAAGAGATTAACTATCCTGGATAGCCAACTTTCTGATACTGAATTCCTCATGGGCGCGGAGTACACCATCGCTGATGCCTACACCTTTGCGATCATGAATTGGATACCAGCCTTTGGCCTGGCTATTGATATCAGCGGACACAAACACCTAAACGCCTACCTCGATAAAATCCGTTCTCGAGACGCCGTTTTAACAGCCATGAACGAAGAAGGCCTGTTGGGGTGAATTTTCTGACTACCCCCCCGCCAGTCTTGGAATAATAAAGACTTCGCTGTCGGTGGGGATAGGTTGGAACCAGTCGTCGCGGTAGATGGTACTGTCTATCGCGACGGCGATGCCGTTGGCGAGCAGGGGCTTTAGCTCAGGGCACTGCTTTTCCAGACCGTTGAGTAACTGGCGGATATTCTTTGCTTCTATTTCAAGCGTGGAAATACCACCAGCGACCTGTTGGAATGTTCCGGAAAGTGTGACCTGAACCATAATTTCCTCTGTTTTACGCAAGCTATATAGCGAAGGCGGCCCTCTTTGTTAGCGAGGGCCGCCTTGTTCTTTTCCGTTGCTCTATTGAGCAGCCACTTTGGCGTCATCAATAGCTTTGAGAACGCGCGGTGGGGACATCGGAAGTTCTGTCAACCGCACGCCTGCCGCAGCAGATACGCCGTTTGCGATAGCAGCCAGTGGCGGCACGATCCCTGTTTCCCCGACACCACGAACACCATAGGGATGCCCAGGGTTTGGAACTTCGACGATCACGGTGTCGATCATCGGCAGGTCAGAGGCCACAGGCATACGGTAATCAAGGAAGCCTGCGTTTTGCAAACGACCGTCTTCGCCATAGATGTACTCTTCATTCAATGCCCAGCCAATGCCTTGAACTGCACCGCCCTGGAACTGACCTTCGACGTAATCCGGGTGGATTGCCTTGCCAGCATCCTGCACAACGGTATAGCGCAGGATATCTACGCGTCCGGTTTCTGGATCGACTTCGGTATCGACGATGTGCGTACCAAAACTTACACCCGCGCCATCGGCGTTGTATTCATGGTGTCCGGCAATCGGGCCGCCTGTTTTGGATGCTGTCGCGGCGATTTCAGCCAGTGACATCGGCTCGAATTCACCTGCATTGGCACCGGAAGGTTTGGCGTGACCATCTTCCCATGTGACGGCTTCGGCTGGGATATCCCAAATCATAGCGGCACGGTTGCACATTTCGGTGACGGCTTTTCGTGATGCCTTGATCACAGCCATACCGCTGGAGAAAGTCACGCGGCTGCCTTCAGTGGTATCGTTATACCCAAGTGAGGAAGTATCTGCGACAATGGTGCGGACCCGTTCATAAGGAATGCCGAGCTCTTCCGCAGCCATAATACACATGGCGGCGCGTGAGCCACCGATATCAGGCGTTCCCACAGCAATGGCAACTGTACCATCGGCATTGATGTTGAGAGTAGAGCAAGTTTCCCCACCAAAGTTGAACCAGAACCCGCTGGCCACGCCACGGCCCTGATTGGGACCGAGAGGGGCGGAGTAATGGGGGTGATCTCGTGCTGCTTCGAGTGTTTCCACCAGACCACAGGAGCCAAACTTCGGACCATATGAGCTTTTTGTGCCTTCACGCGCAGCGTTTTTCAAGCGAAGTTCAATCGGGTCCATACCAATTTCACCAGCCAGTTCCGCAATCACAGATTCCACGGCATAAACGGACATTGGCGCACCGGGCGCACGATAGGCTGCACCCTTTGGACGGTTTGTAACAACGTCATAAGCAACGGTTTTAACGTTGTCGAGCGCGTAACAGGCAAAGGCAGACATGGCACCAAAATCAGCAGGCGCACCGGCAAAGGCACCGCCCTGGTAACGGAACTCACCTTCACCCGCGGTTATGTGACCATCTTTGGTGACGCCGATCTTCACGTTCATGCTGGAACTTGCTGTCGGGCCAGAGGCCTTGAACACTTCATCACGAGACATCGCGATCTTTACCGGACGGCCAGCTTTGCGAGAAAGGGCAAGCGCCACAGGCTCGATGAAGACCGTTGTCTTGCCGCCAAAGCCACCACCGATTTCAGAGGCCGTTACACGCAAGCGGGAGACATCAATACCGAGCAAGGAAGCGCACACCTGACGGACATGGAAGTGACCCTGGGTACAGCACCACAGCTCACTCATGCCATCCGCACCGACATTGGCGACACAGGCGTGCGGTTCGATATAACCCTGGTGGGTCGCAGCGGTTTTAAAATCGCGTTCGATGATGACGTCAGCCAGAGCAAAGCCAGCCTCGACATCGCCGTGGCCAAATTCACTGCGTCCGGCAATGTTGGATGGTTTGGTTGGCGCAGGTGTTACGCCGGAAGTGATCATATCCGCATGAAGCAAAGGTGCGTCAGGTGCCATGGCCAGATCCACGTCGGTGACGTGCGGCAGGATTTGATAATCGACCTTGATCAGCTTTAAGGCTTTACGCGCAACGGCCTTACTTGTGGCGGCAACCGCAGCAATAGCGTGGCCTTCATAAAGCGCCTTTTCACGGGCCATGATGTTACAAAGCACATCATGGTGGTCGGCGTTTTCTGCAAAATCGTCGCGAGTGATAACAGACTTAACACCGGAAAGCGCTTCTGCTGCGGTGGTATCAATGCTCACGATAACCGCGTGGGGATGAGGGCTGCGGAGGATAAGACCGACCAATTGGCCCGGCATTACCATATCTGCACCAAAGCGCGCCCGGCCTGTTACCTTGTCCATACCATCTGGACGCGGAGGACGAGAGCCGACGACTTTGAAGGTCTTTGCTTTATCCGCATCAAATTCGATCGTGCTGGTTTTAACGGCTTTTGGTGCCGGAGCGCTATCAGCGTCTGGATTACGTGCCATGATTATTGCCCTCTCATTTCAGCAGCAGCGTCCATAACTGCGCGAATGATTTTGTCATATCCTGTGCAACGGCAGAGATTACCTGCGAGCCAGAAACGAACTTCGGTTTCGGTCGGGTCGGGGTTCTTTTCCAAAAGAGCTTTGGCTGCAACCACAAAACCCGGTGTGCAGACACCACACTGTAGAGCAGCGTGATCAAGAATTTTCTGCTGGATCGGGTGGAGCTGTGTGCCTTTGGCAATGCCTTCGATGGTGCCGATATCGTGGCCTTCGGCCTCTGCACCCAACATCAGGCACGAACAGGTCAGACGGCCATCAACGGTGACAGAACAGGCACCGCAGTCACCGGATGCACAGCCTTCTTTGGACCCGGTCATACCGAGTTTGTCGCGCAGGACGTCGAGAAGGGTTTCTTCTACATCACAGACGAATTCAACGGCGTCGCCATTGATCTTAGTGGAAACATGAATACCGGACATAGTTATTTCTCCCCCCCGTTTGAGGCTCTCTTGTTAGCTCGCTCAAGGGCTATTTTCACCGCACGCACCGCGAGAACGCCGGCAACTTTGGTGCGGAATTCAATGGTGCCACGTTTGTCGTTAATTGGCTTACAGGCAGCGGAAGTGGCCGCAGCCATTTTATCCAGTGCCGCATCATCAAGTTTAGAGCCGATCAATGCCTTGGCAGCGTCTTCGACGAGCAGAACTTTAATCGCGACTGCACCAAGCCCAACGCGGGCGTGCGTACAAACACCGCTATCATCTAGCTCAATGTTTACACCAACGCCGACGACAGCAATATCCATTTCGGTGCGGGGGATGAAACGCAAGTAAGCATCTCCGCCACGTTTTACTTGAGCTGGCAGGAAGACGCTCTCAACGATTTCGCCTTTGGCCAATGTGGACTTGCCCGGAGCAACCGGAATATCGATGACGGGCACTTCACGACGGCCGTTAGGTCCGACAATCGTTGCAATCGCATTTGCAGCAACCATACCAGGCACACTGTCAGCCGCTGGGCCACAGTTACAGAGATTACCAACCATAGTGGCGCGTCCTTGAACCTGAGTAGATCCGATAAGATCAGCGCCTTCCATAACGCCGGGCCACATGGCGCAAAGGTCTGCGTGCTCGTTCATCACAGCAGAGGAAACCGCGGCACCAATCCGGTAGCCACCATTTTCTTCTACGATAGAAGTCATGGTCGGGATGTTTTTAACATCGACCACCAGATCAGGTTCAACCATGCCAGAGCGCAGTTGCACCAATAGATCAGTTCCGCCAGCGAGGATACGAGCCAAACCCGCTTCACTAGCAAGCAAAGCGGATGCTGCTTCTATTGTTTGGGGGGATTCATAACGCATGTAGTAGATCCACTTGTTTCATCTCAACGAAAATTTCTTCCTGATCACAGATTTAGGCCCCAACACAAATATACTTAGCATAAATGTACTCAGTACAATTGTACTCGGGCCGTTCCGTTCATTTTGTATCTTTGTTAACAGTAAATAGGGTGCAGGGGCTATTTGTAAACATCAAACAGACGACAAACCTGATTTATAATCAATATCCTGAGATCTTCGGTGCCGAAGGCTTTTAGATTGTTTGAAAAACGACAGCTATGTCTTTAATGAGCAACTGTTCAGTTTTGATTGTGGTGGCCTCGGTTTGAGGCTGAGTTAAAGATATCGTGTCCAGGATCAATTCTTGACACCAATGTCCAATTTAGCTGGAAAAACTTGAATGAATGACTTGGTATTCTTTATTTAAAACAACTTCAAAAGTAGGAATCTCCCCAGCGGAACCAAAGGTAATTATAGAGGGATCATGAACAACATTTTTATCTTCAAATACGACTAAAATTTCCCCATGATTTATACCTGGGTGTACGTCGTATAAAAATATATCATACTGCTGGAAATCGATTACTCCATTTTTAAAATCTAGAAATTTTCTGAACTCAACAGTTGCAGCTTCAAGGATCAGAAATTGTTCACCACTCACCAATGACTTTACATCCCAAGAATCAGTTTCTTGTCCTACCACAGACACTGGTACTGACAAAACAAGTGTGATAGCCAAAATTATTCTTTTTAAATAGGTCATTAGTTAAGCTCATCCCCCTGAACAGTTTTGTTGTCATCTTTGGCTCTGTATTCAATTATGTCTATGATTAAGTGATCTCATGGTTAATTTGAATTCATCCAAAGTTATTTAACTTGTAAGTGCTATATTTTATCGTTCTTGCTGGATATGAAGGAGCATAAAATGGCAGCTCGAATGGTTATACTATTTCTTTTTATAATCTTTCCAAGCTTTGCCAGCTCTCAAGCTATTGAGCGGATCGTTACCGCTGAAGAAACCCCAACCAATTATACAATCAATGGGGAAGTTACAGGAACAACAACAGCTATTGTTCGGGAAATCCTACGCCTTCTTGATCGCGAAGTTGAAATTGAAATTTTTCCTTGGGCGCGATCAATGCGCATTGCCCAAAAAGAGCCCAATGTGATTATCTTTACCGCAGGAAAATCATCTGAACGCATAAATCATGGTTTTCATTTTCTTGGCCCCGTCAGCACGCGAAAACATGTTTTGTATAAAAAGAAAAATAGCTCGATTGAAATCAAAAGCATAGATGATCTTATTCGTTCAAGCTGGGTTATTGGCGGTTTACGAGAAGACTGGCGAGTTATCTATTTCAAATCGATTGGTCTTCCTGTTCGAGAGTTCAATACGCACGAAATAGCTTTAGGGCATACTATTCGAGGCAACATTGATCTTTGGATTTCCTCCGATCTGGAGGCCCCGATGGTCGCGCGAAGTATCAAGGTTAACATAAATGATTTTGAAATCGCCTATGTTATTAAAGAAGCGCCGAGTTATCTTATGTTTTCAAAGGATTTTTCACCAAAGCTTCTTCAGGAATGGCGGCAAGCTTTTTCAGCTATGAATGAAACCGACTTTTTCGCCCGAACAGCCATGGAATGGAGCTCTTATTTGAATATCAACCTTGCTCATCATCGCGATACTGGTTTTTTTATAAGAGACTAGGACACGATTACACCTATGTGTAGTGCCCCCATTTTAGCAAGCCTGTTTTAAGATAGTCCTCTTCTGCTGTTTT
>OJDH01000295.1_pt1 | contig 27559 bp, 25 predicted proteins | sample 1592761 | NCBI WGS metagenome assembly OJDH01 (sample SAMN05416855, study PRJEB24817) | seawater metagenome | isolation source: Sea water | place: Canada:Atlantic | collected 2013-11
GCCGACCAGCGCAAACGCAATTAGTCTCTCAAAGCCATGTAAATAACCTGAAAGAGTTACACTCCCATTTTCTGCCAACACTATTCCATTTACAACAGAGCGTTCATGCATGTGTGGAAATACAAAGAATGACGAGACCAAGACTACAGCGACTACTGCGGCCAAAACAACAGATTTATAGTTGAATCCAAGCCATGACGTAAAAATAAGATAAATAGGTAATGCTGAAAACGGCACCAATATACCAACAATCAATAACGTCCAGACGAAGATACCTAGAGGGATTGGCACAAATTTCATCTCTATGGCCATTGGAGCAAAGAATGCGACCACGACCGTTGCGAATAAAAAACCGAATGCTGTTTTGAAATTCTTAATTTTCATTGAAAGCTAACGCTTCACATATGGGGCGCATACTTGCTGGCTATACTTGCGAAGAATGAGCAGAGCCAGCGAGTATGCGTCCCAATGAGCGGAGCGAATGAACATGATGTGTTTGTTATGTTGCAATTGCTGAAAAAGCATTGAACAACAACGCGATAAAGCCACCAATGAACCCAAACAGAGTAAGCCGCCTGCCAAATTGTTTAAACTTAGTGACAGGTTTTAACTTGCGCTCATCTACAATATCCATTTGAACTTGAATAGTGCCGATAATAGCAACTACAAACAAAAATACTGCTGTTGCCGCCGTGTAGGAAAAATCATTTTTCGTGAACTTTTCCGAAAATGTGACTACAACAAGAATGGCACCTGCACTAATAGTTGCAATATGTTTGCAATAGTCAAATTCCATTTTTAATGCATCTTGTTCGTCCATATTATTCTCCTGCAACATAACGCCCGCATAACGGGCAAAAATACGTAGGCTATAATAACGAGCGAAGCGAAGGGAGCCTACGTGTTTTTGTCCCTAGCGAGCGCAGCGAGTGTTAATGCGTTTGTTAGGTATACTCTTCTCCGAAGCTCGCGTAACACTTTGGAAAGTAACCCCAGATTCGTATTGTTGAATTTATCGTTTCGAATTCAAAGCCAATTTTGCGCACAAGAGTTAACACACTTTCGGTTAGTTCTATATCAATCCACTCAATGCAGAGTAGTGGGAATGGTAAGTGATAAAACCATTCGCTATCCCAACCCGAAATATAGCCATTTACAACCTTAGTTCGGTAGCAGGGGGGATTGGGATATTCACGCATTTCTGAAATGAGTTCGTTCCATTTTGTGTTGTTGGCAGCACCAACTAATTGCTTTTCGGCAATAATCTTTTTAGCTTCTTCAGCGTCCTTTTCATCGGATACTGCATCTGCCATTGGTAGAAGACTCATTCGTATACCTAACGCTAAGCTATGGGGCGATTATCTTGCTGCTCATACTTGGGCGAAGCCCCAAGCAGCAAGATAATTGTCCCAACGAACGGAGTGAGTGAACATAAGCGCTTTGTTAGAAGTACCATGTTTACCAGCCCTCCAAATGTGTACCAACCTCTTTGCCTTTTTCTAAATCATCTTTAGCTAAATAACCAAAACGGTTATGTTCATTGCGCATGCTTAACCGATGAAATGTAACGCAAGAAAGTAAATAAACTAACCAGAAAAAAAGCAATAAACCAGCAAATAATAGTGACTTTTCAATGAAATTAAGACCATCTCTGAAAAAGACTATCGGCATACCAATGAGGGCAACTAGCCAAGAAATATGCAGGAACGATACTTTTGCAGCAGTCTTTAAAATAACCGAATTGTAGTACGACATTTGCAGATCCTTCTGGTACTTCTAACGCCCAAATAACGGGCTAAAAATAGTTGGTTAAAATTAGCGACGCAGGAGCAAAACCAACTGTTTTTTGTCCTGTTAATTTGCTTGTTATATGCCTATTCGCGCCTTTTTAGATAAGCACCAATATAAGTGCCTTCGTGCGGATCAAAGTAAATTCTCATAACGCTTAAATCATCACTGAATTTAACATAAGTAGTTGTTTTTTGTCCCAGATAAGTATCGAAAGTACCATTACAGCTAGGCTTATTGTTGTACTCTATTACTTCATAAGACCACTCATAAAACCCATCATTACCGACTTTAGTTAAAGTATAATTATCTATGGTCATTTCAGGTGAGCTTACAAATTTTATCGTGCCGTCAATCTTAAATTCGTATGACTCATCGCAATAGTCAGCGACTAAATCCCAAACACCTATTTCTATCGGTGAAACCGGATTTTTTATGGAAGCACATGAAGTAAGCAATAAAATTAGAAGAAGTGAATATTTCAACGATGCATCCTTGGCATATAACGCCCTGTTAATGGGTAAATTATTGTTGGCTAAAATAAGCGACGCAGGAGCAAAAGCCAACTGTAATTTGTCCTGTTGAACAGCTTGTTATATACACTATGCTCCTGGGCAGCTTTTAGGATATTGAAAACTCAACTCTTCACCTGTATGTGCAACTATAACAACTTTTCGCTTTTCAATTGATTTCGGAGTGATTCCCATACCACTAGCTACTTCTAGCAGCCTAGAACAACTTGATAACCCATATAGCACTACATAGTTCTCTAGTCCCTTCTCTTTAAGAACTGGCAGCATAGCTTGTTGATTAACTTGCCTTGCTAATATTTCGGACTTACTTTCTTTCTTGCTCGTACTCGCACAACCGACAACGAACAATGAAAATATCATAATTATTAGAGTTAACCTCATAACCTTCCTTGTGTATATAACGCCCCAAGCAGGGGATTTTATGAGTGTTTTTCAGCGAGTAAAATTCCCGCTGACTTGGCTTGTTATGTTTCACTGGTTACGCCTTCCTCTGAAAATTTACCAGAAATTTTCTGCCCACTTACTCTATTTGCATACCAGTAATAGAAAGGAAAACCGATTATCGCGGAAAACGCACTACCTAAAGCTGAAAAAATTGGGGCAAGAAATAAGCCTAATATCCCCTGCATAATTTGACCAGATTGAATTGCACTAACCAAAACGATGAAAGCGATGAAAATGCCACCTCCAAAACCAATGGTGGCTGATAGTTTTACTATTGAAATAAAATCGAGTTGGCTTCTAAATGTCCTTATCACTACTTATCTCCAGAAACATAACGCCGCATTAAGCGGACTAAAATTGTGGGTTATACTGTGTAGCGAAGCGGAACGTAACCCACTGTTTTAGTTCCGTTTAAATGCCTTGTTAGTAGCCATTATTTGCACAGTAGAATTTTTTATATAACTTACTTTAACTTCATAAAGGCTAAATATTGTAATCTACAATTTCAAGTTCATAGCTGTTGGGCTTTAGTCTTGCTAATTTAATTTTTATATTTGGATTTGCTGATATTGCAGTGTTAATTACTAATTTTTGCTGATCTAAAGGCATTTTATCTCCAATTATAATTTCAATTAATGAGGTAGGAGAATACCTTCTTTTAGAATCAGAACGGTCTGTAGATACAAAACGCATTTCTTTTTCGTATTCCCAATGCTTTGATTTCGTTGCGATGCTTTTATAAACATAATTGACATCATCCAGTTCATTGGGATTTTCTCTCCAGACTAACTCTTGCCATTTTTTTACTTCAAGTAATTCAGGTGTATTTTTGTAGATAATAGGGGTTACTACTACGACATCACCAAACTCAACTAAGCTATCGTAAAAAGGAACACTGTCAAATGCTAAACAGAAACCTCTGAGCCCTGAAGAATAGTGAGACCACAATAAATTTTCATAAATGGTATCTTTTTCCTTTCCCTCATTAAAACCTTTTTCATTTATAAACTGTCTAGATAAGCAAACCGCTTTTGAGTTATGGACTGTTTTAATAATACTCTCGAGATCTAGCTTTAAAGTGAATATCCATTTATCAGCAGATGACCAAGTTTCAAAGTCATGTATATTTTTCTCAGCAAGGGATGCTTTAATATTATCTCCCGCAACACCATCAAAACCATGCCATGGATAATTTTTGTTTATTATTTCTTTATCATTAGCATCATATTCATCATTATCAAACTGATAAGAGCCTTCGAATGGATCGTTAAAGTCCTGCAATCCTGAAAACCAAATCTCACTATTTGCTAATCCCGTTAAACTATATGCGTCAACAGTTCGAAACTTATATACTTTCATATTACCTACTTGCTGTGATGATTTATGCTTTGGCTACTAACAATTTTAATATCTTGCAAAATGCCGTGTTTAAACACGGCATTTTGTCGCATATATACATTCATCATTTTTAACATGCTTCCTATGTCTTTGTATAGGTTAGTTATCTTTCTGGTTTCTTAAAACATCTTTGTTGATATGCGACACTTTGCCAAAAACTTGCTGTTATAGGAGACAGTAACTATAACTGTATAAATACACATGTAAATTAAAGTGCAATTTATGCCAAATTCACCCTCCCCTTTTTTGACTATGGTCGCCGAAGAAATGTATAAAAAGCGTTATGCCAAACGCACAATAGGATCCTATATAAAGTGGATCCGTAATTTTATTCTTTTCCACAATAAACAACATCCGACCTATTTACATGATAACGAGGTAGAAGCATTTTTATCCCATTTAGTGCTCAAGCAGGATTGCGCAGCTATCACCCAATCTTCAGCATTAAACGCATTGGTGTTCTTATACCGAGATATTATTAATAGACCACTCACCCTAAAATTAAATTTTGTTAAAAGTAACAGGCAGCAGAAACTGCCTGTGGTATTAACCATTGATGAAATACGTCGTTTTTTTGCGGTGGTTAACGCACATCAAAAGCTTGCAACTTCGATTTTATATGGCAGCGGTTTACGTTTAATGGAATGTGTCCGGCTAAGGGTACAGGACATCGATTTTGATTTTAAATCAATTAAAGTCCTTATTTGATAAAGGTGGTAAAGGCGGGAAACATCGAGTTGTCACTTTAGCTGATAATTTAATTCCTACTCTTAGGCAGCAAATATCACTGGTAAAACATTATCTAGAAGCTGACTTACATAACCCAGAGTTCGCTGGAGTCTGGTTGCCTCATCGTTACAGAATAAAAAATCAATCAGCGAACAAAACTATCGGTTGGCAGTATCTTTTCCCATCCGCACGATTATCGAGAGATCCTGAAAGTAACTTGATGCGTCGCCATCACATTGAGGGATCTAGTGTGCAAAGAGCTGTGCGAGACGCGGCGCGTAAAGCGCTAATTGATAAAATCGTCACCCCGCACACGCTTCGCCACTTTTTAAAAATGCGTCCTTGCATTTTTCCCTTCGGGCCATCCTTCGGATGTTCAAATTTAGTTCCAGACAAATTTGTGCGACCCATCTTTTACAATCAGGTGCAGATATTCGCACCGTACAAGACCAGTTAGGCCACAGCGATTTGCGCACCACTCAGATATATACGCACATATTGCAACGAGGGGGTAACTCTGTCGTCAGCCCTTTATCTAGGCTGTAACCTAACGATTTAATATCAATTCAATGACGAAGTGCTGTAAAAGCGAACATGTCACATCGACACATGAAAAATTTAACTTAAGCACTCATTCAAACAATCAAAGGTATTATTGCTTTTAGCAAGTGACTTGTGGTCTGATCCGGCTAATTATGTTTATTCGTTCTACAAGGATCTCACGTGAGCGACCCAATCATTCCCTTAGTAGCGGTAGGCCTTATTTCTATCGCTTGTCAGTATTTTGCTTATCGCATTAAATTACCTGCCATTTTGCCATTATTAGTCGTGGGTATTTTAGTCGGCCCTGTGTATGGCGTAATCAACGCCGATGCGTTATTTGGTGATTTACTCTTCCCTATTGTGTCCTTGTCTGTCGCTATCATTCTATTTGAGGGCTCGTTAACGCTGCGCTTTGGTGATTTGGCAGGTCATGGCTCTATGGTGCGTAACCTATGTACCGTGGGCACGCTAGTCACTTGGCTTGTTACGGCGCCTGTTGCGCACTATGCGTTGGGTGTTTCATGGCAATTAGCCTTTTTGTTTGGGGCGATTGTAACCGTAACCGGCCCTACGGTTATTGTGCCTATGCTGCGTACCGTGCGCCCAAGCAGTAAGGTCGCCAACATTTTGCGCTGGGAAGGCATTGTTATCGACCCTATTGGTGCGTTGTTAGCCGTGCTTGTGTTCGAATACATCATTTCTACCCAAGACGCGCTTAGCCACACTTTGTACGCATTTGGGTTAACTCTAGGTGTCGGCTTAGGTATTGGCGCTGCAACTGGCTACTTGCTGGGCTTGGCCCTTCGAAATAGCTGGATCCCCCACTACCTACAAAATACCGCAGTACTGACATTGATGTTAGGGGCGTTTGCCGGCTCAAATGTTATTGCCCATGAATCAGGTTTGTTGACTGTAACCATCATCGGGATGTGGCTGGCCAACATGAAAAACGTCGATGTGGAAGACATTTTAGAATTCAAAGAAACCTTGAGCGTTTTGCTCATTTCTGGGCTGTTTATTCTTCTCGCTTCGCGTATTGACTTGCACTCGGTGTTAAGTGTTGGTTGGGGCTCCATTTTAGTGCTTGTTGCTATCATGTTTGTCGCTCGTCCGGTTGGCGTAATTCTGTCGTCATTAGGAACAGGCTTAAATTGGCGCGAAATCGCCCTACTCAGCTGGATAGCGCCGCGGGGCATTGTAGCGGCTGCGGTGTCCGCTTTATTTTCGTTAAAGCTAGAAGTCTTAGAGTACGAACAAGCTGAATTACTGGTGCCTATGGTGTTTTTGGTGATCATCACCACGGTTGTGCTACAGAGTCTTACCTCTGTCAGTGTTGCGAAAAAGCTCAATATGCGCGCCCCTGCTCCCCACGGTTTTTTAATCTTCGGGGGCGGTTTGTTTAGCCGTTTGTTCGCGAAAGAATTGATGAGTCATGATGTGCAGGTCCGTATCACCGATACCAACTGGAATAATATGCGTTTGGCCCGCATGGAAAACATCCCCACCTACTTTGGTAACCCAATGTCTGAACATGCCGCGCGTACGCTAGATTTGTCGATGTTTGGTAAAGTATTGGTGATGTCACCCTATCGCCAATTGAATCCCATGGTGACCTATCATTTTGAGCACGAAATGGGCAAAGGCACAGTGCTTGGTTTGAACAATAACGAACAGCAGCAGCGCCCAAGTCATCAGGTGTCAGAGTCCTACGTCAAGAAGCTTGGTTTATTCAGTGATGATGCGACTTATGGCAAACTGGCCGGCTTGGTTGCGAAAGGCTCATTAATTAAAACGACTCGCCTATCAGACTCTTTTACTTATGAAGACTACAAAGAGCAGTACAACGAACGAGCCATCAAATTGTGTGCCTTGGATACACATAATCATGTGCATATGTTCACCACATCAAACAATGTAAAGCCTAAATCTGATTGGAAAATTGTCAGTTTGGTGAACCCAGAAAAACCGATGGAGAAAGCGATTGCTAAAGCAGAAATCACTGCTGAAAATAGTATTGAAGAGTCTAAGCTACCAGGCTAGATGAGGGGGAGAAAGGGTTAGTCCAAACGCGAAACATTGACAGGCCGATGTATACATCGGCCTTTTTTTTGCTTTTTGAGCCATGCAAGGTATAAAAATAAAGCGTCTTATTCAATCTGTAACATTTGTTTGAACAACACGCCTGCTTGTGTGCGATTATTAAAGCCAAGCTTATGCAAAACCGCTGACACATGCTGTTTAATAGTCGATTCACTGACGCCTAATTCATAAGCGATTTGCTTGTTTAATAAGCCATCCGCCATAAGCTGCAATACTTTTAGTTGATGAGGGGTTAACTGGGCCAGTTTGCCAGCGAAAGCCTGCTCTTGGCTGTCTTCTATTTTTTGAACTTGGTCTACTAATTCATTAGGCAGCCATTGCTCGCCTTCTAACAACTGGCGCACAGCATCGGCGATTACCGGTAATGGCGTTGATTTAGGTATATAGCCACAGGCACCAAAATCCATGGCTTTTCGGATCATACTCGGGCTTTCATCACCGGATACAATCGCTACGAGTACATCGGGAAAATGACTGCGGATCATGGTCAACCCTGTTAGACCGTCATTGCCTGGCATGTTTAAGTCCAGAAATATCAGCTCTACATCACTGTGTTTCTTCAATAAGTCGATGGTTTGTTGATAGGAAGCTGATTCAAGAATATCGTTTCCTAATACACCTTGAATAGCCTGTTTCATGGCGCTACGAAACAAGGGGTGGTCGTCAGCAACGATGGCTTTAGCGTGCATTATAGGTACTCGGTTATCAATAAGGGGGACTCATTTCACGTGGTATTACAACGTCTGAACGTAGCTACCTGATTTTTAATAAATTTATCACTTGTCCTTATTAATTACATCAAATTTACAGTGAAAAGGTGGGTTGGCAGTGGATTAATAAGCTGCAGTGTATGTTCGTTTAAACAAAAAAGGCAGTTTTCACTGCCAAACGTCATTACCACTTCACACATTAGAATTATTTTTATAGCGCGTGTATCTGTTCAAAATTAGGCGCGGTGAAAATAACAGTTCACCCGCGCCCTTCCTTACTTGGTTCCTAAAAACGATACCCAACGGTTAAGCTTACGGTGCGAGGGTCGCCGTAATAACCTATCAAAGTATTGTCACCACCGGTGCCGGCTGTATAACCTGTTGGATCATCAGGGTTCTCAACCACAAACTGATAGCCGCCCACTACGTATTCTTCGTCAGTGAGATTTTTGGCATGAATGCCGCCATACCAATTGCCGTCCTCGCTCTGCCACGACACACTTAAATTAACCAAACCGTAGCCGTCCTGAGTGATCAAGCTGTTTGATGTTTCAGTAATGGTGTAATCATCGCGGTAGTAATAGTTAGCATTAAATACGAAATCCCCCATGTCCGTGCTGAGCAGGTAGTTAGCCGCAAAATTGGCGGTGTACTCAGGGGTGTTCGAGATAGCAAAAGTATCTGCTACATCCACTCGCCCTTCCAGTGTTTCTTGGAACACCTCTTCAAATTCAGCATCGATATATCCCAAAGCCACATCAAAGGTTAATTCGTCTGTGGCAGCAAAAGTGATTTCAGCCTCAACGCCTTTTGCTTTTGATTTGCCCACATTACCCAGTATTTGCTGTAAATCTTCAGGTGACGTAACAGGCAGCACTGAGATGTACTGGCGGTCGTTATGCTCTAAAGCAAATAAAGTAACATTGGCCCTTAAGTTGTCGTTCCAATCGCTTTTCATGCCTAGCTCAAATGAATCCACTACTTCTGGGTCAACCGCTGGCTCGTTTATGGTCGCGCGAGGGTTGTAGGTACCTGATTTAAAGCCTTGTGAGTAACTGGCAAAGAACATCAAATCGCTGTTCATTTGATATTCTACGCCTACGCGGGGCGTAAAGCGTGACCAGCTTTCTTTTGCTGGTGCATCCAAAATACCGTCGCCGTCAGAATCACTGCCCAATACTTGCGGGACTATTTCACCTTCTGGGCGCACATAACCTGGGATCCAGTTTGACTCTGGATACACGTTGTCAAAAATTAACCCATTGCGAACGGTAGCTTGCTTTTCTTCATCTGTATAACGTGCGCCAAGGGTTAAAGATAACTGCTCAGTCACATCAATAGATGATTGCACATACGCGGCAATACTTTCGCTGTTGTTACAGCCAGATACTTCACGGGTCAAACCAGGCACGCCGAATGCAGCGCGGCCAAGAAAGCCCAGTATTGCTTCAAATTGGCCACAGGATTCACCGTCATAATAATAAATACCGCCCACTGCGTTAAACCCATCACCGGAGTAAGCTAATTGCAGTTCGTGAGTGTCATTTTCATCTTCATAGATTGCTGGTACATCGAAAATATCTATGGCGGTGTTATCAAAATCAATATTGGTGGGTGAGTAACTTTCGCGATGTGCGCCTATGTATTTCAAGCTGATATCATCGTTTACATCCCAGTTGGCCGTTAAACTGTACCCTTCAAGCTCAACGTTATTTTCTGTCGGTAAACTGGTATACGAATCAAATACGCTGTCCGGTACGGGGGCATTAGTCAAACGACTAGGCAATAAGCGATAGCCCCCTTTGGCGTTTGAATCATCTTCGGTTTTATCCCATGCAAAGCGGAAGAATAAGTCCTCTGTTGGGGTAAACTCCACCGTCACCCTAGCGGCGGTTAAGTCCTTGTTATAGTTTTCTAAATCTTGCCCTTCAAGGGCCGATTCTAGGTATTCACCGTAACCATCGCGAGTTAAATCTGCTATCCCAAAGCCAATATACAGCTTGTCTTCAATTAACGGTAACTGCCCTGTAAGCTTGATATCGCGCTGAGAATAACTGCCCACTGTGCCTTGAATGTTCAGGGATGGGTCGCCGCTCATCGGCTTAGTCACATACTTTATCGCGCCGCCTATGGTATTTTTGCCATAAAGCGTGCCCTGTGGGCCGCGCAGCACTTCAATGCGTTCAACATCGAGTAAATCTAACACTGCGCCTTGCGGCCTTGCCACGTAAACATCATCAATGTAAATACCCACGCCTGGCTCGTAGCCCCACAGTGGGTCTTGTTGACCTACACCACGAATAAACGCGGTCAGTGTTGAATTGGTACCACGGCTGTTTTGCAAGGTGGTGTTAGGTGAAAATTGCTGGATTTCAGTCAGTACCGAAATGCCCTTCTCGTCCAGTTCAACTGCCCCTAATGAGGTCACAGAAATAGGCACTTCCTGCAGACTTTCAACCGTCTTACGCGCCGTGACTTCAATACGCTCAAGCCCTTTTTTATCTGCCTGAGTGGCGTTATCTGCTTCTTGAGCCATTAACGTTGGTTGGTAAAATAACACTGATGCAACAGCGCCAGCGATGAGGGATTGGGTGAATCGTTGTTTATTCATAGTGTGTCCTTGATTAGCAGTATTTCGTTTTTTTCATTGTCTGCTTGCTGCGGTCGTAAATACCTTAATCGAGTTTTAAGAGGCCGTCCTTAGTACCATAGTACTATGGGCAATTTCATTGGGCTAAGACACACTTGCACCATCACTTTATATGCTTGCTTGCGGTCACAAGTATTCATTTAAAGGAAGATAATATGCTCAGTTTAATTGGTTTGATAGGCGGGTTGTTGCTGCTAATAGTGCTCACTATTCGTGGTATGAACTTGTTTATCGCCGCCCCCTTGTGCGCTCTTATTGTCGCGCTCACCAGTGGTATCCCGATATTTATCGGCGAAGTGAATTTTGTTACTAGCTATATGCAGGGCTTCTCTGGCTTCATTGCTTCTTGGTTTTTCATGTTTTTGCTTGGCTCTCTGTTTGGCAAATTCATGGAGGACACGGGCGCTGCTGATGCAGTAGCACGCTTCATCATAGCAAGATTGGGCCGCAGCCAAGCGGTTGCGGCGGTAGTACTGGCCTGCGCTATTCTGACTTACGGCGGGGTTAGCCTCTTTGTTGTGGCGTTTTCGGTTTATCCTATGGCGTTGAGCTTGTTTAAAGACGCAAACCTGCCTAGGCGTTTCATCCCCGCAGCATTGGCGTTTGGCTCAGTCACCTTTACCATGACATCCGCTGGCTCCCCAGAAATTCAAAATTGGATCCCAATTAAATATTTGGGTACCTCACCTTTTGCCGCGTGGGAAGTAAGCCTAGTAGTCGCAGTTTTTATGGCTGTTTTTGGGTTCTGGTGGATGCGCCGTATGATAAACAAAGCGTTAGCGAACGGCGAACAGTTCGAACATTGGGAACAAGATCCACATATCGCGGACCGCGCACTTCCTAGCGCTATTACTGGCTTAATTCCACTGTTGGTGGTACTCGTTCTTTCCTTTTTGCTCCACGATAGTCTCGGCCATTTAGCCTTGATCATTGCACTGGGTGGCGGAGTGCTCACCCTGATGATCATCAACTACCGTTATTTCATCAATATGCAAAATGCTATCACCGCAGGTACTACTGGCGCTTTGGTCGCCATTGGCAACACCGCAGCGGTAGTGGGGTTTGGTAGTATTGCGAAATCTACCGAAGCGTTTCAAGTGGCCGTAGAAGTCATGACCCATATACCGGGTAATGAGTTAATTGGCGCCGCGATTGCCATCAGTGTTATTGCCGGCTTAACTGGCTCGGCCTCTGGCGGACAGGTTATCGCCCTGCCCTTGTTGGCACCACATTATATCGATCAAGGTGTGAACCCTGAAGAGTTACATCGGGTAGTATCTATTTCATCTGGTGCGTTAGATTCCCTGCCACACAACGGTTATGTGGTGACATTAATCCGTGCAATTTGTAATGAAACTCACCAGAGGTCATATTGGTCGGTTGGAGCGCTGACCGTGGTGGTGCCATTATGTGGTCTTGTTTTGGCTATCGCCTTATTTAACGTATTTTAGTGTGCAAATTATTCACGAGAGAGTGCATTTTATGTTCTTAACCCAGGTGTTTAAAAAAGGCCTTTTGGCCACTTTAAGCCTAATCATGTGCACCCAGGCGTGTGCAGCATCGGTCCAATTAGTCGAGAAAAAGCGATTTGAAATAGAAAATTTTAAAACCTTCGGCGGGAAAACCATCAAGCAAGTACAAGTCGGCTGGGAAAGCTACGGTACATTGAATCAAGCAAAAGACAATGTGGTGCTTATTACCCATTATTTTAGTGCGACTTCTCATGCCGCAGGTAAGTACCATCCAGATGATGCAACACCGGGATATTGGAACGCCATTATCGGCCCTAGTAAAGCAATCGACACTGACAAATACTTTGTTTTAAGTGTTGATACACTCGCAAACTTAAACGCTTACGACCCCAATGTGATCACCACTGGGCCTGCGTCTATTAATCCAGATACAGGAAAACACTACGGACTAACGTTTCCTGTGGTGACCATTCGTGACTTCGTAAACGTGCAAAAAACACTACTTGAGTCGTTAGGCGTAACCAAGCTACATGCGGTGGTTGGTGGTTCGATGGGCTCTATGCAAGCATTAGATTGGGCCACTGCTTATCCTGAATGGGTGCCTAGAATGATCTCAGTCATAGGCTCAGGTCAAAGCGATGCATGGACAACCGCCTTGCTAGAAAAATGGGCAGTACCCATTCAACTCGACGCCAACTGGAAAAGCGGTGATTACTACAATAGCACTCCACCAAGCCAAGGGTTAACCGCTGCGTTAATATTCATTACCCAAGACGCTCTCACACCAACCTTTTTTAACAAAACGGGTGAAGGCATAGGTTACTTTGCTCTTGAAGACGCTCCGTTAAACGACATTCGTCAACAGCATAGTATTGTTAAATGGTTGAAAGAGCGAGCCCAAAGCCGAGCAAAATTGATGGATGCTAACCACCTTTTGTATTTGGTACGGGCCTCACAGCTTTATATGGCAGGCCATTCAGGTGACATGAAACAGGCGCTGTCCTCAGTCAAGGCAAAAACCCTGTTTCTTCCATCATTTAATGACTTATTGCTAATGCCTTATTTAGCCAAAGACGCGGCAAATTCCTTAGAGCAACACCATAAAAATACTACTTATCGAGAATTAACGGGGGACTTGGGCCACCTCAATGGTGTGGTTGGTATCGAACAAGCGGCATCAGATATCAGCGCCTTTTTAGCTGACAAATAACAGATTAGTAAGAATACAAAAGGATCATTATGACTTTCTCTTTATCCAAATTTACCCAGCACAATATACGCCATTCCCGCTCTTGGGTTTTTGCAACAGCCATTAGCGCTCTAGCTTTACCACTTGGTGGAATAATAAGCGCCTCAGTCTTTGCTCAGCCAGCTCAAAAAGTTCAAGAGGAAGCAGCTTTAGAAGGCGAACAACGCTTCAATTTGGATCTGAATAAAATCTCTTTATCAGGGTTATCAAGCGGTGGTTTTATGGCCACCCAGTTTGAACTCGCTTACTCAGACTGGGTCTCTGGTGTAGGTATCATCGCCGCTGGACCTTATTATTGTGCACAAAATAGTATTCAAACGGCCCTTAGTCAGTGCGTTAATCAAATCAAAATACCGCTAGATTTAGGTACCCTTAACGCCCAGGCGAACAAGTGGAATGAGCAAGGAAAACTGCCCGACTTAAGCAATCTAAAGCAACACAAGGTATGGTTATTAAGCGGTACGCTTGATATCAAGGTGCTTGGGCAAGTAAACGATGCGCTTTTTGAACAGTATCAGCAGTGGGTCACACCTGAAAACATTAAGTACGTTCAAGACAAGCCCTTTGCGCATCTATTCCCAACCCTAAATTCAGGCACTAAGTGCGACGTATCTAAAACGCCATTTATTGGTAATTGCAATTACGATGCAGCGGGCGAAATGCTTAATTTTATTTCCCCTGAACTGCGCCCTCGTAGTGCTCACCCCCAAGGTAAGTTGCTGGAAATAGACCAACATTTACTCGGTGATGAACCTGCTTCGACTCTTGCTGATACGGGCTATGTGTACGTTCCCCAAGCCTGCGAACAAGGCGAAGCCTGTACAGTGCACGTGAGCTTTCATGGTTGTAACCAAAATGTAGCTGCCGTAGGTGACGACTACGCAACGCATACTGGGCTGAATAACTGGGCAGATACCAATCACATGCTGATCCTTTACCCGCAAACAAAAAGCTCCATGATGATGCCGCTTAATCCCCAAGGTTGCTGGGATTGGTGGGGGTACACGGGAGAGGATTATGCCAATAACCAAGGTCAACAAATAAAAGCCGTTAAAAACATCATTCACGCATTAGCAAAATAAGAGAATACAAAATGAGCAACTCACACGCGATTAAACATAAAACGATTCTGATCACTGGCGGCGCAAGCGGGATCGGTTTAGGCATAGCCCAACAATTAGGCAGCAAGGGCCATAAAGTCGTCATCGCAGACATGAACATGGATGCAGCTGAACATGCTGTTGCAGAATTAGGGGCACTGGGGATCAGTGCACGTGCCCTTTTGCTTGACGTCACAAATCAAGAGCATATCAATAACCTTAGCGCTAACCTTGCCCCAGACACGGTAGATGTTTTGATTAATAACGCAGGTATTCAACATGTTGCCAAACTGGAAGAATTCCCAGGGGAAAAATGGCAGCAATTAATTAATATTATGCTAGTGGCGCCCGCCATGTTGACTCAAGCTTTGCTGCCCACCATGCGCAGTAAAAACTATGGGCGAATTATTAATATTGGCTCTGTACATTCCCTTATTGCCTCCCCTTATAAATCGGCATATGTAGCGGCAAAGCATGGGCTGCTTGGCTTTTCAAAAACACTGGCACTGGAAACCGGTGATTGCGATGTCACTATTAATACGTTGTGCCCCGCTTATGTCAAAACCCCTTTGGTGGAGAAACAAATAGCAGCCCAAGCCAAAGAACATGGTATGAGCGAAGAAGATGTTATCAATAAAATCATGCTAGAACCCATGCCAAAAAAATCATTCATTGACATTGATGAATTAGCCAGCAGCGCCGCTTTTTTAATGGACAACAGCGCCCGTAATATTACCGGGCAAACCATCGTTATAGACGGAGGCTGGACGGCACGTTAAGCCACTATTCACATTTATCAGGACGGGACAGGTCAAATAAAGAAGGCCAGATAATATATATCTGGCCTTCTTATTTGTGACTACTTTTAAGCATTATCCATTCGAGCTAATGCTTACCTAAAGTCTGTAAATCAAAGCGATCCAAGGTCATGACTTTAGTCCATGCATTAACAAAGTCTTCCACAAATTGCTGGTGAGCATCATCAGATGCATATACTTCAGCAACCGCTCTGAGCTCAGAGTTAGAGCCAAATACCAAGTCAACTGAAGAGGCGTGCCAACGTTGTTCGTTACTTTTGCGATCTATTCCAAGATAGAGATCCTCTTTGTCTTTCGCCTTTTCCCAGCGCGTTGACATATCGAGTAAATTAACAAAAAAATCGTTATTTAGGCTACCGGGATTATCAGTCAGTACACCTCTATCACTGCCATCAGCATTGGTATTCATGACCCTTAAACCTGCCACCAGCACGCTCATTTCAGGAACGGATAAATCCAAAGTATTCGCCTTATCCACCAACATCTCTACCGGTGATAAGGTATTTCCCTGAGCGTAGTAATTTCTAAATCCATCCGCTTTTGGCTCTAATACTTCGAATGATTTCACTTCTGTTTGAGCCTGGGTTGCATCACTGCGCCCCGGTACAAATGGCACTTCAATGTCGAAATCATTTTTACTCGCGGCCTGTTCAATCGCCGCCGCACCACCAAGCACAATTAAATCAGCCAGCGATACTTGTTTGTCACCGCTTTGCCCGTCATCGAAGTCTTTTTTCACCTTGTTAAGATAAGTTAAAACCTTGTTCAATTCGTCTGGATTATTAACTTCCCAATCCTTTTGTGGCGCGAGTTGAATACGCGCTCCGTTCGCACCACCGCGCATATCTGTCACTCTGAAACTGGCTGCAGCTGCCCAAGCAGTTTCCACCAATTGAGAGCCGGAAATATCCCCCTCAAGCAGTTTTTTCTTTAGATTTTTAATATCTCGGTCATCAATCAATGAGTAATCCACGGTAGGAATAGGGTCTTGCCATAGAAAGTCATCCGTTGGCGACTCATCCCCTACGTAGCGAGCTCGAGGGCCCATATCTCTATGGGTTAATTTAAACCATGCTTTTGAAAACGCTAACTCAAATTCCTTCGGATTGGCATGAAAGCGCTCAGCGATTTTTCTGTAATTTGGATCCTCTTTCAGCGCTAAATCTGTGGTGAACATAATAGGCGCATGGCGCTTCGACTTTACATGTGCATCTGGTACTAAATTCGCCCCAGCACCATCTTTTGGGATCCACTGAGTTGCGCCTGCCGGACTTTGGGTTTTAACCCACTCAAACCCAAATAGATTATCTAAATACTGCATCGTCCATTGCGTTGGGCTGACAGACCATGCCCCTTCTAGGCCACTTGTTATTGTGTCTTCTGCATTGCCTTTTCCACACTTGTTTTTCCAGCCTAAGCCTTGCTCTTCAATTGCTGCCCCAGCGGGCGCAGGCTCTAAACATTCATCTGGTTTATGTGCGCCGTGAGCCTTTCCAAAAGTATGACCACCGGCGATGAGTGCCACCGTTTCTTCGTCATTCATGGCCATGCGCGCAAACACATCACGAATATCGGCAGCCGCTGAGATAGGGTCGTGATTACCATTTGGCCCTTCAGGGTTAACGTAAATTAGGCCCATTTGCACCGCTGCCAGAGGCTCTTCTAATTTTCGCTCACCAGAATAACGCTCATTCCCCCCCAACCATTCTTTTTCTGGCCCCCAGTAGACCAAATCTGGTTCGAAGTCGTCTTCTCGCCCGCCGGCGAATCCATAAATAGTGAACCCCATTGACTCCATCGCTACATTTCCGGTAAGTACCATCAAATCAGCCCAAGACAAACTGCGACCATATTTTTGCTTAATTGGCCACAACAAGCGCCTTGCTTTATCTAGACTCACATTGTCAGGCCAGCTATTAAGAGGCTCGAACCGCTGCTGGCCACCTGCCCCGCCCCCGCGCCCATCTGACATGCGGTAGGTACCTGTACTGTGCCACGCCATTCGCACAAAGAAAGGTCCATAATGGCCATAGTCCGCTGGCCACCAATCTTGAGATGAGGTCAACAGAGCTTTAATATCGCTTTTCACATTCGCTAAATTTAGGGTTTTAAACGCCTCAGCATAATTAAAGTCCCCGCCCAATGGATTCGATTTCGCATCATTTTGCCTAAGCGGCTGCAAATTTAGCTGCTCTGGCCACCAAAATGTATTGGTCTTAGGCATACCATTGGCTAAGGCACTCTGGCTGATACACATTGAGGCTATCGCCAAAGATACGGCGCTAATAAGGCAGGTTGAGTGTTTGTTAGAAGTGTAGGTCGAAAGTTTATTTACTTTAGTTAACATACTGATGTCCTTTAGATTAGTCACTTTGCCTAATAACTATAGGAGTCAGCGTGATTTTATTGCAGACGGAAAAACTGATTGCATTAATCTAAAATGTTAATCAATTGTGAATATCGACTCAAGGTAGCGGTAGCGCAGGCAGACACATAATACTGCATTGCGTTAAACCTGCGAATACGCAATCATATCGACCATTCACACAATAAGAGTTATAAAATGTCTGCCGTTACCCTTAATTTCACACTAGAAAAAGAAACTAAAAACAGCGTTCGTTATAAGGAAGTGCCAGAGGAAGGTAAAGCGCCAGTTCTGGGCTCTGTCTATGTACAAAAGTGGTACGCAGGCTCAGCGAAGAACATCACTATTACAGTTGAGAAAAAAGACTAATTGAATTTTACGGCAACCATTTAGTGTCAGCCCGCTTTTAGATTTTGAATATCTTCTATAAAATGCCCTAGCGCTCTGGCTTCAATATGTTTGATTTTCTTTTGTTGAGACTCGCTTAACATGTGGTACATGCTAGCGGCGCCGAAATCGCCAAAAATGATATTCCCCTCATCATCAACCAAGGTGTTATGGGCGTACAAATCGCCGTGGCAAACTTGGTTCATATGCAAATGATCATACACATCTTGCATCTGAGAGATGATTTTATCAATGTGCCGCGGCGGCAGTGTAAAGCCTTCAGGGAAGGTATCTCGAGTGCAACTATCTAAGGACGGGGGCAAACCTAGATTACGGTAATGGTTTGGAATTAACGCCATCACCAAAGCCAAACAATCAGGCTCTGTGACCTGTGCCAAGGGTTTTACTAAATTATTATGCTGGCCGACTTTCAAACACACCTGAAGTTCGTCTTTTGGGTAACCGTCACTTGTTACCTGTCCCTTGAATACCTTAACAGCAACCTCTTGGGGGAAGTCAACTTTTTCAGTCCATGTTGCTTTTGAAATTACCCCTGAGGCCCCCTGACCAAGAACCTCGTGCAAGGTGTAACTTGAAGATGAAACATGGGGTACATTTTCAATGTGCAAATCAGCTGCTGAAAATGGATTACCTGCAAATGCAAACCAAGCGAGTTTGGGTAAATCTAGTAACTGATCTGGGCAATGCGTTAAATTGTTCGCCGATATGCGCAATAACTCTAAGTTGTGCAGCTGGCTCATATTCTCAGGTAACGCCGTAAGCTTATTACCCGCAAGGGCTAATTTTTGCATTCTAGGCCGCTCACCCAAAGAGTTTGGCAGTGCTTCTATCAGGTTATCCGTTAGAATCAGCCAACGTAATTTTATGGGTAAAGCGTTCTCGGGCACGTGCTTGATTATGTTGGCTTTAAAGCCGACCATTTCAAGATTTTCACACTGTCCCAATACTTCAGGTAGTACTTCAAACTGGTTGTTAGACGCAAATAAAATTCTGAGGTTTTTTAATTGAGACAGTTCATTGGGTAGATAACGCAATTTGTTGTTCGACAAATCAAGCACTTCCAAGGTATCAGCTAGGGTTAAAATCTCTAGGGGGAATTCAGTGAGACTTTCAGACAAAGTAAGTTTTGAAATGCCAACAAGTTGGCCAGATTGAAGCTGATTCAGTGTGTGCAAAATGATAAATCCAATGATAAAACATATAACGAAAGACAGTACTGCCTTTAAAGCGCCGCTAGCCTACTGAAAATCATCTAAAAAAGATAGTTTAGCGACAATCGAAACCGCAAAGGTAACAGAGGGTGCTATATGGCTATCAATAGTTATCATGTTTAGACATATGAACTTAACAGGATCCCCTTTCTAAGATCATGGTCTCGCATTTATGGCATTTTGAGCCTAGCTAACAACCTGAAGTCGTGTATTCAATCCTAGGGGTTGATCCCAAGTTTTCTGCGCGGTAATAGATTAAATAACAATTGGTGGCGACAATTGGTACTTGGTTTACGTAAGCACCTGACGTATGGGTTAGCGACGCAAAGGTAAGATATAATTTAGTTCGTCGATAATCTGTTGACCATATCCAATCTTTCTCGAAACTGCCGCTCATTGCCACCGAAATCCCACTATTTCGAGAGCCACTTGGATACCCATATCGGGTTTCGATGTCCGAAGAGCCGTCACCGTCGATATCAATGTTGCTAAGCTCCAAACTATTCTGTCCTCGAATTGCTGATTTAGCATACACCAACTTGCTTGCAGACAACATTGCACCACCTACAGATCCTAGCACAGCAATTTTCGCATCACCGTTTAAATCGAGAAACTTTGGTGCAGCTGTGACTGCTAACGTACTCAAAATAACGATGACGATGATTAACTCAATCAAAGTAAATCCATTTTGCAAACTTGGCTCAGACGAGTTGGGCAAATTCATATAGGTAACGAGTGTTCCTTCAATGTATGTGAGGGTCAGCCAAATTAACTACACCACTGCACGCTAGTGCTTCGATGATAAACATTAAGAGTATCGAAATTAGGGCGATATTTTTATCTAGAAAAATATACATAGGTATATAAAAAACGGGGGATAATCATCTAAATTATGTTTTGACTTTGACTTTGACTTGAGACAGCTGAAACAGTGCGCAGTCATTGCGGTAATTTACGCAGCCACCACCGCTAGCACTTAAACAGTGATATTAAAAATGGTTAAAGAGGGTGAAAACCAAAAATATTATTGCAGGTAGATATTTAATACTGAAGAGCGCGCAGCCAAGGAGCTGCGCGTCATTAAAGGGTAATTAGTTAGATGTAAAACGTCGTTCGTACATACCTTTATGTAGTGCTTTAGCAGCATTGACCATAGGCGCATACGGTGTGTCAGTCACGTTCACAAAACCAACATTGTAGTTTTCACCGTCAAAGGCTCTACCGGTAATCGGCGAGTCCATGTACTGGAACCAGTGTGCGCCGATAAAGTACGGATTATCGATAATCGTTCCCATATAATCTTGGTACATATCAGCTCTATCTTGCTGATTTGCAGCATGCACTAAGCCAGGGTGAAATAAACCGCTGTCAGTAGCACCAATGTGAAACTCCCCTACGATTGACGGCATATCAAAGTCTTTCAGAAATCCCCAACCCTTTGGATGCAATCCTTCTTTGTATATGTTGTAACTCATCACATCCACATACTGAGTAGCAGCTTTTGCCACTTCCATCGGCATCCCCCAATCAGCAAAACGCGAACCTAAATACAGGTGATTGGGCAAATATGTTTGCATAGCAGCATCAACTGTTGAAAAGTACTTTTCGGCATAGGCATATAGCATATCGCTATAATCAGCTAACTGTTGTTTGGCTTGTGTTTCATCCGTCGCCAACATTGAATCGATGCCTTTATCAAAGTCAGACCAAGATTCGATGTTTTTACCCCAAGCAACATTTAACGCTTCAATCGTGGTGTATTTGTCTTTAGCTAATTTGGTAAACGCTGCCTTAGTGGGCACCTTGCTGCCATCACGCTTTAGGGTATTGAACACGATTCCGTAACGAGACTGAGGTGTTTCACTGCGGCCAAAGCTCTTCTCATTGTCGATAAATACTCCCACGCACCAAGGCGTGTTTTTCACTTCTTCTGCAATAACGCTAACGGTATGCAACGCACGCTCTTTGAATTTAGGGTCGAACACGTCAGGCATGTTGCCCCAGAAATCATCGCCACTAGACACTGTTTTATAGTCACCTATGATCCAACCATTAGCAAAAAACGGTACTTGCTGGTTATCGTAGAATGCAGGATCCGTCCAGTTTCCTAACGATGTGAATCCCCAATTGCGCATTCTATCTAGGGTTACATCCTGCCATTTCTGCATATAGTCATTGCTAATTTCATTGTATTTTCGGTCCAGATTGGCCGAGTAGAAACTATAGGTTTCCCCTTGTTTTAGTGGCCCAGAATGCACCCCAGTGCGATAGCCATAGTGTTGTCCCATAGGCTCGTCGTAACTTGGCAACCAGGTGAATAAGTCTTTTCGCAATTCAGATGCCACAAAACGCGCAGGTACTGCACTATCAGCAACTCGGTTTAGACCCTGGGAATCAGAGGGCGTTACATCAGCGTTATCTGCTTTTACTAACACCTCGGGTGGAAAGTCATAACCTGTCATAGTAGAAGAGTTAGCCAAGCGAATAATGTCTATTCCGGTGGCAAAGTACAGGTAGCCATCAGGGTCAACTAAGCTCCACTTGCCTTGATATTTAGCCGTTCTGAAATTCCCCGTGCCCTCTAGTTTAGGACCGTTCAGCCAACCACCCCACTTTGAGCGCGGCGCGTTCCATTTTCCATCGAGTGTTTGTAGTTCTCTATCTCGGGCACCTTTTAATTCGGCTAATGAATGCACCTTACCGTCGAATTCACGTTTCGCATTCTGACCAAATTTATCGACTACACCGGTAAGATACAGCGTATCCATAGGTGGGTTTTGACGCAAACGTATATCGTTTATCGTAATTTGCTTATCAAATAAGTTATTTTGTACGCTCAAGGAGACTTTACTGATCCCACTAAGCTTCAGATTTTTCTTACCCCACAAAGAAATAAATTGCGTATCCTCAGACGTCCAGGTATCTGGGTTTGAACGTAAACCAGAGGTAAAGTTGAATTCATTCTTATCATCACTGATGGATTTAGCTAAATCATGCCCGGCCATTTTTGCATAATAAGTACGTTGTGGCCCGATGGGCACGCTGACCGAGCGAGTGTAAGTATCGCCGTTGGTGTCTGAAATGTTTAAAAACAACTGAACGGAGTGTTCACCCTGATTGCCGATATCAAACGCGATATTGAAATTATCTAAGTCGCTCCAATCCCATGGTTTTTGCGGTACAAAGTCCACTGCACTATTAATATTTTCTTTACCATGAAAGACGACGGTCAAGCCGCTGGCAGGTGACTCAGTTACCGTGCCTGTCGCATTGGTGTATTTAACCTCTTTGAGGGACTCATCATCAGAGGCAACAAATAAGGTTTCAAGGGTTTTTCCGGCCTGTACACCCTGTTGATTTTGTTGAACTTGAGTATCAGAAAAACCACTTGTAGAGTCTTTGGTTTCACTGGTGCTGCACCCTGCTAACGCGCTAACAATTGCACTAAACAATAGCGTTTTACTGGCATTCATATTTATCCCTCTGAAAGAATATTAACATAATTTACAATTCGGCATTATACACAGCACACCCATCATGTAAATTGTTAACAATTAATTAAATATTTATTTTACTACAGTACCCTTAACTTATTTAGATAAATCATATGTTTGAATATCTTAATGAGGAAAAAGTAGACAACAAGCGATGATAATTGTCTTATACTGCGTCGCAAAATTTAGTGTTAATGCACAACAGTGAAGCATAACAGCAGAAACTCATTAACATTCCGGTAAACGTCATTAATGGCTTAACCCACACAACATCAGTGTTATAAAACCGACGTGCTGTCGACTTGCATTTAAGAATAATTAATTGTTAACAATTATCAATAATTGCGTTAGCATATATCAAAGACGATTTGAGACACTTTGTTAATAAAGCTCAGTAAATGTTGATAAACGTCGTTCACGCTAAATAGGAACACCAATGAATAATCAAGTTAGGCATGTATTCTTTTGCGCAATCGTAGTGGCATTCGGAGGATTCATTTTTGGTTTAGATGCCGCGCTCATCTCAGGCACGGTGCGCTTTATTTCCGCCGAATTTGCCCTCTCAGACTTACAAATTGGTGCGGTAGTCAGTGCGCCCGGTTTCGGTGTTTTATTTGCGTTACTCATTACCGGCTATATCTGCGATAAGTACGGTCGTCGTCAGGCGTTACTCATTATTTCTGCCTTATACATATTGTCTGCGGTCGCATCTGTCGGCGCTATGTCTTTTGAAATGTTGGTTACGGCTCGTTTTGTGGGCGGCCTAGCGTTCACGTCCCTGTCAGTAGCGGCTATGTATATCGGTGAAATCGCTCCGCCAAAGTTACGCGGTAAATTAGTTGCCATGATCCAGATAAACATCGTTATCGGTCTCTCAGCGGCTTACTTTGCCAACTACATGATATTACAAGTATCACAATTAGACTCACAGTGGGTCATGTCTCTTGGCTTGAATACCCATACTTGGCGCTGGATGCTCGGCATTGAAATTATCCCAGCCATTCTATGGCTATTTTTACTTATTTTGATCCCAAGAAGCCCCCGCTGGTTGGTCATGAACAATCGCATGGATGAAGCAAAGCGCGTGCTGCATCAGTTTTTGAGTAACGAAGAAGTTGAAAAGGAACTGGTTCAAATTCAGCACAGCGTTGATTTAGGCGATAAGCACGCTTTATCCACCACAGAAGCGATAAAAGCCATGTTCGGTAGTAAGATGCGTAAAGCAGCCCTGATTGGTTTAACCATGGGCGTGGTGCAGCAAATTACCGGAATTAACGCGATCATGTTTTACGCCCCTACCGTATTCGAACAAGTCGGTTTGGGGACCAATGCTGCCTTTTTCCAAGCACTTATCGTCGGTTTAGTTAGTGTCCTATTCACCATAGCAGCAGTGTTGTTGGTCGATAGATTAGGCCGTCGTCCGCTGGTGATCTATGGACTTGGGGCGGGCACTATTAGCCTATTTATGTGTCACTACGCTTTCAGTCAGGCCACTTATATCCTTACCCCAGAGCAGATTAACACTTTTGCCACTGAGCATGGCCTAGCCAGCATGCACAATATGGTTGCCAGCGCATTTTCATCTGACATTGAATTTAAGAATATGCTGCAGTCGGTTATTGGTATCGAAGAATTTAGACGCCATGAAGGCCAACTAATGCAAATGGCGACTAACGTAAATGCAAACATGATTTTACTTGGTGTCATGGGTTATATAGCGGCTTTTCACTTCTCTATTGGGCCGGTGATGTGGGTGCTATTTTCAGAGATATTCCCAATCGCAATTCGTGGTACTGCCATCCCTATGTTTGCATTGCTTGCAAGTATCGTGAGTTATTTAGTACAACAGTTCTTCCCATGGCAACTAAGCCACATGGGGGCTAGTGATATCTTCCTATTTTACGCAATAAGTGGTGCCATAGGTTTCGTGATCTTGTTTAAGATCATGCCAGAAACCAAAAATAAAACGATTGAAGAAATTGAACTCGATTTAGACAGCACAAAAAATAAAGTGAGCGTGGCTTAATATGCGTAACTCTACATTTATCGCGATAGGCGAATGCATGGTCGAGCTGAGTTTTACCGCTCATAATAAACTGCAGCACTCGTTTGCCGGTGATACCTATAACTCTCTGGTTTACGCTAAGCGTTGGCACAATGAATTAGACTGCTATTTTCTATCTGGTATTGGCGAAGACAGCTTTAGCAACTTGATGACAGAGCACTGGCAACAACACGGTATCAGCGATGAGTTAGCTCTTACCTCTGGAAACCACAACGTCGGCATATACGCGATTAAGAATGACACCAATGGAGAGCGCCATTTCGATTATTGGCGCAAAGAGTCTGCGGCCACACAACTCATGTCGCTTATTGAAAAACATGGCAGTGAACCACACTGGCCACATTTTGATCTGGTTTATTTCAGCGGTATATCCCTAGGGATTTTATCTGATGACGATAAAGCACGCTTTATCAATCTAGTCACTCGACTCAAAGCAAAAGGCAGTAAAATAGCTTTTGATCCCAACTACCGTCCTAAAATGTGGGTGAACAAAGCGCATGCTATCCAATGGCTTGAAGCTGCATACACAGTCAGTGACATAGTACTACCAGGCACCGAGGATCATCAGGATCTATTAGGGCATGCATCTGTCACCGAGATTGTGGATTACTGTAAGAAGTACGAAGTGAGTGAGCTGGTCGTCAAAGCCGGCAAACAGGGTGTTTACGCTTTCGATTTTGGCCAAGCCGTATGTCATGTACCTTTTATCCCTGCGGATAGGCAGCTGGATACAACCGCAGCCGGAGACTCTTTTGCCGGGGTTTACTTAGCATGCAGAATGGCAAACAAAGATGTTCAATCAGCTATTGAAGACGCATCCGCAGCAGCGGGATTAGTGGTGCAACAGCAGGGCGCCATAGTTGAACACGCTATTTTCGATGCATTTCGTCAACGTTTAGCCGATCACACTGTTGCGTGAATTGGTATCGCATCTAACTGATATTAAGAGGAAATAACATGACTCAGGCTAAGCAGAAACAAAGCCTTGCCACCAAGCGCGCTATCGAGCGCGGTTACGATTCAAAGAACGCTGACTGGATGATCGAATTCGAAACCAGCCCGCTAAAGGGTGACTTTGCGTTTGAGGAAGGGGTAATTCGCCGCGATCCCACTTCAGTCATTTCAGTCGATGGCGTATACCATTGTTGGTATACCAAAGGCAGCGGCGAAACCGTTGGTTTTGGCAGCAGTAACTTAGAGGATAAAGTATTTCCATGGGATTTAACTGAGGTTTGGCACGCCACGTCAAATGACGGCGAAACGTGGCAAGAGCGAGGCCCAGCTATCACCCGCGGTGCGCCAGGTGCATTTGACGATCGTGCGGTATTCACCCCTGAAGTCCTCGCCCATAATGGCAAATACTATTTGGTCTATCAAACCGTGCAATATCCTTATACCAATCGACAAATAGAACAAATTGCCATCGCCCATGCCGACTCCCCTTTTGGCCCTTGGACAAAATCCACCGCGCCTATTTTGAGTCCCTCCATGGACGGCGAATGGCGCGGCGATGAAGACAACCGTTTCCATGTTAAGTCAAAAGGCAGCTTCGATAGCCATAAAGTGCATGACCCTTGTTTACTAGTGTTTAATGGCAAATTTCACCTGTATTACAAAGGCGAAACCATGGGTGAAGAAATGAACTTTGGTGGGCGCGAAATCAAGCATGGTGTGGCTATAGCAGACGACATTTTAGGGCCTTATCGTAAATCAGAATACAACCCAATCAGTAACAGCGGCCATGAAGTGGTGGTGTGGAATTACCAAGGCGGCGTTGCAAGCTTATTAACCACTGATGGGCCAGAGAAAAACACCATACAGTTTGCCCCTGACGGCATTAATTTTGATATTAAGGCCCATATCAAAGGGGCACCAGAAGCAATTGGATTATATCGGCCGAGCAACATAGAAGACGCCCCTGCCCCGGGTTTATATTGGGGTTTGTGTCACAAGTACGATCCGAGTTGGAATTGGAATTACATTTGTCGCTATCGGCTGAAGAAACAAATATTGGACGCTGGCACATTTCAAAACAGTAACTAGCAACGTTCAATTGTGAACTGAAAGTCAACGTTTACGCACGACAGAAAGAGGATGACCCCATGTACAAAAGCATGCAATTAATCGACATGTTGAGGAAAAAATACCGTCTTCGGTCTGACAACACCGTTGCCAAAAAGCTTGGTGTATCGCGTTCAGCCGTTAGCCGTTACCGCAATCAAACTGGCTCTATTGATGACAGGCTGGCGGTAGAAATAGCTGAAATGCTCGCCCTTGACCCGTTTGAAGTGCTCGCATCGATGCGCTGCGAACGTGCTGCGCGTAATAACAGCCCCAAGGATATTAGTTTCTGGCGCAAGTACGCAGCTTAAACAACACGTTTAGGCGGCGGTATTTTGTTACCCAAAAGCGATTATTTCGAAAAAGTCACCTTATAGTCAGTACACTATCCTGCTTTTTAAAGCGCCTACCTAAAGTGTGG
>OJDH01000296.1_pt1 | contig 27294 bp, 19 predicted proteins | sample 1592761 | NCBI WGS metagenome assembly OJDH01 (sample SAMN05416855, study PRJEB24817) | seawater metagenome | isolation source: Sea water | place: Canada:Atlantic | collected 2013-11
GGCGTGTAGTACCACCGGGCCGTCGGGGTGGAGCCAGGCCAGCTGCGCTAGCTGTCGCGGCTGGCTGCCATTGTGATGGTACAGCTGCAGGGTTTCGCGTGAATCAGGAGTAATCAGCATGATGGTTTCCTTGTCGGTGGTCCGGTTATACGCAGGCGTATAACCGGACGGTGAAGGGTGAGTCCGCCCTCTGCCTGTTCAGCGGCAGAGCGGTACGGGATACCGGTCAGGGCTGCTCGTTCCGGGCGGCCTGTACCTGTTTACGCAGACGTTTACCTTTGTTCACTTCCTGCTTCAGCTCCTTCTTGCGTGCGCCGGAAAGTGAGTCTGATTTCGCGCTGTCAGCGGTGGCAACGCCACGGGTGCCTTTTGCGCTGGCAGTGGCGGTGCCGATGGCTTTAGTCCCCGGGGCGACTGCTGTGACCAGCGGGTTTGGGTCAACGGTGTTCAGGCCCATCTGCTCAGCGATTGTATTGACGCCGAACACTGAGAACAGCCCTCCGAGGATGGACTCGATGGTGATCAGTACCCCCAGAATACGTTTTGAGGTGATCCAGCCTTTGAGCTGGGCGATGCCACGTACCAGTTTGACCAGGTCCGGTACGATGGTGATCAGCTTGTAGAATGCGCCACTGAGGATGTCGCCAAATTTACCGAAGATGCTGGCCAGGGCTTCAGAAATACGAAACCAGTTGATCTTGCTGGCACGCTTCTGAATGGTTTCTTCTGTCTTTTCCCGTGCGGCGGCCGCGGCTGGGCTGTTGTACGTATTGAACAGTTCCATCTGGTTCTGGTCCTGATTCTGGCCCAGGTTCTTGACGTTGTAGAGCGTCTGGTATTCGCTGATCAGCTGGCCACTGTCTTTGGCGTTCTGGTTCATCAGGTTGGCACGCATCCACTTAAGCACGCCAACAACCGAACTGCCCAGGGCACCCATCAGCTGGCCGACACCGCCGAGGATATGGCCAAAGAAGGTGAAGGCGGCGGCCAGTCCCAGCTTCAGCAGGGCGGCACCAAATGACAGCACGCTCTCAACTTTCAACAACCCGGCTGGGGCGAGAAACGGTTTTGCTTGCTGGATTTTTTGCTGGTAGTCGATGTTTGACCCCAGCTTCCCGGTGACCTCTGCTTTTGCTTCGGCGGCAAAACCTGACAGGCTGTCTTTGCGTACATAGGCATCGACCTCGCCGGTATCGTTCCGGGCGGAGCGGTACTTGATCGGGTACCAGTGGTATTGGTGATCGCCGTCTTTGTCCTGGGCCCGGTGATCCTCCTGATTGGGGCCTCGGCGGGAACGGTAGACAGGGCCGGGGGTCACTTCGACACTGGAGCCATGGGCTAACAGATCGAGTGCTGTGCCTGCATAGATTGACCGGCCAGCAGGTTTCACCGGATGGGTGGTACCTACAATGGTGTGGCGGGCGCCGGGTTGATGGCGTCCGCGCTGTTGTTCATGCCGGGGTTGGTCCGGTACCGGGCCGGTAGCCTGAATGGCCATTTCCATGAGAGGTTCCTTGCAGCATGGCTGCGGTTGTGGAAGGAAATGCGCTGGAGCGCAGAAGACATGGAACCGCGTTAATGCACCATGCCGGTTACCTCAAAACAGGCGTCGAGCTGGTCGAGCTGGTTTTGCAGGGTGGCGGTATCGGGGCCGGGCAGCCAGGGGTGCAGCGGGCTGTGCCAGAACTGCACCGGATGGCCATCGCCGCGGCCTTGCTGAGGCAGTCGGGCAAAGCCCGCCCGGCGCAGGGCACTATGGCTGGGCGCGTTTCGGGGCACGGTGGCGCTGATAATATGGTTGATACCGGCCTGGTTCAGCTGGCCGCGGGCCAGTTTCAGTGCTTTTGGGGCGATGCCCTGGCGCTGGCAGTCGTGGCCAATCCAGATGTTAAGCCAGGCCAGATCCTTGGCGATGTTACCGCTGATCAGACCGGCGAAACCCAGTGACTGGTGCATCACGGCATAGTGGTAGTGGCCAGCGTCCTGTTGCAGACGGCTGAACCAGTGGTGCACGGCCGGTGCATTGTGCAGCGTGGGAATGCTGGCGCTGCGGGCGATGGCCGGGTCACGCAGCTGATAGTGCAGGGCCGGCAGGTGACGTTCGGCCAGCGGTTCCAGGCTGATCTGTCCGGCCCGGGCCTGGTCGGGGTCAAACCAGCTCAGGCTGGCCCAGTGCAGTTCGATGGCTGCCAGTTCGAGCAGCCGGGCGGTTACATCCCGATCGTTGGCCTGCAGCTGGTCAGCGCGAACCAGATGCTCCAGTGCCTGCCGGTGGTTACCGGTGGCGATGTCGCACAGGGCCAGGTTGTAGCGTACGTCTCTACCGTCGCCGTGCTGGTGCAGGTGGCTCTGGAAGCTGCTCCGGGCGGCCGACCAGAGGCTGTCTTTCAGCGCCAGGCTGCCGAGGCGGAAAAACCAGTCGGCCCGGTTTTGCGCCGACATCGGGGCTGCGGGCAGGTGACGGGTGGGGAGCGTGAGGCCGCCACGCCGTGGGATTATATGGGTGAACAGGCTCATGGACGCGCTCCGAAATCAGGCCATGCCGCCCGCAGGCGACATGGGAAGGTTGGGTTAACGGGCCAGCCAGCGGGTTTTATCGCGGCTGGACTGGGTGGTGCCGAAGAAAAACTGCATGGAGCCGATCCAGGCCGTAGACAGGGCACCGAGCATCACCTGCAGCACCGATTCGTTGGCCGGGTCGGCCTGGCCAAAGATCATGGCCGCCAGCACGCCGAAGAAGCCCAGCGTCAGCAGAATGGAGAGGACGCCCGGCATTTTGTCGCGCAGCTGGGCATGGCGGGCGCGGGCATCTGATTTGTCGTTATAGATTAATTGATTTTCTCGTATGCCCAGTTCACGTAACTGGAGGCGAATATCCTTTTCCAGACTCTTAAGTTTATTAAGATCACTCACACGGGCGCTGGCGAGTGAGGTTGCTATGTCTTCCTCTGTGGCTTGTGGGTCATCAAGCATTTTTTCGGCCATCATGCTGATGGCAACGCCGGCCAGCGGGCCGCCGAGCATGCCGGCAAGGGTGGGAGCGACGCTGGAGACCAGGTCTTTCCATTGATGATTATTGTGTTTCTTATCCATAGTGACTTCCTGTGTATGGCTGCCAGACCGGGTGGGATTGGAGGTGCGGGGCACCCGCAGGTGATGTACCAGCAGGTGCTGCAGGTCAGCTGCTGCCGTGGTCGGCAACGGCGGCAGCCGGAGGTTATCCATGGAGCTGCCAGGCAAGGTGGCCTAGCAGTTGGTGTTCGGCATCGCAAAGTTGCCGATAAATTGTGTCGTAACGGCGTTGCCAGCGCCGTTCCCAGTTGCGTTTGTCGATGCCCGCGTACTGATAGCGCTGGGCCGCTTTCATCGGTTCACGGGCATCGCCATTGCAGGTACGGCAGATTTGCTGGCGACGGTTAACGCCATGGCCGTGGCAGGCGCTGCAGCTGTTATCCACCAGAATTTCGTGGGTCGCCAGCCGGGCCAGCCGGGCCGGGACATCACTACGACAGCGCCAGCGCTGCTGCTGGGCCAGCCCGGTGACCATAATCTGGACCTCGGCCAGCAGACGCTGACAACAGTCGGCATCTTCGCAGTAGCGGGCCCGGCCCAGCGTGTTGGCCAGCGGTGACAGGTTACCTGCGCCCAGTGCATGGGCGACGTCCTGCCAGCGCAGAGTGTTGCCACCGGTACTGACACCGGTGTTTTGCCAGTCGGGGCTGCGGGGATTGAGCAGCAGCAGGTAACGTGCCGGGTTCATACCGGACCTCCCATGGCTGCCTGTTCGGCGCGGCGCTGGGCGGCCCGCGTTGCCAGCCGCTTGTGATACTTCGCGTAGGGCTGGTAGATCCCCTGCCAGGTGATCACCCCGTCAGAACGGTTGATGATCTCCAGTGCCTGCAGGGTTTTGGGGGCGCGTTCCAGTCGCCGCCAGGCGGCGACGGTGCGTACCGGTACGCCGAACAGTTGAGCGACCACCGGGTCGGAATGCTTTTGTATGTAGACGGCCAGTTCCATAATCCCTCCTATGCTGCGTCGGCCGTTTTACCGGGCGCTAAAGGAGAATTCAATATTTCCGGCAGTTAACTGGCGTTAACAACTTTTAAGCGCTGTTAACAGCTTTTTGCTGAGTGTTTTTTTGCGGAGGATGCGTCGGGTCTGAGTCGATCAGGAATAGCGTTAACCAGGGCTGTGCGGGTCAATTACGACCCCCGGAAGCAACGGGTCAGGGATTGCCAGCAGCCTCGAAGGCCACGCCGTGGCTGGCGGCCTGCTGCAATATGGTTGGGGTTGGCGGCAGGCTCTTTCTTTGGTCGCTGTTGTTCCAGCCAGGCCTGGTAATACTCATCAAACTCGGTCTTTGATAGCAGATTGTAGCGGGGGGCTTCCTGCTCCTCTTTTATATGATCAACATGGGCCTGGCCTATTTTCCAGATGCCTTTTTTACGCTGAAATTTATTAGCTGCTCGGTGCATTGCGCTGGATCGTTGACGACTGACGTCTTCGGTTGTTGTGTTTAAATCAGGAAAAAAGGCCGTCGAAAACCATTCCAGGTTTTTATTAAGTTGATAGATACTTTTAAGGCTTATTTTCGATCGATTCTTTAGTACTTTCTTAATATTTTTTATTAATTCCATCTGCCTTTTATCTGACGCCTCTGAATCTATTCCACCAATATTTTCTAATCTATTTTTGTATTTAGCTCTGCGATGTATCATCAATGCCTCAAGCGTGGCCTTAAATATTTCAAGATCCTCCCGTCTATCAAGGACTTTATTACGCTTCGGGTCGAAGGTGTCCGGCTCGGAATTAATCCATTGCAACAGGTCCCTGGCATTGGCCTGTAGATGTTTTGTACGCAGTTCAAAAGGGTCGCCTTCCCATGGGTTATTAAGATCATCAATGAGGTTGAACTCGTATTCATGCCAGTACGGACCTTTGGCGACGGTTGTTGCAATGGTTTCTTCAGCCTCACGCCGGGTATCGGATTCGGTATGGTGTTCGCCGATAACATTCAGCTTTTGTGCGCTTGGCAGCGAGTGGACCGGAGCTGGTTTCGCTGCGGCCTGTGGTCGCGTATCAGAATCGTCCAGTATGCCAACGCATGAGTTTTCATCCGGCTCGGTCAACTCGGTTGCACTCATGGCGGAATGAGTCGTGGCGGGGGCATCCATATACGGGGCTTCAATCGCCGAGGGGTGCCGCTTGCGCCAGGCAGCGGTTTTACTGGCCGTGAGGTGATCCCAGCGAGTATGAGTGGGGGCTTCCGGTTTGGTGGTCTGCATCGCTATTCCTGCTGCTCCGCCCCTGCGGATTATGCCGGGGCGGAGGGGGTTGATCGGTGTAGGGTGGCCGGGTCTGTTCCTGGCGGCGGACGCCCGGAGGCTCAGTGCGCCGGATCAGCGGTAGCTCACCTCCAGAGTGCTGTCGCTGTTTGTCAGCACCGGCTCACGGGTGAGCATGTCGTAGTCACTGAGGGTGACGGTGGTGGCTTCGAAGGTCAGTTCCACTGGTGTCAGCTCCGGGCTGGCCGGGAAGGTGTGGAAGTCCAGCGGGTCCAGCTCGCTGTGCTGCCAGGCGCTGGCGTCAGAGAGCAAGGGCTGATCGTTGACCAGTCCCCAGGGCACATAGCCGCGATAGCCGACAACCACCCGGTCGCCATTGCTGAGATGGCCGCTGGCTTTGATATCTTCCAGGAAGCTGGTGTCGTCGATTCTGGCAATGAGCTGTACTGCCTTGAGTGTCATGCTGGCGCAATCGACCTGCAGCTGGACCAGGTCATCGTTGCCGGCGGGCTGCTCACCGCGAGATGTGGTGCCGTAATGGGCATACAGTTGGCCATCCTGCCAGCTGAGGCCGTGGGCGTAACTCAGCTCGTGTTTGAGGCCGTTGATCAGTGTGAGGTTGCTGTCCAGTTTGAGCAGGTAGCGCTGGCTGCCGATATAGATCTGGCCCTGAGGGTCAACCTCAATGCACGTAACCGTTTCGGGCAGCTGTACTGCCTGCTTCATTGTCAGATCAGGCGAGAACAGCACCAGGGTGTCAGTCCACAGTCTGACAACCAGATCGCCATTGGGCAGTGCACGCAGTAAATCCAGCATAATGCTTGTGTCGCTGACCAGCTTAACAGCGGGCACCTCCGTTTCAGCCAGATCCTGAGGCAACCGGGCCAGCAGGGGATGCGATGGCGACAGGCGGGATTCGGTGCCTGCAAAGTACAGTGCGTCGGTGGTGGCGGCGATATCACGAATGTCGATGCCCTGTAGCGCCCGGCCACGCATTACACTGAAATTGGCATCCAGCAGCACGGCACGGTTGTGGTTGGTGGCAACCAGGTTATTACCGACGGCAACACAGTGGTCGATCTCGGTGATGCCCTGCATCAGTATTTTCTGGTACACCTCGCTGTAGTCCGGTGAGAACCGTACCAGCCAGCCAGAGCCCTTGCCTTCGTGTATCAGTTTGCCCGCCACCACCAGTCGCTGACCCACGGTTTCGGTGAAATCATTCAGCCGTGCACCTTCGGCTAGCAGGGCTGGGTCGAAGGGTTTGTCGGGGTTAAGTACTGGGGGCTCAGGCACTGGCGGCACCGGCGGCTCTGGTGGCTCTGGATTAACCGGCGGCTCAGGACAGGGGGTCAGCACGGGTGTGCAATCCCCTTCGGTATTCAGTGTCAGGCTGTAATCACCCGGGCAGGTCAGGGTGACGGCCAGTGCCACCTGGGTCAGGGGCTGGCAGCTCGCAGTGCCGGAATCGTCCTGGCAGGTACAGGTTTCAGTCGTTTCAGTCATAGCGTTATCCGTTCTATAAAGTGGCTGTCGCAGCGCGCTGCGACAGGGGGTAGCTGTTCACCAGGCGTGATCAGATCAGTTCGAAGCTCAGCTGCAGGGTGCCGGGGCGGTTATTGGTGGCGCTCAGTTCCAGCTGGCTGCCGTCATCGGTCAGGCAGTTCAGGGTGATCTGCACGGTGTCGCTGGCGCTGGTGCCGGCATGGTCACCGTTGCCGCCCTGGATGCCCTGGCTGATGAACTTCATGCTGGCCGGGCCACCTTCGCGGCTCAGGACATAGGCCAGTTCGCCGTACAGGGTGCCGCCAGTGGAGGCATTACGGCCGGTCACGATCAGCTGGCGCGGCGCGCGGCTGTAGCTGCCGCTGCCTGCCTGGCGCAGGGCGATGGCGCTGACGGTGGCACCGGTTGTGACGGTGGCGGTGGCCCGGCTCTGGAACTGACGGCCTTTGTAGGCCTGCTCAGTGCCGGTGCTGACCCGTGCATCAACGCCCTGGTTGTCGCGCTGGATATAGTCGGCCACGGTCTGTTCGTTGATCAGCGCGGTGCCGGTGCAGCCGGTCAGGTCATTGCCGATCAGGGTCACCCGGTCACTGTTGCCAGCAAAGGTGATGGCGTGTTCGGGGCTGTCCAGCCCGGTGCTGCCGTCGTCGTTGACGCCGTGCTGAGTGATGATGTTGTGGATACTGACGCTGCGGGCGTCTTTCAGGTGAAGGTGGCCGCTGGTGCCGCCTTTGTAGCCGTTGCGGCGCATTTTCAGCCCGCTGACAATCAGTTCAGACTCGGCCAGGTTGATGCCGTAACGGCCCGCCCGGTCGATCACGCCGCCGATAATGGAGTTGGAGCTGGTGCGGTAGAACAGGTAGTTGTCCTGGCTGTTCCACTCGTTTTTAACGCCGATAAAGGTGTTGTCGTTGGCCCCTTCACCCATGTAAATGCCGGTGCTGTTGGCGTTGAAAAAGCCGCCGTAGACTTTGGCGTCGATGAGGTCTTTGAGGCCGGTTTTGTTGCCGCCTGCGCTGCAGCTGATCAGTTCAGCGCCGCCCCAGTAACCGCCCATGCCGATGTCGCAGGCGAACACACTGATGTCCTGCAGGTGGGGCGTCAGAGCGCTGCCGCTGATGCCGTGGGCAGTCTGGGCGTTACCGTTAATCGTCAGGCCGGACAGGCGCACGCCTTTGGCACCGTTGAGGTCCAGCACGGTGCTGGCACCGTCCAGCGCTTTGAGCTGGGCGACCCGGTTGCCCAGCCCTGCCATATCGGCAGCATTGTAGTAAGTAGCGGGCAGGTGGCTGAACAGCACCGCATCGTCACTCAGTTGCAGCTCGCCAATGTGGTAGCTGTGGCCCGGCGCAATGTAGACCGGCTTTTTCAGTGCCAGCGCATCGTGAAAGGCCTGGGTGTCGTCGCTGCCATCGCCCAGCGCGTAGTCGCTGATATGGACGATCTCGTCCAGTCGCAGGTTGAGGGCACGGCTGTGGTAGGTAATGTCGCTTGCGGCTGTGGTCATGGGGATGTCTCGGGTTAATGGATCAGTCAGTTGAGGGGGAGCGTTAAGCGGGGTTGCCCGGTACGATGTCAAAGCCCGCGCCGAGCCGGTCGATCCGCTCCTGCAGCTGGGCATCGCTGATCGGCCAGTGGGCGGTTTCATGCAGCGGGCTGTGCCACAGCTGCACCGGGTCGGCACCGGCCTGGCCCTGTGCGTTCAGCGGTTCAAAACCGCCCCGTTGCAGGGCTTTGCGGCTGGCCAGGTTGTCGGGCCAGACAGCGGTGAGGATCTGTTCGACTCCGGCCTGCTGCAGCTGCTGGCGAACCAGGTTGAGGGCGCGGGGGGCCAGCCCCTGCTGCTGGCAGTCGGTGCCAACCCAGATGTAGAGCCAGCCCAGCTCGTCATCGAGGTTGCCGCCGATCACCCCGCAGAAGCCCAGCGTCTGGTGCATGATGGCGAGGTGGTAGTGGCGACTGCTGTGTTGCAGCTCAGCGTACCAGGCCTGTACCGCCGCGCGGTCGGGCAGCGGGGCCAGGTGGGCCAGTGCCTCGCGGGGCTGGCCGGTGGCCAGTTCGCACAGGGCCAGGTTGTAGCGGGCTTCCATGCAGTCACCGTAGTGATGGATGCAACTGCGAAAGCAGCCCCGGGCGACCGCCCAGAGGCCGTCTTTCAGGGCCTGGCTGCCGAGCTTGAACAGCCAGTTGGCGCGGTCGGTCTCTGGCAACAGGGGGGCCTGGACGAGGGGTTTGTGGGCGCTGGGCCTGAGGCCACCACGCAGGGGAGAGTCGGTCATCAACAGGGACATGGAGGCTCCTGGGGTTGGGGTTCGCCGTCTGTTTGTAATCACAGGCGTGGCGTCCTGGCCTGCGCTGGCTGTTTTACCTGGAGGTATACGGGAGTTCAACAATTCTGGAGGCTAACTGGCGTTAACAACTTTTAAGCGCTGTTAACGGCTTTTTGCGGGTGTTGGTCAGGTGTTTGCGTGGCCAGGCAGAAAGGTACGGTTGTGCAGGCCTGTGCTGGGTAAGATAGGGTCTGATACGAGGCGGGCGCGAAGAGTTTTCGCTGAGAAGTGCCTGCCGCAGGGGCGGCAGGGTGTTCAGGCGGGATAGCGATCAGGGGGCTTTTTTCAGATAGCCGCCGGTGCCAGCGATGTTATCGAGCCCCTTGTAGTCGGCTTCACGCACAAAGCTTGCCGTGATCAGAGGGGCGAGCGGGGCCGGTGTGTTGTCTTTACCCGTATGATTTTTAATCGCCAGCATATCGTCGATATGGCTGTCGCCGACGATATAGCCGCGATGGGTGGCATCACTCTCCGGTATATCGGGACTGTCGTTCTCCGCTTCGGTACCCCAGAGCTGCTGGACCCGGCTGGCCTGGGCCAGCGTGCGGATCAGTGCACCGCGGGCGTGCAGGGTGCCGAGGTCGTGTTCAGCCCCGTCATACTTTTTCGTTTTGATCGCGCCGATAATAGCTGTGAACTGCTGAGGATCAAGGCCTGCCGTGACATCCAGGGTGATGGCGTTCGCCACCTCAGCAACTTTGCTGAGGATAAACGTTTTCAGCCGGATGATCTTGGCACTCTCCGATTCATTTTTAATCTGGTTATAGTCAAATTGCCCAATGAGTGCGCGCCAGTCGATCTTCAGCTTGGCGGAATACTCGTCCAGATTGGCGGTTTTAACCTTATGCGCCGTCAATATATCCTTCACTTTACTGTTGTTCTGAACGGCCTGCCTCAGGGTTGGGGTGTCGATGCGGTGATAAAACTTCCGGTCGGGAAACGACAGCTCCCGGATAAACGCCCCTGCCGCGCGTAGCTCATTCGCTTCAATATGAGTACGGGGGTTTTGTTGCTCTGTCGCCAGTGCAGGGTTATTAGTGGCTGTGCTGCCGTGACCGATCAGATAGTTTTCTGCCCCCCATTGCGGATCCTGGCCCAGGGCGATCTGATCGGCAGCGGCGAGGTGTTCGGCAGCCAGCGCCAGATTCATATTCAACTGGTTCCATGACTCATCCCAGCTGCTGGGCGGCTTGTATTCTGCTTTTTTGATCACGGCTGCTGCCAGTTTACTGGGTTCCACGGCATAGACTTTTTTGCCGTAGATCTCATCCCCGCCATTGTTAAGGTTCAGGGTGATTTTGGGTTCTTCGTGTGCTTCACCAACAATGACATTGTGTGATAAGGCATGGCTGGTACTGACTCTGGTGGGCTGTTGTTTGTCGCCAAATTTTGGGCCAATCTGTTTAGGGCCATCATAAGGTTTGTGATCCATGTCAAATTCCTTTTCTGAATAAATAAGAAGAACCGGGGTAGTTTTATGCGTCGGTAAAAACGGCTGAATATTTACCTTCGTTAACGGCTGTCCGCTGCGGTTGCGGGCCTTTGTCGTGGGTGAGCCAAGGCCGATCCGGCGGGTCTAGCCCGGCAGTGTGGCGATACGGGAGGAGGATGGACGGTTTTTTGGTGTTAAATTCCTCAAAAAGACATTAAAAGCTCTCAAAGGTTGTTAACGTCAGGTTTTTGTGTCGGTTGTTGAGTTCTTCTTTACCGCCAGGTAAAACAGTCGACGAAGATCAGAGTGCTGTTATGGCACGGGCCACTCATGCTATGTCGCTATGTCGCAGCGCCACCTGCTACCCATCCTCAGCCGTGGCGTGATGCACGGATGTTTTTACCCTGGAGAGAAGGAAAAACCATGACCGAAAGCTACACCAAGGACTGTCCCATGACGGAGGGTCAGAATACCGCCGTACAGGACGCGCAGGCACTGGCCAGTGACGGCTGTAACCAGATCATTTATATCAATGGTGATTGTACCCTCAATGTTATCCAGCACTGCGGTTGTCGCGAGGCTGAGACGCTTGTGCCATCGAGCTGTCCGATGCCGATGCCGATGCCGGAGCCAGGTATGAAACCCGTCAGCGTGGCTGTAACCTACATCACAGCGGGGCAACTGATGGTTGTTGCGGAAGATGCGGGCAACCATCTTCTGACTGCTGGTTATATCCGCTACGGTGATCAGAACTGTGGCTGGCTCGCAGCCTGGCGTATTGGCGCTGTTAGACAATGAACTGACACCCGTGCTCAGCCAGAAAATCAATATGGACCCGATTACCGACATCTGCTGGCTGGATGGGTTTTACTATATGTGCGGCAGCCACAACGGCCGTGCAGCCGTGCTGAAAATCAGTTCAACTCTGGAAATCGTCGCCAGCCTGAAGTTCAGCGATGCTGGCCATCGCGTCAGCAGAATTCAGCTGCTGGCCATCGCGTCAGCAGAATTCAGCTGCTGGCCGATAATCGTCTGCTGATTACTTCACCGGGACGCGATATCGTGGCACAGAGCGATCGCAGTGTTGGTAACTTCACCCTGACGAATCTGGATCTGAATGAGCATACAACGTTACAGCTGCCGGACCCTAACCTCCAGCCTGTACCGGGTGACGGTGGCGAACTCTTCCTGATCGGTACCCGGATGCTGTATCGGTTGAATGCCGAAAACGAAGTGACCGCCGCGGTCAATTTCAACCTGGATATGGGTACGTACAATGCCAGTTATAGCGATGGCCAGCTGCTGCTGCCATTACAAGACCACCAGGCCGAAGGCGACATCCTCCTGGGCCTGGACCGGATGCTGATGCCCCAGCGTGGCTGGCGTCACATCTATAATGAAGGCAATACCAGTACTCGGCACAATGCCGTAAACAGCGATGCCTGCACCCTGAGTAACGGCGATCACATCACTGCGGGCGGGGTGAGCACCAATACCCCGGCTCCTTTTAACAGAGCCCCCATGCTGATGGTGGATCATCAACCTCTGCTCCTCCCCGAGGACTGGACAGTCACGCCGCTGTCCGTTGACCAGCTGCCAGTATTTACTCCTGTGGTACCGCTACCACAACCACAGCCAATTACGCTAAACACAACTACATTTACGCCAACGCTGGAACCCTTTGAGCTGCGCTTAACGGCGCTGTAGTCATTTCTAACCTCCGTTCCCACGCGCTAGCTGGGAACGTATCCCTATCAAACAGGCGTTCATCGCCCACTCCCTTGAAAACTCTAACGCTCAGATATTGACCGCAGCGCCGTTGATGGTGACGCAGGTCAGGGCCGAGGCGTGGTGCAGCTCGTCATCGAGGTTGCCGCCGATCACCCCGCAGAAGCCCAGCGTCTGGTGCATGATGGCGAGGTGGTAGTGGCGACTGCTGTGTTGCAGCTCAGCGTACCAGGCCTGTACCGCCGCGCGGTCGGGCAGCGGGGCCAGGTGGGCCAGTGCCTCGCGGGGCTGGCCGGTGGCCAGTTCGCACAGGGCCAGGTTGTAGCGGGCTTCCATGCAGTCACCGTAGTGATGGATGCAACTGCGAAAGCAGCCCCGGGCGACCGCCCAGAGGCCGTCTTTCAGGACCTGGCTGCCGAGCTTGAACAGCCAGTTGGCGCGGTCAGTCTCTGGCAACAGGGCAGGGCCGGTGCGCTGTGCGTTTTCTTTATACACAATCGCGCCGCTGGTAATGCGCGCGGCGCCCTGTGCGGCACCGTAGTAAACGGGGTGCAGAGTATCGCCGGCCAGGGTTTTCTGGCTGCAGACTTCATCGGCAAACGCGATCAGGTTGTTGTCGATGACAGAGTGCTGTGTTTCCGGCAGGCCGATCATATTAATACTGCTGGCACTGTTATCATCCTGTCTGGGGATGCGCGTTTTAATCTGGTTACCGGTAAAGACCAGGTTTAAACCACGGCTGATATGGGTGGCCGCCAGGCCGAATACCCGGACCAGTGCCGGGTTGATATTATCAATCAGGTTATTGGTGACGGTCAGTGTCTGATTAATATCAGTTGTTTGACGTTCGAATGTCAGCGCACTGGAGGTGGTTACCTGATTACCATTAAATATGTAGTTGCCTTCATGTTTATAGGTCAGGTATGGGCTCATGGAGGCGACACAGCCAGCATGGTCAAAGGTATTGTTGCTGATTTGTATATCGGTGCCCGGGCCGCCGCTGATGAACTGATCCACCGTGCCGCTGGTTGCAAAGGTGAAACCACGCACCCGCAGGCCGTTACTGTCCGGGAACACCAGCCCGCGCTGTTGCTCCAGCGCGGTAAACAGCAGGGTAGCGCCCTCGCTGTACAGGCGGCGACAGACGCTGGCATGAATTTCGACGTCCAGCTGACAGGGCTGGGCGGCGGGCACATGAACCTCCAGGCTAAGAGTGCTGCATAGCCACAGGGAGAGTGGGAACGAGAGCATTTCTAGTTCAGGAGCGGCAGGGTGCTGCTGGAGTAAGGCAATAAGTGCAATCGACAGACTGGATGGCGTTACTTCGAACAGGGCGCTGAGATCATGCGCTCTGGCCTGCACCCCTCACCGCTATTTTTCATGCCACCCTGTATGGTCAGCATGGCTACGAAACATTTGAAATAGTATTAAAAACTCAGTCAGACCAATGCTGTTTATATGCCGTTTATACGCTGTTTATATGCCGTTTACATAAAGCATTGTGGAGCGAACACTAAAACAACCGTTCGATTGTTTTTAATCTATTTTCATTGTTACACTCCCGCCGAAGGAGCTATTTTACCCCTTGTCAAAAGCTAACCAGGAATTAGATCAATGAGCAGTAGTGCTTTTGTCAGTCAGCTATATACTCATCTTTTCAATCGTGACGCAGACACTGAAGGTCTGGATTTTTGGGTCGCGGAGATAGACAGCGGCAGGCTCAACGCCGCCCAGGTAACACAACAGTTAATGGACAGCCCGGAGTTTGCTGAGACAATTGCACCCCTCGTGCAACTGTACTTCTCGGTACTGGGGCGTATTCCTGATACCGACGGCCTTCAGTTCTGGGTGCTGCAACTGCAACAGGGGCCGTCTCTGGACACAATCAGTGCCAGCATGATGGCGTCTGATGAATACCAGCAGCAGGGTGGCGTAAACGATAGCGACAATAGCACTTTCCTGGACACGCTCTATCAGCATGCGCTGAATCGTGCGCCAGACAGCACAGGTAAAACCTTCTGGCTGGACGCGCTGAATTCCGGCCAGCTAAATCAGGCTGAGGTCGCTGCTGCCTTTGCCCGTTCAGATGAAGCCCGGACCAGCCGTGGCGACGAAATCAACGTGATTGCCAGTCAGCTGGCCACGCAGAATACGCTCCCCGACCGCGCTGACGTCGACAGTGCTCTGGCTGATTATCAAAGCAACCCACAGGGCTATATCACAGCCGCGTATGCCAGTGATGCGTACAGTGGTGTGACCGTGCCGGGATTGTCCAAAGACGGTGTGGCGGTGGATGGCTACGTGAGCGGGGCAACCGTCACCCTGACCGTTATTGAAAACATCAACGGCGAACTGGTGACCCGGACTGAAACCCGGATCACCGATGAGAATGGCCATTTTGATTTTGGCGAAGATGCCGGCTTCGGTTCGATGGTCATGACCGGCGGCACGGACATCTCAACCGGGGCGGTGTTTGAAGGCAGCATGAGCGCCCCGGCGGGTGCCAAAGTAATCAACCCGCTGACGACCCTGATTAACGGCCTGTCCCAGCAGGCCGGTGCGTCAGCAGGGTCCGCCGCGATCGCTGCTGCGAACCAGCAGGTGCTGGAGAAATTCGGCCTGCCGGACACCCTGGACCTGCTCAATTACGACCCGGTACAGACCGTCAGCAGCGCCACGGACCCGGCTGCGGCGGCCGACGCACTGGCGGTACAGGCCGCCGCCGCACAGACTAACACCCTGCTGACCCAGGTGGCAGCCGTACTGGATGGCCTCGATATCGTTGCGGATGAAAGCGCCGGTGAACAGGCCGCACAGGCTGCGCTGGTGACGCTGCTTGAGCAGAACGACACGCTGGATCTGAGTGACGCCGACACGATCGCCACACTCACCCAGCAAGCCGCCCATAATGCCGATGCCACCGATAGCCAGCAGGCCGACCTGCAGAGCCTGGTCAGCGACAGCTCAAAGGCCATTGCCCAGCTGAACCAGGCGATCACTGCCGCGGTGACCACCAGTACGAATGCAAGCGAGGGGCTGGGAAACATTGCCCAGGTACAGATCGTTGCCGAAGCACTGGAAGAGCAGCTTGAATCCGCGGTGGCGCAGCAAGATCTGAGCACGGTGGTCGAAGCAACCCGCGATGACACGCTGAACGACGCCATTGATGAGCAGGATGATAACGTCAATGTGGGGGGCGATAGCGGTGCCGTGTATAGCCCGGATGAGACACCGACTCCCACACCGACGCCAACGCCGACGCCGACGCCCACCGATAGCGTGGTACCCACCATCAGCTCGGTGCAGGTCAGCGCGGCTGGCACGATTGAAATCAGCTGGAGTGAAACACTGGGCGCGGCTTCGGTGGCCGACGTAGCAGATTACACCGTTACCGTGGGTGGCAACGCCATCACGATCAGCACCGCTGCCCTCAATGGCACCGTGCTGACGCTGACGCCAGCCAGCCCCCTGACCAGCAGCTCGGCGGTGGATAGCGTGGCATACACCCGTGCCAGTGGCACGGCTGACTCTATCGTCGATGTGGCGGGCAACGCGGCCGCCGATCAGACGGTCACAGCCGTGCCCAACAACATACCGGCACCGCCAGATACAACAGCACCCACCATCAGTTCGGCGCAGCTCAATGCTGCCGGTGATATTGAAATCACATGGAGTGAAACCCTGGGCGCGGCCTCAGTGGCGGAAGTGGCGGATTACACGGTTATGGTCAGTGGCAGTCCCATCGCCCTCAGCAGTGCTGCCCTCAATGGCACGGTGCTGACGCTGACGCCCACCGTTCTGCTCAAAAGTAATGCGACGGTTGAGAGCGTGGCGTACAGCGCCGCCGGTGGCACGGCTGACTCTATCGTCGATGCTGCGGGTAACGCTGCGGCTGACCAGACGGTAACCAGCGTGCCCAACAACAGCGGGCCAGCCATCAGTCGCGTTGAGATCGATGCCAGTGGCAATCTGGACGTCATCTGGAGTGAAGATATCAGTAACTCCGGCACGCCCCACCCGAATCACTATACGCTGACCGTGGGTGGCCAGTCGCTGACAATATCGGCCGCCGCGTTCAAAGCTGGCAGCAATGATACGGTGACGTTGACCATGGCCAGTCCGCTGGCAGCGGATACCGTGTTCGAGTCGCTGGAATACAGCGGTTATTTCTCGATCAAAGACAGCGATAATAACTATGCCACCTATGACGAGCGATACGACACCCTGGGGCCTGAACTGATCGAGAACATCAGTGCCCAGCGTTCAGCAGCCAGCGGCTCAAGCGTTATTACGCTGGAGTTTAATGAAGGGATGGCACTGGGTAACGGACTGATCACCCTGGATGACGGTGCGGGCGGCGTACAGACGATTGATGTCAGCAGCGGGAAGGCTGTTATCGGCAGGGATAAAACCAAAGTCATCGTCGAACTGGATACCGCGCTGGCAGACAATACGACCTATACGGTCAATATTGACGCGGCGGCACTGACCGATACGGTCGGCAATCATATGCAGAGCAGCAACACCGCCGAACTGAGTTTTACCACCGGTAACAAAGTCTCTGACGGCAGTACGGACAGCTCGGTGGTTATTTTCGATATGGTGAACGGGGTGTCGTCTGACCACAGCGACCGCAGCTTTGACGCCAATACCAGCTACAACATTTACATTCGCTTCGGTGAAACAGATAACACACTGAACACACTGGCACAATCAGGCGCCGCAACCGATGCAACCTTCTCGCAATGGATCGGGGCTGAAAATCTGGGCAGCGATGACAAAATCTGGTTCGCCACCGATACCGGCGCCATGCCGGTGCGCTCAGGAAAGGTGGCTGACCGGATTGAATTCTACAACGATAAGGTCGCAGCATTGTATGGCGGGGGCGGCACTGGTATCGCCTACGTAAAAGAGGGCGGTACCGTTAGCCGATACGACACCAGCAGCGGGAAAATAGATCTCTGGCTGGGTGATCTGTCCCTGACCCAGAATATGGCTGGCACCTCACTGGCAGCGAATATCAATACGCTGCTCGGGACTCAGGGCCTGCTCTGACGCCCAGGCTGACAGCCGGTCACTGATAAATGCCGGTTGTCAGCCACTGAAAGCCCGCCAGTGACAACGACACCGTCATTCAATTCCTGATGCCCAGCCGTTCCCACCGTCTGCATCAGCACAGGTTTCAGCAGTAGAGCCTATCCATGATACAGACAAGCACACTCCGGGCGCTGGCCGAGCACCAGCAATACACACAGCTACTGGCCGATGCCCAGTCCCTGACCGCAGAGCAGGCTCAGCAATGCCTGCCCCTGCGTGCGCTGGCCCACCTGCATAACCAGCAACACGACGCGGCACAGCCGTTAGTGAAACAGGCGCTCGCCTGTCAGTCTGATTACGGGCCAGACGTATTAACCGACCTGGCCGCCGTGCTGATTCTGCAAGGTCAGTTTGACCCTGCCGTCGTGCAGCTCAGGCGCGCGCTGGCCCAACAGCCGGACTACGCCCCTGCGCTCGCCCGGCTGGGCTACTGCCACTGGCATCAGGGCGATACCACCATGGCACAACGTCTGCTGGAGCAGTCCGTCGCGATCGCCCCGTACCGCCTTGCCACGGTAACCCATCTGCTGGCGCTCAACCTGCACGTACAGGACTGGCCAGCGGCCCAGCACTGGTTATCCAGTACCCATGACCTGCTGGCAGAGTTGCAGGCTGAGCTGGCCGCTGACACCCTGACACAACAGCGTATACGGCTGGATAACCAGCAGCTGCAGCTCTGGGTTCAGACCGGCCAGTTTGAGGTCGCAGAGCACTGGCTACACACCCTGAATTCCACCGACCCGGCGTCAGAACATCTGATCCGTGCCGTCTGCCAGTATGGCCATCAGCTGGCGGCGGTGGACCGGCATGATCAGGCCACAGACATCATCGCAGACTACCTGAAAACGGCACCCGCTCAGCCGGACCTCTGCATGTTGCAGGCTGAACTGGCTGAGCTGCGCGGTTACTACCAGCAAGCTATACAACTTCTGCAGCAGGCACTGCAACAGCACCCGGACAATATCGCACTCTGGAACCAGCTGTCGGCAACTGCCCTGCAGAGCGCTAACGACGCGCTGGCGCGGCAGACCGCAGCCAGGGGGCTAATGCTGGCTGAAGCATTGCCTGCTGACGATCCGGCTCGCCCGGTCAGCCTTGCGCAGGCGCAGACCGCACTCGCCCGCGTCGAAAGCCAGGCTCAACAGTTTGAGGCGGCAGAACAGCGCTATAACACCGTGCTGGCAGACATGCCCGACTATCTGCCAGCGCTCAACGGACTCGGCCAGCAAAAGATGCAACAGGGCCAGATAGCAGCGGCCATCCGCCTTTTTCAGCAGGTGCGGCAGATCGACCCGGTCAGAGGCCAGGTCGCGCTGATCAATGCCCGCCAGTTTCCCGACGATGTCGACACGCTTGACGCGCTGGAACAGGCCGCAAAAACGCCTTCGCTGGAAGGGAGCCTGCGCAGCAGTCTCCTTTTTCAGCTGGCCGCGAGCTGGGAAAAACGCAAAGACTACGACCGGGCGTTTGCCTTCGCCCGCCAGGCCAACCAGAGCAGTCAGGCTCTGTTACGTTACGACGCCAACGCACACCGGCAAAAGTGCGCCCGCATTCGCATGGGGTTCAACCGGGCACTGTTCCAGCACCGGCCAGATTTCGGGCTTGGCTCGACACTGCCGGTGTTTATCGTCGGTATGCCCCGTTCCGGCACCACGCTGATTGAACAGGTGCTGGCCGGGCACAGTGAGATCTTCGGGGCCGGTGAATTAGGCATTATCCCGCAATGTATCCGGGGTATGGAGCGCTGGGAGCGCCATATCGGCTCGGGCCGCGGCTACCCGGACTGCATGGACGACCTCAGCCGCGAAGAGAGTCAGCGTATTGCCCAGCGCATCCTCGACGAGCTGCAGGCCTTTGCGCCCACCGCCCGACATGTCATTGATAAACTGCCCCACAACTTTGAAAATATCGGCCTGATCAAATTTCTGTTTCCCCATGCCAGAATCATTTCGGTACGACGGGACCCACGCGATATCGCCCTGTCCAACTACTTCACCGATTTTCAGGCCAAACATGGCGGCATGGGTTTCGCCTATGATCTGACGACCATTGGCACTCATCTGGCGGATCATAACCTGCTGATGCATCACTGGCACCAGACTTTCCCGGGTCAGATCCTGGAGCTGAGCTACGAAGCGGTGGTGGATGATCTGGAAGGCAGCGCCCGCAAAATGCTGTCTTACATCGGCGTTGAGTGGCAGCCACAGGTGCTGAACTTTAACGAGCTGGACCGCCCGGTCGCCACCGCCAGTGTCTGGCAGGTGCGCCAGCCGGTCTATAAAACCGCCAAGGCTAAATGGAAACGCTACCAGCCGCATCTGGCAGCGCTGATCGCAGGCACCAACGCCCCGATACAGCCCGAGCCCGTGACCGATATGCTCACGCTGCCAGAGCCTGGCTGGTTCACTGCGGGCGTGGCGCTGTATAACGCGGGTGACCTGGACGCTGCCGAAATGAATTTCAAGAAAATGCTCCATCACAACCCGGCACACGCAGCCTGCACCTATATGGTCGGGATGGTTTACCTGCGCAAGCATCACTGGCAGGAGGGTATCGCACGGTTAGAACAGGCCGTGGATGCAGCCCCCTGGCAGCAGGACTGGCGTAACAACCTGGCCCGGGCGTATCACCTGAACGGCACACCGGCAAAAGCACGGGCGTTAAACCCGGCCATGGATGCCGGGCAACCGGACGCATTCGCCCCGGTGCAACTGCCAGACGGCAATCAGTTATTCAACCGTAACCTCTGACCGCTGCACAGTCGCAGGACCACGCACTCTGTTAATACCCAGCCCTGCAGCAACACCGCGAACTGGCCCGCCAGCGGGTGGCCGTTACTGATATGACAGGGTGATCAGATCGCCACTGCGGGCGGTGGTTGTTTTGCACTGGATGGCGTTATTCACCAGCGCAGCGGCGCCGGGCAGGCCGCGGTTGTGCAGCGGGTTGGCGAGCTCACCGGCCAGCATTTTCTGGCTGTAGTGGGCATCCGTAAACGTGATCAGGTTGTTATCAATGATCTGTGGCTGGGCATAGGGCAGGCCGATCAGGTTACGGCTGCCGGAGCCGTGCCAGTCGTGCGCCGGGATCGGGGTGGTGACCTGGTTGCCGGTGCAGACCAGGGTGAAACGCTGGCTGATGCGGGTGATATCCAGCCCGTACACCCGGCTGACGGTGCCGGTGTGGCTGAACTGGTTATCGGCGAACAGCAGCTGCTGGCTGATGCCGGGCTGCTCCTTGTAGAGCTGGACTGCGGTGGCGGCGCGGGCCTGATTATGGTGGAACTGATAGGCGCCTTCATGGGCATAGGACAGCTGCAGGCCGCCCTGATAGACAAATTCGTTATGGCTGACCCGCACATCACGGCAGTAATGGGCCAGGACGTTGTCGGCCGCCAGATCATCTTTCGGCCTGACGCTGTTGTTATCGATGAGCACGCCGCGGGTGTTGATAATATTAAAGGCCCGGCCGGTTTTGCACTGCACTGATTGCACCAGGGTGTTGTTGGTGATCATCAGGTTGCGGGATTTGATCGGCGAGTACTGGTAGCCCTGAGCAGGCCCCTGGCGCACGTAGTTACGCCCGCTGAGGATACCGGCCGAGACGATATTCACCCCCCAGTTTTCAATCCGGTTGCCATCGACCAGGGCATTTTCACCCCATACCAGATCGTTATCGTTATTTGAGTCCAGCGGTTTGATGGCAGATTTGCCAATATTGTAGAACTGGTTATTGAGGAACCGTTTGTTGCGGCTGACACCGCCGGTACAGCGGTCAAAGATGGCGGTATCGGCGGTGGCACTGAACTGGTTGGCCGTGACGTACAGGCTGTTGCTGTTTTTGGCGTAAACACCGGCCCAGACGTTGGTAAACCGGTTATCACGGATACGGATATCGGTCTGCCCGGCGTTATTGATATACAGCGCCCGCATCAGGTTATTGCCGCCCACATTGGCCGCGTCGTAGCTGTGATCGCGCCAGCCGTTTTCGAAGCGGTTGCGGCTGATCAGCACCCGGTTGACCCCTTCCAGACAGACCCCGCCGCTGCGGATGTAGCCGGTGTCCGGGTCGACCTCCTGCAGTGCGGCGGTGCAGCCAGCATGGTCAAAATGGTTATCGCTGAGGGTGATATCGGTGCCGTTGCGGGCATGGATAAACTGATCCACCGTGCCGGTGGTGGTAAAGCGCAAGCCCTGGATGCTGAGCCCGTCACAGCCGTCAAACACCAGCCCGCGTGCCTTGTCGGTGGCGGTGAAAGTCAGGCTGGCACCCTGACTGAACAGGCGGCGGCAGCGGCTGGCGATAATGTCGCCACTGAGCAGGTACGGCGTTGTGGATGCGGTGATCTGCACGGTGCGGGCACAGGCCATCGCCTGCTGGAAGGCGGTGCTGCTGTCCTGGCCGGGCAGGGCACCAAACTGGCAGACGTCGACCACGCCCGCCGGGAACAGGCCCCTGGCCTGCAGGTTATTGTGGCCCAGCGTCAGCAGGCTGCCATTGTCCGGGGTCGCCGGACTGGCGCTGTCCTGCTGCTGGATCTGATACTGGTTGCCGCCGGGGCCGCCTGGGGTATAGCCCAGCGTCTGTACAATCTGTCCCGCCACCAGGCTGTTGTCTCCCAGCAGGCTGGCAACGCAATCATAGGTAACGAATGTGGTTGAAGTCATTGTCTGTTCTCATCGATGGTAGCCGGTCACATCGGGTACGGCGGGGTATGACCCCGCCAGCCACCCGTCTCTGTCGGGGCCTTAAACAGCCTGTACCGTAAACGTCTGGTTGGTGCGGTTGATGGCCGTTTTGTACTGGATGTTGTTGCCACTGATGCGGCCAGCACCGCGCAGCTCGCGGTAATAGATCGGGTGTAACAGATCGCCAGCGATCATCTTCTGGCTGCACAGGGCATCCGAGAACTCGACCATATTGTTATCCACCACCTGCGCCAGCGCGGCAGAGGGGGCCAGCCCCAGCATAAATTTGCCGCTCAGATCATCATCCGTGTCCTGTTTTGCCAGGGTGGTTTTCACCGCGTTGCCGGTAAAGATCAGGGTAAAGTCGGCCTGGGTGGTGGTGGCGTCCAGACCGTAAACCGGCCCGGCAACCGCACCGGTATTATCGATCTGATTATCGGTGACGGTTAAACGCGGGGTGCGCGTGGCGTCGGTATTGGCAAAACGCAGCGGCTGGTTGAGGCTCAGCTGATTATTAGAGAAGCTGTACTCGCCGAGGTGATTCTCAGCCAGCGTCAGGGTGCCTTTGCAGCTGAACTCGTTATTGTGGATCTGGACGTTGTTGCAGCCCTGGGTCAGGGTGTAACTTTCCGCCGCGTTCACCGCACCGGGGTCGGCGCGCCAGGGGCGGATCACGTTATTCAGTACGCTGACGCTGTCCAGCGCAATCACCTTCAGTGCGTTGTTGGTCAGGGCGACCGGGTTGCCCTGAGGGTCGGTTTCGGCCACGGCTGGCTGGAGCAGGCTGTTGTTCACCAGCTTCAGCTGGCTCTGTGTGGTGGTGCCGCCCGCAGCAGCGACTTTTTCGATGTGCAGGCATTGCGTGGCCGTGACCTTGCCCCAGCCCTCAACGATATTGCCGTTGATCAGCAGGTCATCGAACAGCGCCAGCTCAGCACCCACCACCGGTTCGGCCTCGGTCAGTACCCGGCTGATGGCCGAGGCACCAAGGTTGCTAAATTCGTTGTACAGGTACTGCGTCTGTCTGTTCGTGCCGGATGGGGTCTGCTCAATAAACGCTGAGCCCCGGGTATCGGTGACGGTATTTTCGTCAATACAGAGCCCGGCACAGTCGTCCATATAGACGGCATCGATCAGGTTGCTAAAGGCATTGTCACGCAGCTGGATCGCCGCGTTAGCGGCCCCGATGATCAGCAGCGCACGGTCCAGGTTATTGCTGCCCGGCGCAACCTCGCGGTGACCGTTTTTAAAGCGGTTACGCTCAATCAGCGCCCGCCGGACCCCGTTCAGAAAGACGCCGCCCTGATAGCCGTTCAGCGCCGCGCTGGCCCCGGCATGGTCAAAGGTGTTGTTGCGGATCTCCAGATCATCGCCCGGTCCGGCGCTGATGAACTGATCCACCGTGCCCTGGCTGGTGAAGGTAAACCCGCGCAACTGCAGGCCGTTACTGTCGGGGAACACCAGCCCGCGCTGATCCTGCACCGAGGTGAAGTGTAGCGCTGCGCCCTCACTGAACAGGCGGCGGCAGGTGCTGGCGGTCAGCTCGCGGCTGATCTGATACGGCAGCTCCGCCGCAGTTACCTGTACCTCCGGGGCAAAGGCCAGCGCGTCGGCAAAGGCGTCACTGCTGTCGGTGCCCGCCAGGGCACCAAACTGGCTGACGTTAACCTGACCCGAGGGGAACAGGCCGCGGGCCATGATAGCGCTGTTAGCCAGCGCCAGCAGGCTGCCATGGTCGGCCGTGCCTGCGGCAGCGATGATTTCATAGGTATTGCCGCCGATGCCGGGCTGACTGTAGCCCAGGGTCTGAACGATCTGGCCCGGTGTCAGGACAGTGTCAGCCTGCAGGCTGGCGACGGAGGTGTAGGTCTGGAGTGCCAGGGTCATAGGAGTTTCTCTAAGCGGATAAGGGGAATTATTTGTGAATATGTGTAATGAACGACGTCATCTTTATCGACGGCGACAGGGGGCTCAAGGATTGCGCGCGTTAAATGGCGTTAACAGCTTTTCGCTGCTTTTGTGAGATTTTTAATTGTAAGTTGTTGGTTTGTAGCGCTGTGCCTCAGCCGGGCGGTGTCACCGTCTGGCTGCTGCAGCGCGGAAAAACGCCGTTATACGCAGGCGTATAACGGCGGAGGCATCAGGCGTCGGCGGCCGCCTCCTCGGCGTCAGCAACGGGCTCGCACGGCGCCATGCAGCCGATATACAGGGTGTTGCCCGGGGCACAGACGTTGATGATGTTGCGGCCGTCAGTTTGCGCACAGCAGTTGCAGTTATCGGCAGTGACAGTTGTTTCAGCTGGTGTTACAGATGTATCAGACATGGTGTTTTCCTTAACGTAGTGGGTGCCCGGAATGGGTATCGAGCTTAGTGAGTCCAGCTGCTAAGTGTCAGCGACAGGTCGTTGCTTTCTATGAGGCTGAACAGGTTGCTGTTGCTCACCGTCAGATCACTCGGCTGGGTGGCGATAGGCTGCGGAGCTGACTGGCTGAAGCTCTGGCCTTCTCTGAGCTGCCATGGCGCCTGGGGGGCGGTGAGAAAGGCTTCATTCATCAGCAATGGCTGGCTCGGGGTGTTATAGAAGCCGGCCCAAAGAACATCGCCTTCTGCCGTTGATGTACAGTCATACAGCCAGACTTTATCTGTCTGGCTGTGGTAGAGCTGGTAATGTGTCTGCAGGTTGCCTGTCGGGTCGACACGCAGCACCAGCCCCTCGTACTCTGAGCTGTTGTCTTGTTTGATCCTGCCGGTCAGGTGGAGGCTGCCGTCGGCGTTGAGGCTGCTTCTGGTCAGCCGTGCTTTCATGCCGTTCTGATTGGTGAATTCTATCCTGTGCCAGCTGTCCAGCTGGCTGTCCCAGCGGGTGAGGTAGTCAGTAGTGTTGTCCGGGTTGGTGACGGTCCCGTAGAGAACCCCATCGTTGCCTGCCATCAGGTCCGAGTGGTGATAGAGTTGATTCGTAACCAAAGATTGCTGAAGGCTAAGATCGCTATCCAGTTTGAGCAGCGCACAATGTTTACTTGGCGACAGCCGGACTGAGATATAAACGCCACTATCACTAACAGCCAGTGCTGATGGGTGAGCTGACTGGCTGCTGGAATGGATAAGCCGCTGCTCCAGTAATTCCATCTCGCTATTCAGACGCAGGATAACTGTCTGGTAAGTTTCGCCTGTTGATACCTGGCCGAGAATGTATAACTGATTGTTGTGATGAATGATTTGCCGTGAATGGTACTTTCCAGATACCTGAAACTGTCGCTGAAGTGGCTGTTGGGTTGCGGGGGTGAGTTTCAGTAGATGTCTAGGGCTATCTTGCTTGTAGGGCTGGCTCAGAATGTAGGTGTTGCTCTGCTCATCCGTACAGATATCACCGAAGTAGCAGCTCTGATCGGTCGATCTAAGGCGCTCGACTATCTGGCTGCTTGCACTGTAGCGGTCAAGTACACCGTCTTTGTCGAGATAACCCGCACAGAACGTGTGCCCGTCGCTATCCGTGGCGATGGAGTAGTATTCAGATAACTCCTCTGAAGGTGTGGTTATCTCTATCGGCTCGAACACTGCCGGACTGCCACTATTGTCGTTACCTGAGCCGTTACTATCCTCAACCAACGGTATTTCTTCTCTTTCAAACACCAGGTGTGCCGGGGACTGGGTAAACGGTGGCACGGTGCTCTGGGTCAGGGACAGATCCAGCAGGGTTTGTGGCTGGGTGTTGCTGTCGATGCTGATAAATGCGTCGGTGAGAATATCTTCACTGCTACTGTTTTCCAGATAGTGGCAGCTGAGTAACAGCGGCTGGCGCGGTTTACCATAATAACCGGCCCACCAGGTGTTGCCATCCGGGCTGACAACCCCCCGATCCAGTGACGCTGTATTGGCAGAAGGCCTGTTGATACGCCAGCTGCGCTGTAAACGGTGCTGTTCGTCCAGGCACAGTACAAATGGAACAGACTGGCCATCGTGCTCAATATTGCCGGATAACAACAGGTGGTGCTGTGGATGCCAGACACTGTGGATGAAGCGTAGATTGCTGCCATCGGTCAGGGTCAGCGATTGTACCTGTGAGTCGGTCAGATCGGCAGCGCAATGGAACAGGCCCGCACTTTCACCGTTGTAACAGGTTCCACTGAGTCGGCCATCGGTGGTGACGGTCAGAGTTGATACTCTGGTCTGCTGATCGAGTATGGCTACGTTCAGCAGCTGGAGCTGGGCATCCAGCTGGATAATACAGCCATGTGCGTAGCTTGCGCCGTTAACCGTTCCAGCGGTCTGGCCATAGAGATAGACAGCACCGTCAGCCGCAGTGGTCATATGGAACAGGAGCAGACCTGCCTCGGCATGGGAAAGTAACTGACAGTTGAGTAATTGCAGGTTGCTGTCATAGCGAGCGATACAGCTTTGCCAGCGCGCGCCACTGCGAATATACAGTACCAGGTACAGCGCCCCCTGATGCCAGCACATATCGATCACCTTTTGCTGGGTACTAAGCTGAATTTGAGAGACCGGGTTCATCTCGGCATCGAAACGTATCAGCTGGTCTGACAGACTGCCGCCTAAGCAACTGATAACGGCATAGCTATGGTTGTCGGTATCGGTGCAGCTGAAAGCGGTATAGGCGGTGGCAGTCGCACCGTCAGCGGCGAGCTGAAGCTGGGTGCAGTGGCTGAAATCAGGCGTATATTGCTGTAACAGAGCGTTTTGATTGTGCGTGCCGCCACAGAGGATGCTGTTATCAGCATGGGCACTAATTGCGTTCAGGTAGCGACCGGTACCGCTGCCAGGGTCCGGGTTAGGAATAGAGTCCGGGCCGGTATAGAAACCTGTCGCGCTGCCTGTGCTTGTACCTGAGCCATCGCCATCGCCAGAGCCATCGCCATCGCCGGAACCTGAGCCATCGCCGGAACCTGAGCCGTCGCCAGAACCTGAACCGTCGCCAGAACCTGAACCATCGCCAGAACCATCGCCAGAACCTGAACCGTCACCGGAACCTGAGCCATCGCCAGACCCTGAGCCTGAACCGTCGCCGGACCCTGAACCATCGCCAGACTCTGAGCCATCGCCAGAACCTGAACCATCGCCGGAACCTGAGCCCGAACCGTCGCCGGAACCGGAGCCATCGCCGGAACCTGAACCTGAACCGTCGCCGGAACCGGAACCATCGCCGGAACCTGAGCCATCGCCGGAACCTGAGCCATCGCCGGAACCTGAGCCATCGCCGGAACCTGAGC
>OJDH01000297.1_pt1 | contig 27246 bp, 28 predicted proteins | sample 1592761 | NCBI WGS metagenome assembly OJDH01 (sample SAMN05416855, study PRJEB24817) | seawater metagenome | isolation source: Sea water | place: Canada:Atlantic | collected 2013-11
GTTCTAGGTTCTAGGTTCTAGGTTCTAGGTTCTAGGTTCTAGGTTCTAGGTTCTACAGAATATTAAACGCCTTACTAGTAATAGTAAGGCGTTTTTGTATATTTAAAATCTGAGAAGAGCGGGCTGCGCCCTGCTAGGACGTGACTTCGTCACGGCGAGAGTGTCGCTACGCTCCTGCTAGACAAAAGAAGGACGGGCTCACGCCCTGCGAGGACGGCACAAGTGCCTTCTAGGTTCTAGGGCGCTTCGCTGCTATAAGTGCGAACATCACAAGCGGCTCACAGTTGACGGAATGGCCTACGGCCTTACAAAATGCTTCGCTTACGGAGCGGCTATAAATATACGGTCAAGGCTTGCTCTATTGTAGGTCGGCATTTATGCCGTCAGGTTTATATTATACAGAAGGGCGGGCTTCGCCCTGCGAGGACGGCACTAGTGCCTTCTAGGTTCTAGGGCGCTTCGCTGCTATTAAAGGCGAATGCCGAAGCAGGTACGGTTGACCCGATGGACTTTGATTATTGATGGGCTAAAGCCCAACCTACAGGGGAAACTGATAAAGACAGAAATAGTATCTTAACCGTCATTCCGGCGAATGCCGGAATCCAGCTTTGCTTTTTACCGTTAGTGAGATACGAACGTTCTATTATCAGTAAGCGTAACATTCATCTCATCTTTTGATTTTATAGCAGGACAGCGTCCGCTCTCGCAGTGAGCTTGCGAACGTCCTAGCAAGGAGCTCGCGACTGCCTTAGAAGATGGACGAAGTCATCGCCCTTCTTAGCTTTTAAAAAGAGAGTTGCACATATCCACCAGAAGGAATTTGAGTATCATAGGTGAGTCCACTGAAGTGGTCTTCGAGTAACATGTGCTTATGCTCTACTGCACTGGAGCAGATACAGAGTTTCTCTTCAGGTAATAAGGTTCTGAATTGAGAACTAGGCTGCCCCCAATCTAATATTCCTAACTGTAGTGAATCAGGAAGCGCTAATGGCGTGAGCCCTTCGCTGTTGCGAATATAACAGCGCAAACCATGGCCAGCTTGAGCAATCGATGCACGGTATTGAGTCAACTCAACGACGATATAAACAATATCAATAAAAATGTCCAACCCTGACTTAGTCATCCGCTCATTTAGATAACAAAGCATGTTATAAGGTTCAATGATGGCGAGCGTCGAACCATCTCGAAAAAGTTTAAGCTTTTGATTGACGAAACTTTTTAATAACACGCTACCAAACGCAGCCCGATTATCCTGAGGATGGAAATGAGCCATGTACATAACCAGGTGCTTATCTCCGACATTAACAGTATCAATAAAGTAAGCACTAACCTCATCAGCTTTAAATAAACTGTAATCGATTTTTGCAGTGGGATAATTGATCTGTGAAGGAGGGAATAGTTGCTGCTGAACGCTTTTTGCCGCTTCAGCGTTCTGTTCTAGCACCGCTAGATTATCTTGTAACTCTTGATAAGAAAGCTCTTCCAGATCTTCAAGATGTACATCTTTCATATGACGTTCATCGAGGCATTGCTTTATGGCATTTTCGATAAGAAAAAGATCTGCAACAGGCTTAACTAAATAATCACTAGCACCAATTCGCAGGGCTTCAACTACATCAGCCATCACTTGATTACCAGATATCACAATAGAAGGGACACTTGGGTTAATCTCAGACATCTTCTTGAGCATCACTAACCCGCCCATAATTGGCATACTCAAATCTGCCAGTACAATGTCTATGGCATATTCTTTAAACTTATCTAAACCTTGCTCGCCATCATCAGCTTCGAGTACCGTTGCGCCACGGCTATCAAGAAAACTTGCAACAATGGTTCGAAAAACAGGATCATCTTCAACAAGTAAAATAACAAGTTCTTTTAGTGCCATTAAAGGTCCTTTTGTACAGAAGGTTCGAGTCCTAAGTACTTCCCTCTTCTTTACTTTTAATCTAGCTCCTCCAAATATTCATCAAGGAGTTCGTCATCGTCTAAATCTACTGGAACATCACCATCATACACCTTATAGTCCATATGTTGAAAGTAAGCCTCTTTCACAAAAGTATATGGATCCAGAGCATTATCAACCAACCTTTCCTGATCTATGGCCTCTGCACGTCGATGTAGATTTATAAGCCCCCATTTGACTAAAGATTGCCAAACAGTAAACTCTGATAAAGGAAAGTATAGGCCATCAACCCAATCAGACGCGAGTTCTCGAGTCACGTAAGGCCCTAAAAACGGAGCCATAAAATAAGGTCCATCAGGAACACCGTAATATCCCAAAACTTCATTAAATTCATCTTGTTTACGTGGCAGCCCCATCATATGAGCAACATCAATGACGCCAAGTAGGCCCATTGTGGTATTAATTGTAAATCGCCCCCCAGCATTTGCCGCCCAGCCCCACTTACCTTGTAAGGTATTGTTAACTAATGTACTAGGTTCATCGAGATTACTCACGAAATTATTAAGACCTGTTTTCATTGGCAAAGGAATATAATCTTTATAACCATGAGCTACAGGTCGGTATAGATAGCGATCCATAAATAGGTAATTAAAATCCCACATAGTCCTGTTAAATCCTTCAATAGGATCCCTAGGATCGTTATAAGAGATGATAACTGAAGGTGCATCTTGTACTAGCTCATACTCATTAAGCTCTTGCTTACCATCATCAACGTTCACATTCAGCATCTCTATGTCTGCTGAATGTTCAGATAGGACTTCCTGCCCAGATACTGAAAAAGCTGAGACGGCAAACGATGCTAACATCAGCACTATTCTATTAAACTTCATATTTCTCTCTTAGAGCTTACAACTGAATCCATTTCAGTCACTATTGTTTCGTAGCAAATCAAAGTTAAAGCTTTTCTTAACTTTTGACGATAAGAAGGTATCTCAATAATAATTAACTAGACTAATGAGTGTGATTATACTGTAACTTCAACAAGGATACTCGGCAGAAAAAATAGATCAACGTCTAAATAGACAAACTAAACAACCAAATTCCAGCAGGAAAAACCAGATGAGCAACCCAAGTAAGCCCACTAACAACGATAAACCTGCGACCCTCCACACAAATAACCATGCAGACATGATGAAGAGATCTATTTTATCAAGCCAAACCTTAGTTCCAACATTACCTGATGAAACCATCAACATACAAAACCCAAGAGAGATACCACTAACTCAGACTCATTTGGTAAAACCAGACCAAACCAATATAACCGCGAAACTCACACAAATATCGATTAACGGAATCAACTACAACATTGATTTCCTATCAAGTAAAAATAGACGTGATACCGCCATTGCAGCTGAATTTCTTGTTAAAGTGACATTAGACCCTCAAGCCAAGAACATTACCAATCAGACAAATCAGCTAGTCAATTCAGAAAGTAAGCTAGTCAATCTAGCTAAGATAATAACCTTTGAACTACCACAAGCTGTTAAACAGCTAGTCATAGACAACAATATAAACTTTAATCAGCTTAAACAATTAAGCTCTAGGAATGAAGGCTACCTGCTACCTAATGCTCAACTTGTAAGTAAAAAACTTATTCTATCTAACAATTTAATAGTACCACTCCCCTCATCAATCACATTACCCCCTCAAAAAACCGATAGCACGAGCCCGACCCATGTTTTACCTAGCATACATTTCAACAGTCAAAAGTGGTATTTAAGCTTAAAGCCCATCATAAGTGAAATCGATATCAAACTATCCTTGATTGATACCAGCAAGAGAAATGACATTCCGGTATCTGTGGAAAAACCTTTAACCATTGCGAAACCTGACATTGCTAGATTATATTCTAACTTAATGAAACCGCTGGAAAACATCTCAATTAATAAATTGATGCTGCCTGAACTATCCGGTAGTCAATTGGCGGCTGATGAAAGTAAGCAAACACTTACAAAGCAAGACGTTCTTGCTAAACCCATTTCACCACCAGAGTACCAGAATAAAAATGCTACAGAGCAAGTGAAATCACACACTAAAGAGCAGCTAAACCTAATAAAAGAAATACCGTTAAATGCCATAACTCAATCGAGCAGCAAAGTAATAAGTAGTTCGGATGAATACTCTTCGACAACCCAAAAAGCAAAACAGACATTGATGTTAACTGCGTTGAACAATGCTTTTGGAAAAGCTGGTAGTTTGCCTACCACAGTCGAAAATAAAGAGATAAAGGACAATTTAGCATCACAATTAAGCAAGCTTATTCCTCACATTAACCCAACTAAATTATTTGCCTTAGCAGATCCCCATAAAATACGTGAGGAACTCCTCGGACAACTAAACCTTAATACCCCTGTAGATGTTAACTCCTTAATTAAACCATCACTATCGAATATGAGCTCTATCTCAATTTTGTTTCATCTACTTCTAGGGGTTAAAAACCGTCAGTTCACTACCGAAAAAGCCGATGGAAAAATAAAAGCCACTCAAGATACACTAAACTACTTTCAAAAACTTCAACTGAAAATGGCTACGAGTAACACACTACTTGCTTTACTTGAAAAAGCTGGCACGACAGAAACCACAGGGAAACTGATCAGCAACCTTAATTTATACTCTCAAGCAAGCAGTGACACTAATGGGCTAACAAATTGGTATTTCACTTTGCCCTACTCGCTCAATCGACACCAAGACAATCTTGAAGGTCATTTTACTCAAGAAGATAATGATGATGGTGATAAACCCACTAGCTGGAAACTACAATTAAAGTTCAATCTACTTCAGGGTCCGATTTTAATTCAAGCTAAAGTGATCGAAAATCGGATGTCGATGACCATCAAGGTTGAAAACTCCGAACTACAAAATCGAATAGATAGTCTACTCCCTCCTCTTATTAAAAAGTTAAGTGCTATTGGATTAACACCTGATAAGGTATCGACGCAACACTCAAAAACCCCTGCCAGTTTACTGCCAGGGGAGCACTACTTAGTAAAAATCAAAGCTTAGGTTGTTATCGACATAAACTTAAAATTTGTTTTCCATTAGTTGTAATTAATCAGTATTGGATATTGAAATGAAAGATAATTTGAATAACAAAGCAAGTACTGACCCACTTGAGCGTGAAGCCTTAGCACTAGGCTTCGATGGCCACAATGCACCGAAGGTCACAGCAAAAGGAACCGGGATCGTTGCTGATGAGATTATTGCTTTGGCAAAAGAAGCAGGGGTTCATATTCATAAAAATGCTCACCTCAGTGACTTCCTTCAACGTTTAGAACTTGGGGATGAGATCCCCAAGGAGCTTTATCTACTAATTGCAGAACTCATTGCTTTTGCTTATATGCTTGATGGGAAGTTTCCAGAAGAATGGAATAATATGCATAAAAAAATAATAGAGAAAGTATAAAGGCTAAGAAGGACGATGACTTCGTCATCTTCGAGGACAGTCGCGAGCTCCTTGCTAGGACGCTATGCTGCTAGGGCGGGCTGCGCCCTGCTATAGTGAGATTAATGCTACGATTACGGATGACGGAACGCTGGCGCTTACGGTAAAAGCAAAGCTGGATTCCGGCATTCGCCAAAAAGACGGTTAAGATACTAATTCCGTCGCAGGCCACTCTTATCAGCTTCCCTGTAGGTTGGGCTTTAGCCCATCAAACCCAGACAACTAGAACAAGCAAGATCGACGGCATAAATGCCGACCTACAATAGAAAAAGGCTTTAACATATATCCGAAGCCCGTCCTTATTTAGTATTAACCTTTCCCGTGTAATCTAATAATTAATTCAGCTTCAGCTTTAGGTATTTCACACTCATGAATCAACTCCTCAACCCCAGCACCTAAATCAACCATCTTCATTGCACGAGTATAGAGCTTCGCTTGAGGGTCTTGATGCTTAGCCTCATCTAATCTTGCATCTTGTAAAGAAGCTTTCTTCTCAAGTTCCTGCATGCGTCGACCAACACCTATTGTGCCGCTTCTTAGCTCTTGGAGTTCACGCTTTACAGTTTCACGTTGACGATCACTCTCTTTTACCAAGAGAGTTAATGCATTCACTTTATTTCTTAACTGTTTAGTTTGTATATGTTGAAAAAGTAACAAGCCTAAGCAGGCTATTACACATACAACTAACGCGATCAATATTTCATCACCAATCATGGTTTCTTAAGACTCTTATAAAGCAGAAACGAGAAAATAGCTCCTAATCACTAGAAGCTAATATTCAGGATTCAATTGCTGTTAAACTTGTGTGAGTTCCATCCATTCTTCATCGGATAGCAGCTTATCTAGATCCACTAGAATTAGCAGCTCATTATCTCGGTTGCTAACCCCTTGAATAAACTTAGCACTCTCTTCAGTACCAACGTTGGGCGCATTATCAATCTCTGAGCCACGTAGATAAACGACTTCAGCGACACTGTCTACTAGAATACCGATCACTTGCTTTTCAGCTTCGATAATCACAATTCGAGTCGAGTCATCAAGCTCCGAAGAGGCTAAGCCAAAACGAGAACGTGTATCGATAACCGTAACTACATTACCTCGAAGGTTAATGATCCCCAATACATAGTGGGGAGCACCTGGTACCGGAGCTATTTCGGTATACCTCAATACCTCCTGAACCTGCATGACATTAATGCCATAAGTTTCATTGTCGAGTCTAAATGTTACCCACTGCAACACTTCATCATCTTTATTTATTGCTACTTGATTTGCGTCTGTCATATTTACCTCAGCCAACAGGATCCTGACTACCTAAACCTGAATTTAATAACTCTATGAGTGCATGCACATGCAATATGCCACACATCTGCTCTTTTACAACTCCAGCCAACCAGGGGCGCTTACCGGTCTTACTCCGCCAGTTGACATCCGATTTCATAATTTTTACTGAATTAACTAAGGATTCACACGTTAATCCCCAGTTACTATCTTCTAATAATACAACATATTGATAGTTTACGGATTCAGCTAATGCATCATCATACTTCTCAGGCATAACCCAAGCACAAGTATCAACCACATTTAACTGTGAGTCTCTATGAGTTTGGACTCCTTTATACCACGAAGGCCGACCCATAATATGGTTGAGCCTATCAAGTTTTACTATCCCACCTAAACTGACCAATGGAACAGCTAATGTTAACCCAGCCACTTTAAAGAATAGTACTTGAAACTCATCATCGAGAGTTTCAAGTAGATCTTTTGTCACTTTAGGTGGAATTTCACCAACTTTTGTTTCAAATTCTGTTTCTAAAGCCTGTTTTTCAGCATTTGACTCTTGAGAATCACTCTTAAGTTTTGTTTGTGCTTGAACTTTGGGTTCAACATTTTTCGACTCAAACATCACTTTGGGGGGAATCTTTACTTCGGCTTCCTTTACTTCACCAGCAGGTTTAACATTATTAGACTTAAGTAAAGGCTCAAGTAGTTGTTCCAAAGCCAGCTTATCTAATCGCGGCTCTCGCTCTTTTAACTCAAGTGAGGACATCTTTTTGGGTGTCGATTGCTTTTGAGTCAGTACTCTCTTTTCATGTTCATCATCAAATGAAATCGAACTATCTATAACTGAAATTTCAGCTTCTCTAGAAGAAATGCTTATTGCTGAACTGACCAATTTTTCTGACCTATCTTGATTAAATTTATCACTACTTATCGTTTCAGAAGCATCAATTGGTGATTCATCTTTTCCACTATCGTCTTCAGTTAACAATAGAGAAAAATAATCTAAAACAGCATCATCAACTAGCCGAGACATGAGGTACTGCTCCTGCGAGTAGGTGATCTAATAACCTTTCATACGCTTTTACGCCACGACTGTTAGCAGCAAAATGTGATGCTGGAAGATGAGCTAAACTAGCATCCCTAAACTTAGTATCCACAGGTATAACATCTGGCCATAGTTGCTCTCCATATTCTTTGCTAAGTTGCTGCAATGCAGCTGACGAAGCTTTCGTTCGTCGATCATACATGGTCGGAACGATCGTAAAACTATATTTTATCTTTTTTGACCTCCCCATTAATATCATGGTCTTGATCATCCTATCTAAGCCTTTAATTGCAAGAAACTCTGTTTGAACTGGTACAATAATATGCTGACTGGCAGCCAAAGCATTGACCATCAGTACCCCTAATACTGGTGGGCAATCAATTAATGCAACATCGTAACTATCTTCGACTGATAAAAGTAATTTTTTAAGTATCAGTCCCATCCCACCTTGATGGCCTAATGACCTATCCAAAGTTGCTAATGCCATAGTTGAAGGAATCAAATCAATGCCCTCTACCGACGTTGGTACAATATGTTCCTGAATTAATTCTTTTGTCAGCTGTTGATGTGCTAGAAATAAATCATAGAGTGAAGACTTAACCAGCTCAGAGTCAATACCAAGGTAATACCCCAGGGAAGCATGAGGATCAGTATCGATCATTAGCACCTTCAAGCCACGCTTTGCAAGAGAGCCAGCTAAACTGGCTACAGTGGTTGTTTTACCAACCCCTCCCTTTTGGTTTGCTACTGTCCAGATTTTCAAAAAAACCCCTCAAAACTACTATTATTTCTGTCCGAAGTTAATCAAGTTCTCGAGTTGTCACTCTTATCCCCCCATGGGGTAACACGATGACTTTTACTCCTTGGTCGTTTTCTGAAACAGTCTGTGCTTCAAGATAACCTTTTCTAGTGACATTGTTGTCATTTTTAATTGTTTTCACATCTTGCATTTCAGAAGACTGAACACTAGCATTAATAGGTATAGGAACTTCAACAGCACTTTCAACTACCCTGCTTTCTGGATTAGCTTCTATTCTCTCAGGCATTTCAGCTTTCTTTATCGGTTGATTGATTTTATCAATCTGATCTAGTTGGTGAGGACTTTGTTCTTGTTCTTCATTACCTGGCCCGAAGCTCACTTTAACTTCTTGCTGAGGTTTTGCTTGAGTTAACATCGCTTTAGTTGCTTCTGGATTATCTGACATCCACTTTGCAACAACTTCAGCCTGTTCATCAGGTACCATAAGTAATACTTGAGTGCCTTCTAACCTTTCAACTTCTAATACCAAGAGTTCATTTTTGTGTCTAATCTCTAGGTATAAAGAAGTTAAGGTGAATACTGCAACTGAAAGTAAAAGAATAACCACAATAGAGAAAGTATTCGACTCCCCCTTTGATTTAGCCATGAGCTGATTCTCGTAAAATAGCATCAGCCATCTGTTCTAGACCAATCGATTGACTAGACAATCCCGCAGCAGTAACTGCCTGTGGCATACCATATACTATGCACGATGCTTCGTCCTGAGCCCAAATAGTAGCGCCTGAAGTCTGCAACATGCGCGCTCCTTCTCTTCCATCTGCTCCCATTCCTGTCAAAATGACGGCTAATGTCTCTTTACCTAATATTTTGGATACTGAGGCGAACGTAATATCAACTGAAGGTTTATAATTCATATCCTCACTACCTGCCACCACTTTCAATCTACCATGAGAGCCTGCACGCTCTAACATCATCTGCATCCCTCCTGGTGCGAGGTAAGCATGCCCCGCTTTTAATTGATCGCCAGAAGCGGCCTCTTTCACTTCAATTTTGCATAAAGCATTTAATCGAGATGCAAAAGCAGGGGTAAACGCTGCCGGCATATGTTGGATTAAAAGAATAGGATGTGGATAATCTTGCGGAAATTTGGTCAGAATTTTTTGCAGTGCTACTGGTCCCCCAGTAGAGGTCCCAATTAGCAATATTTTATATTTCTTTCCAGAAGCGCGAGTAATAGTGCCGGTTTTTGGTGTGATGGCAGCACTACCAGCACGAGGTAATGGGCTAGACCCAAGAGGGCGAGATAAAGGAACTGAAGTTGGTTTGGTAACCACAGGTCTAGTGATCGGTCGGTAGACCCTCCTTCGACCAATGGTTTTAATTCTTTGCTGCAGCAGTCGTATTGCTTCATCTTTATTCGTTGCGATATCTTCAAAACGCTTAGGCAGAAAGTCTAATGCCCCCGCTTCTAACGCATCTAACGTTGCTTTAGCACCGTCATGTGTTAACGACGAAAACATGAGAATAGGAACAGGCGTATTAGCCATTATTTCACGAACAGCAGTTATACCATCCATGACTGGCATCTCTATATCCATGGTGATGACATTAGGCTTAAGCTCAGCCGCCATCTTCACAGCCTCTAATCCATTGACGGCAGTTCCAATCACTTCTAAATCAGGGTCTTTAGCAACAATCTCACTTACCCTTCGACGAAAAAAACTTGAATCGTCAACAACGAGAACTTTAATGCTCATTCAATTTCCTATCCGCATATATTTTTATTTTTTTGCGTAATTACTTAATAAGCCTGGTACATCAAGTATCAGTGCAATACCACCATCAGATGTGATTGTAGCACCAGCCATGCCTGGAGTACCTTGTAATAATGTACCCAAAGGTTTAATAACGACCTCTTCTTGACCAATCAAGGAGTCAACAACAAAACCTATTTGTCTTGTACCTAGCTGAACAATGACAACATGACCATGTTCCTTATCACCATGGACTAACACACTAGGCTTGCGACTCAACCAATGTTCTAAATAAAAGAGCGGTACAGCTTTCTTTCGTACTATCACGGTCAATTGACCATCAACAACATTCGTTTTGGTTAAATCCAGATGAAAAATCTCACTCACACTTGATAATGGCAGCGCAAACACTTGTGTAGCGACTTCAACCATCAATGTCGGCATAATTGCAAGTGTCAACGGAACCTTAATCTCTAGAACAGTTCCTTTACCTTTCAATGAATCAATGTGAATGGTACCGTTCAACTGAGCAATACGGGTTTTAACAACGTCCATGCCCACACCACGTCCAGAGATATCTGATATCTCCACTTTGGTGGAAAAACCAGGAGCGAAGATTAAGTTATAAGCTTCAGTATCTGACATTCGCGATGCGGTGTCTTCATCCAATACGCCGCGACTAATGGCAATCTCTTTTAATTTCACAGGGTCCATACCTGCGCCATCATCTTCAATCTTGAGTAAAATATGATCGCCTTCCTGACTAGCAGAAAGTGTAATAGTACCGGTTCTTGACTTACCCGTTGCTTCTCGCTCATCAGGCATCTCAATACCATGATCCACAGAGTTTCTCACTAAGTGAACTAAAGGATCAGCCAATGCTTCTACCAGATTTTTATCTAAATCGGTCTCTTCACCGATCATATTAAGATCAATCTCTTTTTTCAGCGTACGAGCTAAATCTCTTACGACACGAGGGAATCGACCAAACACCTTTTTAATGGGCTGCATTCGAGTTTTCATCACAGCGCCCTGCAGATCTGCAGTAACCAAATCTAGATTTGCTAACGCTTTTGACATCTCTTCATCATCACGGGCGATACCGAGACTAAGGAGACGATTTCTGACTAAAACTAATTCACCAACCATATTCATGATCTGATCTAAACGGGCTGTGTCGACCCTAACGGTTGTTTCAGCTTGCGGCATGTTTGTTGCTGCAGGCTTGGATGGAGCCTTAGCTTTTGCCTTAGGTGCTGGAGCTGCTTTCGCGACAGGCACATCTTTCGGCGTTGAATCGGCAATCACGACTTTTTCAGGTTTTTCTTTTGCTTTGGTCTCTACGACTGCCGGAGTGGTCTTTGCGCTTTTTTGTGTATCAGAGCCATGTAGCTCATCAAGTAACTTTTCAAACTCATCATCAGAGATATCATCCGAATCAACTGGAGCTTCGATCACTTTCTCAGCTTCATCATTTAATTTAAACTGTCCAGAACCATGCAAGTTATCAAGTAATGATTCAAATTCATCATCAGTAATATCACTACTCGAGCTTGGTTCAGCACTTTGGCTCTCAGATGACTTATCATCTCCTTTATCACCACCATGTAGTGCATCAAGAAGTGCTTCAAACTCAGACTCATCTATCTCATCTATGTTGCCATCTTCGCTACTGGAAGCTGTTTCTTCATCAAATAGATCGATTCCAGCATCGTCTGCAGCAGGCTCCTCAAACAATTCAGTTGACGTGTCTGGCTCAGGAGTTTCTGGCTCAGAATTACCACCTTCGTTGGGCAATAATTTACCAGCACTGAGCAATTTTAAATTTGCCAGTAACTCTGGATCAGCAGAATCTTGTTGTTCACCTGCTTGCGTCTGAGCAAACATAGAGTTGATGGCGTCGACAGCTTGCAGAATAATATCCATCAACTCTGCAGAAACCCCACGTTTACCTGTACGAAGCAGGTCAAACGTATTCTCGGCTTCATGGCAAACATCGACCATAGGGTTCAAACTAAGAAAGCCAGCTCCCCCTTTAACCGTATGAAAACCCCGGAAGATGGCATTGAGCAATTCAGTATCCTCTGGATTATTTTCCAGAGTCACTAACTGTTCTGATAAAAGCTCTAAGATCTCACCTGCTTCTATCAAAAAATCCTGCAGTATCTCTTCATCAACATCAAATGACATTAACCTGACTCCTAATTAGAAACCTAGACTCGATAACAGATCATCAACTTCATCTTGACCAGCCACGACATCTTCTCGTTGCTCAGCATTCATTATCGGCCCTTCAGCTTCAATACCTGTTTCCAACGTTGGTATACTTTCGGGTACCGTTTGTTCGCCAAAAACCGTCAACATAGAAACTAGATTATTCTCAACCTCTCTAACTAAATCGATCACTCTGCGAATAATCTGACCCGTCAGGTCTTGGAAATCTTGAGCCAATAAAATTTGATTTAGTAAATCTTTAAGACGAATTGAATCAAGTTCACTTTGCTCAACAAACTGTTCAACATCATGGCATAGGGCTTTGAATTCAGTCAGTTCAATATCACGTTTCATGAGTTTGGCCCATTTAGGCTTCACTGACTGTATATTTGTAGTAAGTACATTTGCTAAAGGCAAACATTCCTCTACAGCATCCATCGTTTTATTGGCAGCTTGCTCTGTCATATCAATGACATAGTTTAAGCGCTCTTTAGCATCAGGGATCTCGGTGCTCGCCAAAGTTACGAGCCTATCGTCAACTTGAAAGTCAACGATAGAACTGTGTAACTGTCGAGTCAGCCTTCCAACCTCATCAAACAACTCTTTTTGAATAGGCGTTGCGATCTCTCTGAGCAATTCATCTGCTTGCGACTGCTCACCTTGAGTAAGCAGCTCTACAAGTTGGGTAGCTTGTTCAAGCGAAATTAGTCCTGAAGAAATAGACTGCATAGCACAACCTTTGATTAACCGAGTCGTTCAAAAATTTTGTCTAACTTCTCTTTCAATGTTGCAGCTGTAAAAGGCTTAACAACATACCCATTCACACCAGCTTGTGCCGCTGCTATTATCTGTTCCCTTTTAGCCTCTGCAGTCACCATCAACACAGGGAGATGCTTTAACTCATCATCTGCGCGAATCGCCTTCAATAGATCAATTCCCTGCATACCTGGCATATTCCAATCGGTAACAACAAAATCAAAATCGCCTTTTTGTAGCATTGGTAATGCTGTGGAACCGTCATCTGCTTCTTGAGTATTGTTAAAACCCAAGTCTCTTAACAAGTTCTTGATGATACGTCTCATTGTCGAGAAATCATCAACAACGAGAATCTTCATATTCTTGTCCAAAGTTTCCTCCGCGGAGCTCTAATTATTACTTACGTGATCGTTACTATTTGTCCAGTGCTTAAGTTTAGCTTTTAGTCTGAGCATTGCCTGACTTAATATCTGACTAACCCGTGACTCACTAACCTCAAGAATGACCCCAATCTCTTTTAAATTTAATGCTTCATCATAGTAAAGCGACAAAACTAACCCATCTCTTTCTGGCAATAGTTTAATAGCTTCAACCAAGGCCGTATGAAACTCAACATCCGCAATTGATTCAAATGTATCGTCTTGTTGACCTTCGATATGACTAATAACATCTACCGACACACCTAGATCTTCAATCCCAATCACTTTACCAACTGAAACATCGTTAAGAATATGGTGGTACTCATTTAGCGATATATCAAGTTTTTGAGCAATTTCAGTGTCTTTAGCATCTCGACCCAACTCTTGCTCTAGCTCATCAATGACTTGAGCAACACGCCTTTGGTTTCGATGCACAGACCTTGGAACCCAGTCTCCGCGGCGGATCTCATCTAACATTGAGCCACGAATTCGGATCCCGGCAAAGGTTTCAAACTTCGCACCTTTGGTGCCATCAAAATTGGTAGAAGCTTCGAGCAATCCCATCATACCTGCCTGCAACAAGTCATCAATTTGTACTGATGCAGGTAAGCGCGCTAAAAGATGGTGAGCAATCTTCTTAACCAGCGGAGCATACTGTTCAACGATAGAAGCTTTATTATCTAAACAAGTATACGCAGCGGTTTTACTCACTCGCTCTATCCTCTTGATATTCAGGCTTCTGTACTAATCGTTCAACAAAAAACTCTAAATGTCCCCCAGGTTGTTGCGGTATCGGCCAGCTAATAATTTTATTAGCTAAACCATGATAGGCAATTGTAGCGGGTGACTTTGGAAAGGCTTCTACTACCAATTTTTGCTTACGTACAGATTTTCGCAAGTTTTCATCGAATGGAATTGTAGCTACCAATTCTAATGCGACATCTAAGAAACGATCTGTTACTTTACTAAGCTTAGCAAAGAGTTCCATACCTTCCCGTAAACTTCGCACCATATTCGCAACTATTTTGAAGCGGAACACTCCATGCTCTCGACTTAAGATCTTAATAAGTGCATAAGCATCAGTGATAGAGGTAGGTTCATCGCACACAACAACCAGAACATCTTGAGAGGCTCGCGAGAAACTCAACACCATATCTGAAATTCCAGCAGCTGTATCCACTATCAGAATATCAAATTGAGTGCGCATCTCACTAAACGCTCGAATAAGACCAGCATGCTGAGCCGAAGAAAGCTCTACCATCGCTTGTGTTCCCGAAGTGGCAGGAATGATACCGATACCTTTTGGACCACGCAAAATAATATCATCCAGCTCCACATCGCCAGACAATACATGGGATAAATTACGCTCGGCACGAAGCCCAAGCATAATATCCACATTTGCCAATCCTAAATCAGCATCTAAAACTAATACCCGTTTTCCTTTTTCAGCTAATGCTACTGCAGTATTGATTGAAACGCTGGTTTTACCAACGCCACCTTTACCACCAGAAACGGCTATTACTTTTACTTTATCGTTATAAGGTTGATTCATCATACGTAAACCACTTGCTTGATCCCGAGTCATCACTTTACTCAAATGCATAGGCCCTATCATCAGACCGTTCACAATTCTGTTTTATTACTTGTTCTTTCCTGTTTAACACTGATAAAGCTTTATTTGCTAATGCATATGTATCAGCAACTTGCATATCTTCAGGAACCCTTTGACCATCAGTAACATAACTTAATGGTAACCCACTTTGTATCAATACGCTCAATGCAGGAGCTAATGAAACAGATTCATCTAGCTTTGTTAGCACCGCTCCCGAAAGAGGAATTCGTTTAAACTGCGCAACCGCATCTTCTAACACCCTTCTTTGTCCTGTAGCAGACAGTACCAGATAACTCCTAATAGGTAATCTGCTATTTGCAGCTAAATTATCTAGTTGCTGAAAAAGCCTCGCATCACGCTGCCCCATTCCCGCCGTATCTATCAATACTAGCTTGCGATTACGGAACTGATACAGAATTTGTTCCAACTCGTTGAGATCATGCGCTTGCTTAACTGGACACCCCATTATTTTGCCATAAGTTGCCAATTGCTCAAAGGCCCCAATGCGATAATGATCAGTTGTTATCAACGCAACTTGGTCGGCACCATGATGAGCAGCAAATCGAGCTGCTAATTTAGCTACCGTTGTTGTTTTACCAACGCCTGTTGGCCCAACAAAAGCAACAACCCCGCCTTGGCGAACAATATCATCACCTTGATTATCTAGCATATTAGCTAAACAACGAGGTAGCGCCTTTACGAGTTCTGCGGGTTGGTAGTGCTCACTCAAGTCAGACAGTTTACTTGCCACCATCGGAGAAAACTCTGCATCTAACAATTTACTTTCCAGCATTGCTCCGACAGGATTGATTCGGCTTTTCTGCTCCGACAATAACGAGGTAACCTGGTGAGTTAATAAATTACGCAAAGAAGCAAGTTCTTCACGCATTGCATCCATCTCTTGGCTCGCATTATTCTTGGCATTTGAACTACTTCTTTGAGTATATTGTGGCATCTCTATTTCAGGAGCCGTACTCTTTGTCTGAGGTGCTTGTAAGCCCTTAGCCCAATCAGGCATCTCTAATTCATTACTTTTACTTGTTGTCTGTTGATTCACTCGACTTTGTTGTCGCTCAAGTAAAGCTTGTAATGAATCAGCTGCCGGCGCTGGATTAACTTTTGCCTCTGACCTAATAGGTCTTTTGAGCCCAAGAGATATTTTTTCCTCGGCCAATTCCATAAAAGTGGGGGCTGCTGCTTTTTTAGGTATCTTTTGCAAATTAGGCTTGGGCTCGTCGTAGTCGACAGCGGCAACAATCTCAATGCCACCTGTCACCTTCTTGTTCGACATAATAACAGCCTCTGAGCCTAAGGTCTCTTTAACCTGAGCGAGAGCTGTACGCATATCTTTTGCTAGAAATCGTTTAATCTTCAATTAAATGCCCTCTACTGGCCAACCGCAGACACTATTCTAATCTGCTTTTCATCGGGTACTTCCTGATAGGATATAACCCTTAAGTTTGGAATCGTATGTTTTACAAACCGAGATAAGGTAGAACGTAACATACCTGACGTAAGCAATATCGCTGGTTGACCTATCATTTCTTGCCTTTGAGATGCATCCTCTAAAGATTTCTGCATCCGCTCAGCTAAACTAGGCTCAATATTCGGGCCTTCACCACCTGTTGCTTGCATAGATTGATGCAACATCTGTTCCAACTCTGGCGCCAAAGTAATGACAGGTATTTCAACTTCTGGTCCACTTATCTCCTGAACAATCATCCGTTTTAATGAAATACGAACAGCTGCTGTTAACACCTCTGTGTCAGCACTCTTAGGCCCATACTCTAATAATGTCTGCACTATAGTCTTAAGATCTCGAATCGATACCCCTTCATTCAGCAGGTTCTGCATCACTTTAACTACTGTGCCAAGCGGCATAACATCAGGAATAAAACCATCAACAAGCTTAGGTGAATGTTTTTTCAGCATATCCATTAATTGCTGAACTTCTTCGTAACCAAGTAACTTGGCGGCATTATTAGTTAACAGTTGACTTAAATGTGTTGCGACAACTGTTGCAGCATCGACGACTGTATACCCCAGTGATTGTGCATGCTCTCTCAATTCTGGCGCTATCCACACCGCCTCTAAGCCGAATGCTGGATCTGTGGTCTCTATGCCATCTAATTTGCCGTAAACCTGCCCAGGGTTGATAGCAAGCTCACAATCATATCGAATGTCAGCTTCTCCCGATGCCACTCCCATCAAAGATATACGATAGCTATTTGGAGAAAGATCCAGATTGTCTCTGATGTGAACTGCGGGAACTAAGAAACCTAACTCTTGTGAAAGCTTTTTACGCACGCCCTTTATACGGCCTAACAACTCTCCGCCTTGCCCTTTATCCACCATAGGAATCAAACGGTAACCAACCTCAAGGCCAATAGTATCAACATGTTGTACATCATCCCAACTCAACTCTTTTGGTTTACTGTCTGCTGTTTCTGTTGGCGGCTTCAAAGCTAACTCTAACGCATTTGTCCGTTTAGTCTCTTGCTTGCGATATAGGAAATAAGCAATAGAGGCAGTGATCACACCAAATGAAAGAAAAGCAAAATGTGGCATACCCGGTACTAAACCCATGACTAAAAGTACGCCCGACGCTATGGCAATTGACTTTGGGCTGTCAAACATCTGACTAATCATCATCTCGCCCATGTCACCAGCTTCATTCTGGCGCGTTACCATTAATGCAGCAGCGATGGACAATAGTAGTCCGGGAATTTGAGCAACAAGACCATCTCCAATGGTCAACAATGTATAAATCTCAGCAGCGGTAGAAAAGTCCAGATCATGTTGAACCATACCAATCACAAATCCACCTAGGATATTGATAACAAGGATCATGATCCCAGCAATGGCATCACCCTTTACAAATTTTGAGGCACCGTCCATTGCCCCATAAAAATCCGCTTCTTTAGTCACTTCTGCTCGGCGAACTCTTGCTTGTTCCTGATTTAAAACCCCAGCATTTAGATCGGCGTCAATGGCCATCTGCTTACCTGGCATCGCGTCCAATGTGAAACGAGCACTCACTTCAGATATACGGCCAGCACCTTTAGTGACAACTGCAAAATTGATAATAATCAAGATTAAAAATACGACAAGTCCAACAGCATAGTTCCCACCAATGACCACGGAACCGAATGCTTCAATGACCTTACCTGCCGCATCACCACCATTATGTCCTTCAAGCAGTACGACTCGAGTAGAGGCAACGTTCAACGCGAGGCGTAATAAGGTGGCAACAAGTAACACACTCGGAAAAGCAGCAAAATCTAAAGGTCTATTGGTATAAATAGACACAAGCAAAATGATAAGTGCGAGTGAAATGTTAAAAGAAAATAAAATATCAAGGAGAAACGCGGGAATTGGCAAGATAATCATTGCCAATGCAGCAAGCACAAGCAACGGCGTTCCAAGCCCTTTGAAGTTAGCGGGTTTGATATTTCTAAACTGACCTAAACGAGCTTTAACATCCATTCAAAAGAGTCCAAATTTTGACATCTAGCTCTAGTAAAGCAAGATTTAAGCCACTATATCAATCACGTCAATAGCAATTGATTTAGTTAATGTTTTTAATATGGGGGCTTACTATACTGATTAATTATCTTTAAATGAATATTTTAGAGCAACTATCTAAAAAAATTTTCAGTTAATACCATGACTTTTGATTAGCATCACTGAAACCATCCTAAGAATCATCGACATATCTCTAAATACTTAAAATTTCAAATCTTCCGGAATAGGCTGATTGACAGGGATCTGAGTCGGTCTCCTCCCACCACGCTGTTGATATTGTCGTAACTGGAACACGTAAGCTAACACCTGTGCTACAGCAGTAAATAAGCCTTCAGGGATCTCCTGATCGATTTTCGTTGTATGGTAAATCGCTCGAGCAAGTGGTGGGGCCGAAACAATCGCAATTTCGTGCTCGCGAGCAATCTCCCTTATTTTAAATGCCACATCATCAACACCTTTAGCCAGTACATAAGGAGCTGTTGACTTCATCGCATCGTATTTAACCGCCACGGCGTAATGTTCAGGGTTGACAACAATCACATCGGCATTGGGCACTTCACTCATCATCCGACGTTGCGCCATCTCTCTTTGAAGTTGTCTCAACCGCCCCTTAACCTCAGGCTTACCTTCAGTGTCTTTGTATTCGTCTTTAATCTCCTGTTTAGTCATCTTTAATTGTTTATTGTGATTCCAAATCTGAAATGGCACATCAATAACAACAATCACTAAGGTTGAAGAGCAAAGTAAGATGAACATCCAGGCAAGCAGATCAAGAGAATGATAAACGTTACCAGGAAGGTGTTCTCGAGAGAGTGCTAGAATATCATCAAAATAGTAGCTCAACAGAAAATAAGCCGATAACGCTACGACGGAAAATTTTGCAATACCTTTGGTTAACTCAACCAAAGCCTGTACGCCAAACATTCTTTTAAAACCTTTTAGTGGGCTCATCTTGTCAGCCTTTGGCATAAAGGCCTTAACTGAGAAAGTGATCCCTCCGAGTACTATATTGCCAATAAATGACACCACAGCTAGAAAAGCAATTAAGCTCAACATGGGTAACGCTAATTCGGAGCCAATAAACGACCAAATCATAAACATCTCATTGGTGTCGAATAGTTGTGATCTCTCTTGGCTAAAAAGCGTCGTCATGATTAAAGCTAACGCTTTGGCAATACCAGGGCCTACCATTACAAATCCAACAGCAGAAGCGAGTAAAACAGCTGAAGTACCTAACTCTTTTGATCTGGCAACCTGACCTTTCTCCCGCGCTTGTTCGCGGCGTCTGGGGGTTGCCTCTTCGGTTTTCTCTTGACTACTGTCATTTTCAGCCATTGCTTACCCCCAATAAGTCATCAATGACGACATCATTAATCGTAATACGTTGGAGTTCAGCAATATCGCACAAGAGCCCTTGAATCACGAAACACACCGACCCGTTCATCCCAATATGATGACTTACCATTAGAACAACCCATCAGAATTACACTGTAATTCAACAATATCGCACAAGAGCAGTTGAGCAGCCCGCCATACAGCACCAAAGTGTTCCATAATGGGCGTTAACGTCAACCATAGGATAAATAACCCCGTGACCATAGTGACAGGGAAGCCTATGGCAAAGATGTTAAGTTGCGGAGACGCTCGGGTCATCACACCAAAAGAGAGGTTAATCATTAATAGCGCCACTATCGCTGTCATCGACATAGTTAACGCAGCACCAAACATATACGCGCCCCACTCCGCCAACATTTTATAACTCGTAATGCTAATCCCTTGATCAGATATTGGGATCGTATCAAAACTTGCCACCAACATCCGAATCAATACTAAGTGCCCATCAACGGCTAAAAATATCATCGTGGTTAATAGTAAAAAGAAATTACCAATTACGGGTGTTTGTTGACCCGAGGATGGATCGACCATAGATGCGAAACCTAAACTGGTTTGCATACCAATAATTTGTCCCGTCAACACAAAGGTTTGCATAACTAGTAGAGTGACAAACCCCATTGCCACACCAATAACGATTTGTTGAAAGGTAATGAAAGCAGAAGAGACTGAAAAGAGATCCACATTTTCAACGGGAGGAAGCACCGGAGCGATAGCAAAAGTTATCGCCATTGATAACAGAACTCGAACCCTGACAGGCGTAGTATTCGCACCAATAATAGCCATTGCCATCAACATACTGGCGACTCTAAATAGGGGCCACATATAGGACGCGATAGTGTCCATTAACGTGCCCATTAAGATCTCCATCGTTATGACACTTTATTTTTAATATGCTCATTCACTGACGGTGAACAAGTATTACAAAATACAGCCCTCATTAGCCTATGACCTGTGGGATCATATTGACCATCTCGATGAAGAAGTCGACCATTGTCTGGATCAAGGTGTGCCCAAGAAACATAAGCGCAAATAACGTGGTTAATAAACGAGGTAAAAAACTTAATGTCTGTTCGTTAATGGATGTCGCCGCCTGAAAAACGGCAACGACAAGACCAATAATAAGACCTGGAATAATGATCATAGAAACGATAATCACAATAACTGATAGGGCCTCGCGGAAAATATCAACCAGGGACTCTGGACTCATAATGCCTCCCTAGGTACCAAAACTATTGGCTAACGTTCCCATCACTAAACTCCAACCATCGACGAGTACAAACAGCATGATTTTAAACGGAAGCGACACAATCATAGGCGATAGCATCATCATACCCATGGCCATCAAAATACTGGCAACCACAAGATCAAGCACTAAAAAGGGGACAAAAAGCATGAAGCCGATCTGAAAGGCCGTTTTTAGCTCACTAGTAATAAAAGCGGGAATAATGACACTCATGGGAGCCTCTTCCGCTGACTTGATATTTGTATACCCGGAGATTTCAATAAAAGTCTCCAGATCGGTTATCCTCGTTTGAGCCAACATAAAGTCTTTAATTGGCTCTTTTCCCGTATGAAAAGCTTGCTCTATGGTTAATGTTTCATTGATATATGGTGTTACAGCTTCATCATAAACCTTGTCAAATACAGGTGACATGATAAAAAAAGTGAGGAACATACTCATACCAATCAACACCTGATTAGAGGGAGTTTGCTGCAGCCCGATGGCTTGTCTAAGAATAGAAAGAACGATAATAATGCGAGTAAACGAAGTTAACATAATGAGCATTGCAGGCAAGAAGCTCAATGCCGTCATCAGCAATAATATCTGCATCGTGACTGAGTATTGAGTCTCGCCATTAGCACCTGTCGACACCGTAACAGCAGGCAAGATGCCGTCTTGAGCAAAAAGTTCTGGAGAGATGACTAACAAGGTCAACGTGATAAAAATCAGAATGCGCTTCATAGTTGTTTTGTCTTAGCTTGGCGTAATCGAGTTGCGAAAGTTTGAGTATCTATTTTGACGGTTTCATCTAGCTTATCAATTAAATTAACTTGTTGAGATGTAACACCTAATAGATATTGTTGACCATCGAGCTCTATCAGCACAACTTTCTCTTTTTGCCCTAACGGTGTCACTGCAACCATTTTTAGCACCCCATTACTCGCAGGCACTAAGTTAAGTCGTTTTACAATGTAAGCTAATACAAATATCAGTACGAGCACCAATATTAGCCCCCCCATCATATTAGACAGAGCCATTAACGCAGAGCCTTTCTCTATCGGGGCAACAGCCTCGGAGGCCGCGACAACACCACCGGCTAACAATGAGAGCATTTTCTGACCTTTATTTTAACTTCTTAATACGTTCCGTCTGACTGATAACATCAGTCAAACGAATACCAAATTTATCGTTAACCACAACCACTTCACCGTGTGCGATTAAAGTGCCGTTCACCATTACATCCAATGGTTCACCAGCCACACGATCTAATTCAACCACTGAGCCTTGGTTAAGCTGTAATAAATTACGAATATTAATAAAACTACGCCCAACTTCCATTGAGATGGTCACTGGGATATCCATAATTGAATCTAATTTAGCAACTTCCTCACTCGTCAGCGGTGCTGAAGTGTCAGTTAGTTCATCAAACTCAACCGCTTCTACTTCTTCTAATGCTTGTTCGGCCATCGCATTGGCCCAATCATCACCAGTATCTTCTGTGCTCATCTTATCTACCTTAATATTATCTTGCTAAACAGTTAGTGACTCACTGCAGCTACAACTTATAACTCTTTAACTTCTCGAACTTTAGCTTTGCGGGTGATCAGCTGAAGTTCAGATTTGGCTGTTTCAGGTCGTGGAATTTCCTGAATAATGTGTAATGCTAAATTATCTCGAGTTCTCCCTAACTTACATCGATAACTAGGCAAGTCTTCTACTCTTAGAATAATATGTTCTGGAAGTTCAACAGGAATCACATCGCCTGTTTTCAGTTCCATGACTTCTTTTAATGTGATCTGATGCTCTACAATCGTTGCATCAATTCCCACATCGACATCCATGATTTCATCTTTTAACGCTTGAGACCAACGCATATCTGTATCTTGAGTGTCACTCTGTACGCCAGCATCAAGAAGTTCACGTATAGGTTCAATCATCGAATAAGGCATCGTGATATGGAAATCACCTCCTCCGCCATCGACCTCAATATGAAATGAACTAACAACGACAACTTCGGTAGGACTGACAATGTTAGCCATAGCAGGATTGACTTCAGAATCTAGATAATCGAACTCTACATCCATCACTGGTGCCCAAGCGTCTTTATAATCCTCAAAAATAATTTTAAGTAGTAGTTGCACGATCCGTCTTTCAGTTGGCGTAAACTCCCTTCCTTCAATCTTGGCATGGAAACGTCCATCACCGCCAAAAAAGTTATCTACAAGAATAAAAACAAGCCTCGCTTCCATCGTAATTAACGCTGTTCCTTTGAGTGGATTCAAGCGCACCATATTCAAACTTGTAGGGACAAATAAGGAGTGAACATACTCACCAAATTTGAGCATTTGCACACCATTAATTGAAACCTCCGCAGCTCGACGCATCATGTTGAACATGCTAATTCGTAAATGACGGGCAAACCGTTCATTTACAATTTCAAGCGTAGGCATACGTCCACGGACAATACGATCTTGAGAGGAGAAGTCATAAGAACGGGCATCAGCAATGTCCAGTTCCTCTTCATCTTCCTCTACATCATCAACTCCGTGCAATAACGCATCAATTTCGTCTTGGCTTAATAGATCACTCACAATATTGCCTTAATTAAACTATAAAAAGAGGGCGGCTCATTAAACAACCGTTCAACTGACATCCATGACCATTGCTTCAAGGTATCAACCTAATGCTCTAAAAAGAGGGTATTCTATTATTTTATTGAATCAAAAACATAATTTACATTCACAGTGATTCAAAAGTTACTGCATAACAAATCCAGTAAACAAAACCTTCTCAACCACTTTGCTTCCGGTAACGGGCTGTAATGTGTTTTGAACATTGAGTAATGCAAGTTGACGTAATTCATCTTTCCCTGACAGGGAACTCATTTTTTGAACATCGGCACTACTAAACGTTGTCAGAAGTGCATCTTCAATAAGCGGAATATGTTTTTTGATTAACACATCATCATCAGAGCCTCGAACCATGAGTTGAACTTTTATCTCAACTAACCTTGAACGACTTGCTCCAGGAAGATTAAACAAAAAAGGCCGTGGCATGCCAACATAAAATGCCTCACCAGTGTTCTCCTCTTCAACGACTTCAGCAGCACCATCTTCAGCCATGGCTGGATCGCTCGCTTCGCTAGAACCAAGGAAAAACCATACACCGCCACCAATACCCAGTAATAAAACCAAACCGATGACGCCAAACACAATCAACTTTTTCTTACTTTTTGGTTGGTTGTTCTCTTCAAGATCTAAGGATTCTTCAGCAGCCATGTTATTTCCCTTTTTAAAAATGTCTTCAGGATAGGTAAAGTCAGAATAAAAACTTAGTTACTAAGGATTTTAGTTAACATTAAGACGATCCACACATTCAATTACTATAGGTTACCTGCTTATGCGTAATAATCTATACCTGAAGGGTAACTAGTTGCTTGTTTTGAGCTTATTAACGATTCCTCTGATGACATTTCATCCAGTTCTGAACCAAATTGACCACCGCCCTCTTCTGAGCTTTGATCTCCATCGGCATCATTACCTCTATTGTCTTGAGAAACTTGACTGTCCACCAACTGCATTCCCTGTTCAGATAGAAGCTCTTTTAACCTTGGAATGGCTTGTTCAATAAGATCACGAGTTTGATGTTGAGCTACATGAAACTGGACTTGAGTTTGGTCACCTTGAACTTGAATTCGTACCATCAATTGACCCAATTCAGGTGGGTCGAGCCTAATTTCTGCATGTTGGATCCCTTGGCTAACCATCGTAATGAGCTGTTGTTTCATCACTGGCGAAAACCGCTGGATCATATCCTGCATCTGTACTTGCTGTTCATTGCTTTGTTTCAATGACAGTTGAATTTGTGCAATATCAGTTCGAGCAGCTTGCTGCGGTGTTAACTGAGAACTTGTTGATTGCAATTTAGATTCCGCTCCTGATGTTGTTTCAGAAAAAGCGGAGCTAAGCTCCATTCCCGCTTTCATCGGCGTCAATTTAACTGAAAGCTCTGCACCTTTCAGTTGCTCCTCTGCAGCGACTTGACCTTCGGTCAGTGGCTTGGTATTAGCAGAGACAATTTCAGTTTGGCTTGCCAGCTTTTCACCTAAAATGGTGTTGAACTTAATGCCTTCACCTTTATCCTTTGGTGACAGCTCCTGTCTTTGAATATTGGTAGCTTGAGCTCCAATTCCCAACAACTGCTCTTTGCTATGCTGAACTGAGTTAGTCTCTCTGTTTATTTCAACTTTTTTAAACTCATCCATTACCTGCTGTTTTATCTCATTATCCGCAGTCGCATCCTTTAATGGCTCTTTATTAGATACTTTATCGGATATAATTTGCCCCGGACTTAACACTTCTGCGCCCGATACTTGATTCTGTTTAGGTGAAACTTGACTATTTATTGCTGCATTATCTGCTATTGATTTAGCATTTCTACTTAAATCAATGATCTCTTGCGAACTTCCCTCACCACTTTTAGCCAGTGCAATTAGCTGAGACAAGGTTTCAGGAGGAAGTGCTTCTAACTCCTTCTGACTAAGACCGCTTTTATTCATAAGTTCACTAAGAAGCTGTTCATCAAGAAGTTGCTCATCGAGAGATGAGGACTCAATATTCAATGCAGCGGCCATCTCTTCAATTGAAGTATCTTCTATCAGAAGATCATCAAGCGGCAAAATATCGCCGTTAACCTTATTGCTGGTGGCAGAGCTTAATTCTGCGGCCAAATTAATTTGTGCCAAGACATGAGACACATCGATTAAATCACCATCACTAGTGTCATCCGTATCAATTGACTGAACTTGGACGCTCTGTTCGACTTCGCTATCTAATGACGAAGTATTAGTAGGCTCATTAGCAGCTTTAGCGGTGTTTGTTTCAGCAGATTTAGCGTTAACAGGCTGTTTAGCCTCAACACTTGCTTGCTTTAGTGCTGTAGAAAAATCGCTATTCTCAGAGGATTTATTGTCGTTACTCGCCAGCTTAATATCTGAGTTTGGTTGACTTTCAGCCTTATTGCTGGCTAAAAGTACATTGTTCATTTTCTGCATGAAGCCTCCGAAAAACGCTAAAACCTACGAGATGAAGGCCCCTATGTAGCGTCAAAATGTCGACCGGCTAGGCCGAATCAAAACCGATATAGTTAACTAAGCAATTTAAGTGCCAACCATGGAGCCTGAAGTTAGTTTTTGTCATTAAAACATATAGATATAATCGTTAACGAACACGCTTGCGATAAAATTGTTGAGAAGCAAATTCATCGATCATTTTTTGCTCTCTTCTTAACTCCTCTTGCGCTGCTTTATCAGCTTTACGAGCAAGAAGGAGTTCGACTGCTTTGCGTTTTTGTTGCATCTCTTGCCAACGGTTTTGTCTGTGTAACCTTTGGTTATCAGCATCCTGAATCGATACAATCTGCTTCGTGATCGCCTCATCAATCTGTCTGACGAATTGATGAAACTGGTGATAATAACTCGCACTGATGCTTTTTCCGTGATGGTCTTCCATCTGCTTCATATAGTCGAGACGATAATTTCTTAGCGCTTCAAGCTGGCTTTGACATTTTTGTAGCATCAATTGAGCCGACTTGAGTTGCAAACCGGCTTGTTCTTCAGCATCTTTTGCCAGTTTTAACACTGTGTCTAACGGATCATGCTTTGTCATTTAATCTCCAAAAATAACCCGCACTATTTATATTAATCTGACTTTTACTTTAAAACGGATCAGTACTTATACCAATAACATTAAGAATCTGTTCATTCAGCGGGAATTCAAAGCGCTGAAGGCAAGGCGGATGATTGAAGCTAATAGTTATTCTCGGCTCTGGCATCCTGCTTCGCCCTACCTTCTGCA
>OJDH01000300.1_pt1 | contig 26721 bp, 21 predicted proteins | sample 1592761 | NCBI WGS metagenome assembly OJDH01 (sample SAMN05416855, study PRJEB24817) | seawater metagenome | isolation source: Sea water | place: Canada:Atlantic | collected 2013-11
CTAAAATACCTAAAGCTGTTTTTGCTGAAGTAATATCGTCAATATCTCCTATGAATAAGAGGTAAGGTGGTTTCAAGTTTACATTCTTGAATTGGTCCATATGCTGAGCCTTTAATTATTGGTAAATAAAATGGCTTGCTTTAGAGGATTAACCTACTTCCAAAGCAAGTTGTAAATATGTTCTCTTGAGTGGCTTTGATAATATTTTTATCGGTAGTGTTATTATTGGTTTTAAATGCCTTATCTACATTTGCCGCTCTATTAACAATACCAAGATGCCATTTAAAAAAGCTTTAGTCTTTTCAGAAAATCACTTTTACTTGTCAGAACATCACGAATGTTAAGAAGTAAAAATTGAGGCAGGTGGAAATCGTTCAGCCCAAGGCAGATCACGCTCAAATAATCCTGCTAATTTGATAAGTGTTTCTTCATCACCATATTTTCCTGCAATTTGTACGCCTATGGGCAACCCTTGTTTTGAATGATGAATGGGCAGTGATATTGCTGGTTGTCCAGTTATGTTGAATATTGGAGTGAATGGAGAAAAATTAGAGAGTGCTTGTTTCGTCCAAGAAGTGACTGTTAAATCAGGTGCATTAGATTGAAATGCTCCTATTTTCAATGGGGGGGTTGTAGTAACAGGACTTACAAATACGTCATATTTTTCAAAAAAAGTAGCAACATCAATACAAATTTGACCAAGGCGTCTCAAACTTTTATCAAAATTTGAAATAGATAAACTCTTTGCATGCTCTAACATTGCTAGATTATTTGCTTCTTTAGTGGATGAGTTAGTCTGTTTTTGATGAAATTTTTCAAATAACTCTGCGTTATGTGGGTGCCTAAATGACCATAAGTCTATAAAAGAGTCGAAAAGGGCTTCCCATCCGTATGGTAGTTGTATCTCATTTACACAATGGCCTAATAACTCTAAATGCTTTATGGTTTTCTCTACGGCTTCAATATTTTCTTTGTCAACTGTCGAACCAGAGGGACTAACCGTTGTATAGGCAATTTTAAGCTGCTTGATTGGAGATTTGACTGAATTCAAATAAGAGCAATTCGGTGATGCTAAACTGTATATCGCTCCGGTTTCATTTCCATGTATAGAATCTAACATAGCTGCTGTATCACGGACACTGCGTGAAATTATGTGTCCTACACCTGGTGAGAAAGGCATGAATTGTGCGCCAGGAGTTCTTGCTCTAGTAGGTTTTAGTCCGACAACACCACAGCAAGAGGCTGGAATTCTAATTGATCCTCCTGCGTCGCTAGCATGAGCGAACGGAACAACTCCAGATGCAACAGCCGCCGCAGCACCACCGCTAGAACCCCCTGCTATATAGTCTACATTCCATGGATTTCGGGTGGCTCCATATAAAATGGATTCTGTAGTAGGTGAGCCTCCCCACTCAGGCATTGTTGAAATACCCATGATAGTAACCCCAGATTGTTTTAATCTGGTTGTCATTTCAGAATCAGAATCAGGTTCTACTTCAATTCCTATTCTACTACCTAATTCAAAAGGTTGCCCTCTGATTTCAGTATCTTTTATTAAAGTAGGAACACCACAAAATTTTCTTGAATAGTCGATGTTTTCTAACGACATTTTCATTTCTTTTTCTGTTTTATGAGCTAAAAAATTTAACCCTTTGTTCATTGAGTCAATAGCTTTTGAAGCCAATTTTACTATTTCTATGTGGGATACTTTTTTTTGACGAATTAATTGGGCTAATTCTAAGCCATCACATCTTGCATATTCATCTAAATACATTGTAATTATTCTCAAGGAAAATTATATTTCTGTGTGCTTTCTAAGTTACTTAAAATACTGAAATATGATTGACCATCTGTCACTTTGATTACACTGCTTATCACTAATGGTCGAATGTTCGGTGTTTAACCTTGCAATCCACATTATTAAACTCATACTGAAATCATTGTAAATATTGAGACTAATGAAAGAGTGATGGTATGACTAAATTTTATACACCTACATTAAATATACCTTCAGGGCCCTGGTCTTCTAACGATAACGTAGTTGCCTTAGCCTCAAAACAAGCGATTACTAGATATAAATATGATTCTGAAAGAAACGGTTTTGTAAATTTTAATGGTGACTTGACATATATCCACGTCAATAATGATTGTATTGCTCAGACCATAGAAGGAAAGATTCATGAACCATATTATGATAAAGCGATAACAAACTCAGGATGGATTGGTTTTCAATTCGCCTTGAGTGGTGAACAGTTCTCAATTGTTGACGGTTATGGACAAATGAGCTCTTCTGGCCCAAGATTCAGTGTCTGTGCTACTAGCCACTCTACGCGTATTGTAAAATATCATCAGCCAAGCTCAATTGGTTATGTCAATATTTTAGTTAGACCTGAATACCTTATTGAAAAGTTTGGGGTAGAAGCTAACCTTTTTCCAGAGCAAATACAGTCAATTTTAAATGGAAAAGACAATGGATATTATGCTTGTACACAAACACTAACTTCTGCAATGAGTAATGCTGCGAGAATACTTATTAATTGTAATTATAAAGATAAGCTTTTTGAAACTTTTGCGAAAGTTAAAGTAATGGAATTACTTTGTTTGGCAATTGATGCTATTACACAAGAAGAGCATGTTGAATTTTGCACACTAAAGCTTAGTGACAGAGATATTATGCTGCTGCATCAAGTGCGAGATGAAGTGCAAAATAATTTTGTTAACCCTCCTCAGCTTAGTGAGATTAGTAGAAATATTGGCTTGAATAGAAATAAATTATCTTTTGGCTTTAAAGGGCTATTTGGATGTGGAGTGTATGAATACTGCCAGCAATATCGAATGTTACAAGCAAAAAAGCTACTGCAAGAAACTAGTCTTTCAATTTTGGAAATTGCTATAGAAGTTGGGTTCCAAAACCATTCAAGCTTTAGTCGAGCGTACAAAGGTTTCTATGGAAGGGCTCCTAGCCAAGACAGAGACTCTTAACAGCAAAGCATTTATTCATTTTACTTCATCATAATCTTAATTGAATTTTGGTGTTTATTTTTCTATTTATAACATTATGGAATCTCTATGTGTGGGCAAAAAAAAATTATTATCGTTGGTGCCGGATTAGCGGGTCTTTGCACGGCATATTACTTGATAAAGAAAGGTTTCAGTGTTGAGGTGGTTGATAAAAATACCAGTGTTGCATTAGGAGCCAGTTATGCCAACGGAGGGTTGCTAACTCCGTCAATGTCTGAACCTTGGAATTCTCCAGGTATACTTTTTCAGTTGTTAAAATATTTAGGAGATAGTGGCGCACCTATGCTTTTAAAGCCAAGGTATTTACATAACTATATTCGTTGGGGGATGAAGTTTTTAGCTAATTCTAATAAAAATCAGTTTAGCCATTCTACAATTCAAAATATGAAACTATCTATGTATAGCATGAGCAAACTACATGAACTAAGAGGGAACTTAGGGCTAGAATATGAAAGTAAGAGGGAAGGTACGCTTAAAATTTTTCGCCAAAAGAAAAGTTTTGAACAAGCGATAAAGCACTCTTCTATGCTAACTGAGAAGGGGTTAAAGTTAGAAATATTATCACCTAAAGAAGTTGAAAAAGTTGAACCAATATTAAATGAAGTGTCTTCAACCCTTTGTGGTGGAATTTTTTATCCTGAAGATGAAATAGGCAATGCAAAATTATTCTGTGAACAGTTAAGTGTTCATATTATTAGATTAGGAGGAAAAATTAGGTTGGATACAAATGTCCAAAAGATAATTGTAAATTCAGGTACTGTTAATGGAGTGTTGACAGATAAAGGGACAATTGATTGCTCTCAAATTGTCGTTGCAGGAGGAGCATGGACATCTGAGTTACTAAAAAATATAGGTGTATCTTTATCCATTAAACCAGTGAAAGGATACTCACTTTCTGTGCCAATGAATAATCAGATAACACTACCGACTAAGGCTATTTTGGATGATGATTTACATGCGGCAATTACACCCTTAGGGAGTAGTATTAGATTAGCAGGAACGGCCGAGTTTAGTGGTTGGAATGATAATATCGATAGTAAACGTATTGATAATTTATGGAACTTTTTTAGAACTATCACACCGAGCCTCTATGAGCAATCGAGAGTAGAGTCGGCAGAGCAATGGTGTGGTTTCAGACCTATGTCTGCTGATGGATTACCGTACATAGGAAGAACTTTTATTGAGGGAGTGTTTGTAAATTCTGGACATGGGCCATTAGGTTGGTCTCAAGCGGCAGGATCTGCGCATCTAATTAGCCAAGTTGTAGCGGGTTGCCCAACAAGTATAGAAATTGATTCATTTGCCGTTCGTTAAACGGTAATCAAATAAGGCGTATATTATGAAATTTGAAAAAATTGGTGGTGAGGTTGTACTACCTAATGGAAAAGTAGCACCTCTTTCAAAAGCGATTAAATGTAACGGAGTTATTTATTGTTCAGGACAATTAGCATTTCGTCAAGATGGAACACTTTGTACAGGCAGTATAGAAGAGCAAACCTCTATTACTTTGAACAATATAAAGGCGCTTCTTGATGAGAGTGGCTTAAAAATTGAAAATCTAGTTAGGCTAACTGTTTGGCTCAAGAATGTTGAAGACTATAACTTGTTTAATAAAGCGTACGTTGAATTCATGGGTGACCATCGACCAGTTAGATCTGTTGTGCGATCTGACCTCATGATAGAGGGTGCTACAGTTGAAATAGAAGCCACAGCGGTTGAATTTTAAAAAGTGATGGGTAGGAAACTGCCCATCACTGTTTCTGTTTAATAATAAATAAGACAAAGCTATCATTATCTTTATATTTGGCATTGTTCAAATAGTTGACTAATTAGTATTCCCTTCATATTTCGTCTAAATATCATAATCTTAATTGGTTATTAATCATAGTTTCTTAAACAATTGTGTTATCACTTTAGACAAGTAAAGGTGATAAGCTGCATGGTTTATGTGATTTTAGGTTAATTATTATTTTTAGGCGTATGGCAGACTTAAATGGCGAAATGAAAATATAAATAAAATTATTAGATAAGTTTTTTGATTGGGGAAAGTACTATGAACAGCCAAAAGTTAAAGTCATTTAAATATTCAAAATTAAAAACGGCATTAATCGGTGCGGTGTCTGTTTACATCACTTGCTCTTCATCGGTGTTTGCTGACGAAGAAACTAATATTAAAAAGAGTGATGTTTTTGAAAAAATCACGGTAACTGCAACCAAACGTTTAAAATCTAAGCAAGAAATAGCTTCTAGTATTTCAGCGTTGAGCACATCTGATATCGAAATGAAGGGGCTTGATGATCTTGAAGGGATTGCGCGCACTTTACCCGGTGTGACGTTAAATCAACCGATTAAAAATCGCTCTTTTATTAATATTCGAGGTGTAGCCACATCAACTAGTGCAGGTAATACACAAGATCCTGTTTCTGTTTATATCAATGATATGCCTGTAACTGATACATTTGGAGCACCTGTACAACCAGATTTGAGATTGTATGACATAGAAAGAGTAGAAGTTTTAAGAGGGCCTCAAGGTACCTTGTTTGGTTCGGGTTCACTTGGTGGAACAGTTCGAGTTATTACTAATAAACCTCAGTTTGATGGTTTTGAATCTTCAGTACGTCTCGATCTTGCCAACACTGACAATGCCGATGTCAGACAGCGTTATGATGCCATGGTAAATATACCTATTATTGATGATGAGCTAGCATTGCGTGCAGTAGGTTATTATCGAGATGTATCTGGCTGGGTAGATAATGTTGCATTAGGTACGAAAAACTCATCAATCGATAAAGGCGGAAGGCTTTCCTTAAATTGGAAGCCAACTGAAGAATTTAATGCAGTCTTTGAGATGCTACATCAAAATAGTGAGCCAAAAGACAGTGATGCATGGAATCCCGATATTGGTAAGTTCAAAAAGAAATCAGCTCAATCAGAAGGGAGGCCTTCAGAACTGTCTACTTACAATGCTACGCTTGAGTATGACATGCCCAATTTTGCAACATTTATATCTTCTACTTCTTACTCTTCATCTGAAACAGCAGTACGTATAGATTATGGTGATATCACTGGCTTGGGCTTTCCTTTGCTAGCGAATAACGAGCCATGGAAAGCTGAATTTTTGTCTCAAGAATTACGATTAGTTTCAAACACTGATTCGAATGTTGAGTGGGTAGGGGGGCTTTTTTATATTGAAAGAGAGTCAAACGCAGATTTTATGTTTACTTTACCTGGTATTTCAGATTACGTTAACAGCAATGTAGCTCCGGGACTTATGAGCGATGATGTTTTTATGAGAACGAATACGAGAACAGAATCTAAAGAAATTGCACTCTTTGGTGAGGTCGGATATCAAATAAATAATGCATGGTCTGTCACGGTTGGTTCTAGGGTCTCAAATGTTGATGTTAGTATTTATGAACCTAATAGAGAAGTATTGAATTTCGCTACATTTACCAAAGATTCAGTGATATTTTCAAATCAGGGTACAGATGATGGAATTTTTACTTGGAGAGCTGCATTATCATACCAGCCAAGATTTAATTGGCATTTATATTCAAGCGTAGCAACAGGATATAGAATTGGACAAACAAACCCGTTTGTAGGTAAAAGCCCCGTTGACCCAAGTGATCCTTTAGATATTCCAAATTTATATGAGCCAGACAAAACAATTAACTATGAATTCGGTCTAAAATCTTTATTGCTAGATGACACGATAATGTTTAATGCCGCTGCTTTTTATATTGAATGGGAAGATATTCAAGTTGATGCAATTCGACTCTCTGATGTAGCCAACTATATTGCTAATGCTGGGGAAGCAGTATCTAAAGGCGTTGAGCTTGAGTTAGAAGTTAGAGCTATAGAAAACCTTAATATTAATTTAGCAGTTACGCTTCAAGATGCAAAAATTGTTAAAATAAATGCTGCTGATAGCCTCCGTTCTGGCGTGGTGGAAGGTGATCCTTTACCGGGTTCTGTTGATTACCAAGTTTCTTTATCTGCTCAGTATGATTGGGTATTCAAAGATAAGTATGACATGTACGCCCGAGTGGGCGCTCAGTTTGTTGATGCTTCTTCGAATGGTTTTTCTAATCAACCTGGTACTAGTTCTCAAAACCCGTATTTGGTGGATAACTCGGCTTATGAGAATGTTGAAGCGAGTTTAGGTATCATTTTAGAAAACTGGGAGCTCACACTATACGGAGAAAATCTAACTAATAACGATGACTACATATTAAATGAAGGCGGAGTTACATCAAACTATATTAATACGTTAAGGCCTCGTACAGTTGGACTTAAAGCTCATTATAGATTTTATTAGGTAAAGACTTAATGAGCCTTAAAGCAAAAGTTTTATACCAGAAAGTAGCCGCACCATTTTTTATGGCGGCTGCTAAGTTGGTGCCCAATATTTTTTTTCCAATCATTAAAAGACCTAAACCAGCAGGTCCTTATTTTGTAGGGGTAAAAACAGTTGAATTTTTAAGGGATAATGACTGTGAAAGTAATAGCGAGCCAAGTAATAAACTGAGTTCTAAAATATGGTATCCAGCCGAAAATATTGATGGTTTGTCACGTCAAACTGTTTTCAATGCTGATGAACTAAAGAATTTACAGCCTGTTTTATCAGAAACCACTGGTATGCCACCAGTAATCATTAAACAATTGGCAAACTCAGTAACTTGGTCATATGAAAATGCCGCTTTAATACAATGCTCTGAAAGCTCTTTACCTGTAGTTGTTTTTTCACATGGTTTTGGGATGTTAAATACCAGTAATATTCAATTATGTGAACATTTAGCAAGTCATGGTTACATGGTGATTTCAATCGCACATACTTCATTTTCAACTGCTGTAAGGTTTAATAATAGCGAAGTTATTGGACTAGATAAAAAGAAAAGTGAGCCTTTTCATAATGGTGAACTCATTCATGCTGTACTGCCTGTCATTGATACTAAATCTTTAACTGAAAGAGAAAAGTCAACAAGGGGTTGGTCAAATGTAAAAACTCAAAAGGATATAGAATCTATTTGGGTCAACAATATCAAAGCTTGCATTGATAATTTTCAAAACAATACTTGTTTAACAAATATGAGTGAGTTTAGTCAAGCTGGTAATTTTTTTAATATTGGCGCTGTAGGTATGTCTTTTGGAGGTTCAGCTTCTGCAAGTATTGGACATGAAGATTCTCGTATAAAAGCTGTTGTTAATTTGGATGGAGGACAGGTTGGCACTACTTTAATGAATAAGAAAATCGATGCGGCCTTGTTAATGTTACATTCAAATGCTATCGAGTTGTGTAGTGGTGGTGGTTTTAATGATTTTCATTATGAAGAATATCAAACTTCAGGTTTAAATAACTCAGTGTTAAGAGCGCTAATTGATGGCTCTTCTCATCATGACTTTACAGATTGGTGCCTTATAAAAGGAGGTTTAGCTAGACTTGTTTTTATGTTGGGTAATGTTAATGGTGGTCGAATGACCTCCATGGTCAATGAGCTCACTTATACTTTTCTTAATAAGCACCTTAAAAATCACAGTGTGAATGTTGAGACTACTGATTTACATTACATTACTAGTACATGGAAAGAAGTTAAGTGGCTTGACGGTTCTCATGTGCGAAATATGAATGATGATCATAATGTCTCAATGAATTCAGAGAGAGGAGGGCCTGTATGAACACATGCGATCTTATTTCAGAGCACATTCGTTCTAAAAAGTTGAAATATGATGAGATACAAGAATCCCATGGTATTGAACAACTTATCGTATTTAGTGGAGCAGAGGATTTTCCTTTTCTAGAGGATATTCCATACCCTTTTAGGGTGAATCCACAATTTAGAGAGCTGGTTCCGATTATTGAAGCGTCACTCAGTTGGGTCATCAATACAATAGGTATTAAATTAAAGTTAATTTTATATGCTCCAGAAAACATATGGAGTGCTAAAAAAGAAATTCCATCAGAAAGTTGGTTAGATTTATTTGATGTGATTATTATTACATCCAAAGAAGATGCTTTGAAATATATTAATCAAACATATTCTTCGGCTTTTTTAGGGCCACAAATGCAATTTTTTGAAACATGGCCATTAGGAAATAGAAGTCATGAATTACTAATCAATGAGCTTTTTTGGAATAGAGCAAGTAAAACGGAATATGAAAAATACTGTATTAAACAGGCTAATAATATTTCGGCTTTAGGGCATATTGCAGCTAAAAATGCATTTGTTTCTGGCGCTAGTGAGCTAGAAATAAATATGGAATTCAATTCAGCATGTAACTTGCCTGAAAGCAAGCTGGCATATCCAAGTGTAGTGGCAATTAATGAACATGCTTCAATTTTGCACTATGAACAATACGACAACAAGGCCCTTCCAGATTGCCACCGTCGAAGTTTACTCATTGATGCCGGGGCAAGATTCCAAGGCTACTCATCAGATATCACTAGAACGTATGCTTTTAAAAGAGATGTGTTTCATGATCTGATTTTAGAGCTTGATGCAACTCAACAACTTATTACGCAGAAATTACAGCAGGAACATACGTATGAGGCATTTAATTTATCTTCATTATATCTAATTGCAAAACTTTTAGTTGATTTTAGGTTAGTCAAATCAACGCCTGAGGCTATATTAGAACAAAATATCTTACGATATTTTATGCCTCATACGTTAGGGCACTTTATGGGAATTCAGGTTCATGATGTAGGTGGAGAATTTATTAATGCTAAAGGTTGTAAATTTATCAATAAAAGTAGTTTAAATTTTAAAATGGGTAGGCTTATTAGTGAAGGTCATGTGTTAACCGTTGAGCCAGGCATCTACTTTATCAATTCACTACTAGACGAATTATTTGCAAGTAAGTTTAAAGAGCTTATTAATTGGAGTTTGGTGGAGTTGTTAAAACCATATGGTGGAGTTCGGATAGAGGATAATATTCTAATTACATCAACAGGAATGGAAAACTTCACTAGACGATCATTTGCGCATTTAGAAAACAAATATGAGTACATATAAATGAAAAACAGCCCCCATACACCAATTAAAGAAGAATCATCAAACATCAGTATAGAATTTTCAGCCGCTTATAAGAGGTACATGCTAGGAATACTGGTTTTGATCTCTGTTTTTAATGCGATAGATAAAACCGTTTTTTCAGCGCTTTTAGAACCGATTAAGCAAGAGTTTTTATTAAGCGATCTTCAATTGGGTTTATTATCTGGTTTAGCTTTTGCTTTATTTTATGCCACCTTAGGTTTGCCATTTGCACGATGGGCAGATTTAGGAAATAGAAGAACACTTTTAACGTTAACGGTAGGCTTTTGGAGTTTAATGACTGTATTAACAGGAATGGCCCAAAACTATACTCAAATGTTTCTTGCTAGGTTAGGTGTAGGGATTGGTGAAGGAGGAGGACATCCCGCGGCACTTTCAATGTTGAGTGACTTATATTCTGCAAAAAGTGGTGGCGTTGCTATTTCGCTATTTCTCATTGGAGGGACTATTGGTAGTGTTGTTGGCTTGTCTGGAGGTGCATATATTGCACAGGAGTGGGGGTGGCGATATGCGCTTATTTTTATGGGAGCACCAGGCATATTACTAGCCATTATAATCAGATTAACGATGAAAGAACCTCGACAAAACTGCCGACTCCCAACGATGTCTGAAACCTTAGGAAAGAACTTTTTTGATTCGACCAAATCCTTATTTCAAAAACGTAGCTTTTTAAATTGTGTTGTTGCATTCACACTCTTTGCTGTATTTGGCCAAGGGGGAAGTCAATGGACCTTGAGCTACTTATTGCGAACGTTTGATTTAAACTTAGCTGAGGCAGGAGGCACTTTAGGAATAATAATGGGGGGCAGTGGTGTTGTTGGTACTTTGTTAGGAGGCTATGTGTCTAATTTCTTTGGCCAAAAAGATATTAATTGGTTTTTGAAGTTTCCTATGCTAATTATTTTTGCTCTTATTCCAATCTCAGCGATGATTTTTTCATCTAATGAATTAAACATTGTTTACATTATGCTAGCGGTTTCTTCAACATTAGTTGGTTTAATGACCCCATGTATTTTTGCATTAGTTTTTGGTATTTCGGGTAAAAAAAATAAAGCATTGGGAATTGCTATTTTGGGCATGCTGGCAACACTTGTTGGTGGAGGATTAGGGCCAATGTTTATAGGTTTTATAAGTGACTTGTTTGCTAATTATTATGGTGATAATTCTCTACGATATTCATTATTGGTATGCTTAGTTTTTTTACCCCTTTCGGTTATGTTTTTCTATAAGGCATCAACCACATTGAAGCAAGACTTTGAAGTTTGAATTTTTATTCTAATTAAGCCTTCACCGCTAATAGAATTTGAAGCTATTTTAAGTCATGTTTATTGTGACAATTAGATAAGAATTTGTGATAAGAGGCAGAGTTAAAGCGAAGTTTAAATGTGAATATTGTCATAATTGCACTTCATTCACATTACTCTAATTAAATTGTGATTTTTACAATTCATAGTATAGAAGTGTTTCTTTAACAGTTAGTAATTCTACTAATGTAGAGTTCAATAATAGAGGTTAATACTTTGAACGTTTTTAGCGCTTGCTTAAATACTGAAACAAACACCTTCTCCCCTCTACCTACGGGAATAGAAGACTTTAATGTGGTTTTTAACAAAGACTTTGTTTTGAATCCTCAGTCAATAGAAGGAAAGGGCCCTGTATCAGTATGGAGTCAGCTATGTGAAGAAAATGGCTATCAACATCATATGGGGCTTTTGGCTTTTGCGGAACCTTCAGGGACTATACTGAAAAGTACTTATGAACTCTTAAGGCAGGAAATTCTAAGTAATCTTATGAAGTTTCCTGAAGTTGATATTGTGCTGTTAGATTTACATGGTGCTATGGTGGCTGATAGCTATGTTGACTGTGAGGGGGATTTAATTGAAAAAATAAGGTTAATCGTTGGAGATTCAGTTGTTATAGGAGTTGAGCTTGACCTTCATGGTCATATTTCAGAAAGAATGCTTAAGTATTCCGATGTTATAATCGGATATAAGGAATACCCCCATACGGACATTAATGAAAGAGCAAAAGAATTATTTAACCTTTCAGTTGATACTAGACTTAAAAAAATAAAACCAAAAATGGCTTTATTTGATTGCAAAATGGTTAGTATTTTTCCTACAACCTCAAAAGTTATGCGAAATTTTGTGGATAAAATGTATGAAGAAGAAGAGTCAGGTTTTATTGTTTCTATGTCATTGATGCATGGTTTTCCATGGGGAGACACAGTAGATTCTGGGGTTAAAATGTTGGTTATCACAAATGATGATCATGAATTAGCTAGCTCCCTTGCTAAGTTTTGGGGGCTAGAGTTTTTCTCTTTGAGACATGAGATTGTTTTCGATTCAAAGCCAATTGATGTAGCTTTGGCAATGGCTCAAACTAGTAGAAACTATCCTGTAGTTGTAGCTGATCAGTCTGATAATCCTGGAGGTGGAGCACCTTCAGATTCAACATTTGCAATTAGATGGTTGCTTGAAAATAATATAGAAAGTGCACTAATAGCTTTTATTTATGATCCTGAAGTTGTAAAAATTGCAACAAAAGTTGGTGTGGGTGGAAAGTTACAAGTTAGGCTAGGCGGAAAATTGAGTATTCATTCTGGGCAACCTCTTGATGTTATGGTCGAGGTTGTAGGATTGTCAGAAAATTATATTCACACATTTTTTCAAGAAAAAGATGCCAATGTTTTATATGACATTGGTGATGTTGCAGTTCTAAGAGTTAAAGGTATAGACATTGTTTTATCTTCAAAGAGAACACAATGCTTTTCTCCTGATTTCATGGAGTTTTTTAACTTGAATCCTTCCGATTATAAGGTTGTCATTCCTAAATCTACGCAACATTTTTTTACTGCATTCTCTAAAATAAGTAATGAAATTATATATATGAGTGCTAACGGAGCTATCACGCCTAATGTTGAATTGATTCCCTACGAAGTTATGGATACTAAAAATAAATACCCCTGGTCTGAAAATCCACATTGTCTTTAAAAATGTATATAACAAATATTAGGAATAAAAAATGAAAGAATCCCTACTAGAACAAATAGATATCAATCAACTACTCGAAGACTTGCGAATTAAATATAATGTGGTTGGAGCAAGTCTATCTGTAATGCATAAAGGACAGGTTAAAAATGCTTCGTCTGGAATTTTGAATAAAAATACTAAAATAGAAGCTACAGACGACTCATTATTCCAAATAGGCTCAATATCCAAAATTTTTACCACCACAGCTATAATGCAGCTTGTCGATGAAGGAAAAGTTAACCTCGAAGACCCAGTCGTTAATTATTTACCCAGCTTTAGAGTTGCAGATATTGAAGCTTCTAATACGATTACAGTAAAGCAGTTGCTTTGTCACACAAGTGGAATGGAGGGGGATTTTTTTCCTGAAGATGACCCATTTTGCCCAACAGTAGAAAAACTGATAGATAGATGCTACTTGTTAGAACAATTGCACCCAGTTGATAAGTATATGTCATATTGTAATACTGGTTTTAGTATAGCGGGGAGAATTATTGAAGTAATTACAGGAAAGCCATGGGGGCTTGTTATCCAAGAAAGAATTTTACAGCCGCTGAATTTGAATGAATCAACAACAGAACCGGCTAATATGCTCCGGTTTAGAAGCGCTATAGGGCATGTTCCTGATATTAATGACTCTACAAAATTAAATGTAGCACCAAAATGTTATTTGCCTTTGAGTCATGCTCCTGCGGGGACAGTATTATCTATGTCTGCACGTGATTTAATGACCTTTGCCTTAATGCATTTAAATGATGGGGTTTCGGATAATGGAAAAAAAATCATTTCAAAAGAATCTGCAATTAAAATGAAGACTCAACAAGTTCAGTTACCGTCAATGGGGGCTGGTATTACAGATTGGGGGCTTGGCTGGTTTATGGTTAAGAGAGCTGAAAGAGAGATGTATGGCCATACTGGAGGGACAATTGGCCAACTATCATATTTATCTATCTATCCTAAAAACGATCTCGTCATTACTTTACTCACTAATAGCCCAAGTGCAATGCTTTATTCAGAACTAGAAAAAAGTCTTTTGGACAGTTTGGCCGGGATTTCTAGAGAAGCTGATTTGGTTCCAAGTGAACAATCATTAGATTTTAACCCTTTTGTGGGGAGGTATGAAAATATTCAAACTCAAGTAAAAGTGTATGAATTTGAAAAGACGTTGCTTTGTGAATTTCCAAATCAAGCTGGTGGCGTTGGTTTATTAGAGCTTTTACATGTGAAAGATAATGTATTTGTTAGTTTTCCTAGCCCAAATGAACCACCAAGAAATGTGATGTTTATAGGAGAGGGTAAAGATGAATACTTGCTTACGGGAGGTAGGTTATTTAAGAAAAAAAGTTAATTTAATTGTAAACCCCTGTAACACATTTTGTGTAACTGCCAGGTTTAAATAACATCTTTCAAACGGTCTTCAAATTCAATCATAAATCGATTCAAGGCCGTTTTATAATCAAAAGTGACGACTTTACAAGTGGGAAGTACTCACCAGCAGTATATGAAATTACTAAAAGTGCTAATAAAAGACTACAATCTTATTTAGTTAGAGTTGCTGGTCTGGCGTTAACGCATTCGTTTTTTCTGGAGTATGGCCTGATAGTTCCTCGACATATTGCCTTTTCCAACGTGAAATAGCTGACGAACAAGCCCCTGAGATATTTTGAATTTGTTTGTTGGTATAACCTTCTTCTACCATTAATTTGGCATATTCTAGTTTTTGGCTTGGACTGATATTAACTTTATTTTTCTGGTCATCTGGATACCTTTAAGATTTTGCTTTTTTAAAGCTATAAACCTTTCCAGATTCATTAGACCATTACGCACTATCCCACTTGAACTATATCAATAAAAAAGTAGCCACAATTTACCTTGTTTTGACCGTGTGAATGTTAAATTTCCTCTAATCAAAGGAGATAATATCATGATAAAAAAAATTACTTATAGCTTCTTAGTTTTAATAATTTCTCTAGCTATCTTTATTGGCTGGTTTATTAGCTTACTAGGAGATGAACTTTCAATAGATCATTCAAAGCAACAGGCGAATAAAATTGATTACATTTCAAACGGTGTCACGGAGTCAAGAGGTAAGATTCTTGCCATCGTAACAAGCACTAATACTATGGATAGTAATAAAAAAGAAATAGGATATGAATTGACCGAGCTATCAAGAGCTTACTATGTTTTTCTTGCTAACGGTTTTAATGTTGATGTTGCAAGTCCTCAAGGAGGTGAGGCTCCAATGGTAAGGGATGACGATGATATGGGAGCTTTTGACTATGCATTTTTAAATGATTCAAAAGCTATGTTAAAAGTGAAAAGCACATTAAAAATTGATGATATTAAATTAGATGAATATTCAGGTGTGTATTTTGTTGGCGGAAAGGGAACAATGTTTGACTTCCCTGAAAATAAACGCATACAACAAATTGTTAGACATTTTTGGGATCAAAGTAAAACTATTTCAGCAGTGTGTCATGGGCCAGCGGCTTTAGTAAATGTAAAGCTAGAAAACGGGGAATACTTAGTAAAAAATAAAAACATAGCATCGTTTACCAATGAAGAAGAGTTGTTTTTTATCCCGAATGCTGCGGACATTTTTCCATTTTTATTACAATCGAAGCTTCAAGAGCAGGGAGCTAATTTTGTAAAAGGAGCAAGTTATTTAAATAATGTTGTTGTAGATGATAAATTAATAACAGGGCAAAACCCATGGTCTGTCTGGGATTTAGCGGAAGAAACTATTAAAGCCTTAGGGTATGAACCTGTAGAACGTAAACCTACCGCAGAAGAAAATAGCGTCCGCATTTTAAATACATACACCAATAAAGGTTATGGTGTTGCAAAAACTCAACTTTTAGAAATATCGCACACTCTCAAACAAGAAATTAGTAAAACAACAATAGCAACCCACGCTATTGTTGCACTGATTTCATTCGAGTTAACTCGTACCGTTCAGCTATTAGGTTTACTTAACATTTTAAGATAAAAATAGGACAAAACATGAAACATTGTATAACTATTATTTGTGTGCTTTTAATTTCAATTACATTATTAAATGGTTGCTCAGTAGTCAATGTATTACGAATGATGGGAGCCAATAACGACTTAGTACCTAAGTGGCCTTCAAGTAAAAAGCAGCAGATATTAGACGCTTTTTATATTGGAGAAAAACCTTATATTAAAGTTAAAGCGAATGACGATACCGAGTTATTATTTTTAATTGATACCGGGGCTTCATTTTCTATGGTGTTTGATACTGAAACAGGAAAAAGTGTAGCTGACAAAAAAGGTTTTGATTTATCCATTCAGGGCTGGGGTGACGGTGAAAATACACCGGCATATCAGACAGAGTTGAACTCATTAGATATTGGAGAAGTTACTTTTAATGACGTAAAGGTTGCTTATATTCCTATTTCTACAAGTCAATATTATTTGAATGATAAAGAAGCCATATTTGATGGTGTGTTAGGCCATGATTTAATGAAGCACTTTAGTTGGACCTTTGATAAAAAAGTGTCGAAGATCACAATGTCATCAGAAGGATACAAGCCAAAATCAACAGACTCTGTTGTTCCTTTTGATGTGAGCTTTTCAAAGTTAAGCATACCTGCAATAGTGAAATTCAATGAAACTGAGTTTGTAGAAAAAGAAGTGATCATTGATACCGGTAGTCGTCATTACCTTAAGCTTAGTTCTATATATCCTAAAAATAATGATATCACTTTACCTGAAACAAAAGTTAGGGCAGCTGATTTTGGTATGAGTGGTGTGGCGCTTCATGAAAGAATAGTGCTTCCAAATATCCAAATTGGTGAAGTTGTTTTTACAAATGTTAAAACCAACTTGATAAAAAGTGATGATGAAGACGATTGGTGGGTTATTGGTAGTGCTCTTATGAACCAATATGTAACGATTATTGATTATCATAATAATATCTTTGTTATTCAAGAAGATAAAAATAAGCCTTTTGCAACTAAGTTTAACTTAGCAGGCCTTGATATAAGAAAGCTCAAAAACGGTAACTTATTTGTGAGGTATGTATATCCAGATCTTCCTGCAAAAGCTAGTGGCTTAAAACAAGGTGATGAAATCGAATCAATTAATGGAATTGACGCAAACTCTTTATCTGAAGAAGACTGGCTGAAAATGGCTTCAAAACCAGCAATATTTAATATTTGCAAGGTTAAATCTGATTGTAAAAAGTTTAAAACGAAGCATATTCAAGGCTACTCCGATTTTTAATAACACAAGTTCTGACAAGTTATTATCGACTTACGCTTTTTTATTTATCTTTGAAGAACAATAAGTTTAAGGTTATTTGTAATTAACTTCTTACCCTTGTTAATTGTAAATATTAAAAATTTTATGAAATCAGTATATTTAGTTGATGGTGATGTAAAGTTATGTCACCAAATTAAACGGTTTTTAGAACCCTATAGGTATCAAGTTATTATGTGTCATGATGGCGCTTTGGCTGTCGATGATATTTTAAAAATACAGCCGGATATTGTGATTCTTGATTTAATACTTCCAAAAGTTGATGGTTTTGAAGTTGGTCGTAAGTTAAATGGTAAGTTCCAAGGAAAACTACTGGTACTCACCACTAGTTGTGATGACATGGATCATGTTGCAGGAATTGAAATGGGGGCTGATGATTTCTATACGAAGCCCATTCATCCTCGTGTATTACTTGCTCGAATTAGAATGCTGTTGAGAAGAGCAAGTATTGCGTCGAATAAGTTTAACCTAGCAGATTTTAACTTAATGAAGTTTGGCGACCTTGAAATAAATTTTTCCTCTAGAAAAGTTAAGTTGGCAGGCATTGATGTTTCATTAACAACAAGTGAGTACGACCTTTTAAATTATTTTGTCCTGAATGTAAATAAAGTGATTTCTAGAGACAATTTACTAAACACTATTAGAGGTATAGGTTACGATGGATTAGATCGTTCAATAGATATCAAAATAGGCACTTTGAGAAAGAAGCTCGGTGATAACGGTAAAAACCCAAAAGGTATAATTACTATTAGAAGTAAAGGATATATGTTTGTTGGTGACGCTTGGGAAAATGCATTGCAGTAGTGTGATTTGTAATAGTTCAGATTAGATCTTACACATCATCTTGAAAAGGTGAGAGTTACCCTTTTTTATTTAAGATGTAGAATCTTTAATTTAAACAAAAAGAGGTAACTTTCATGTTACATACTAATAATCCAATTATTAAACACAAAGCAGGCCTGCTTAATCTAGCCGAAGAATTAGGAAACCTTTCCAAGGCATGCAAAGTTATGGGCGTATCACGAGACACGTTCTACCGTTATTAAGAGCTTGTCGATGATGATGGTATTGATGCCCTTATCAATAAAAATCGTAGAAAACCCAATATCAAAAACCGAGTTGACGAAGCAACTGAAAAAGCAGTGATGGAATATGCTGTCGATTAACCAGCTCACGGCCAACACAGAACAAGTAACGAACTGCGTAAGCAAAGCGTCTTTGTCTCGGGTAGTGGTGTCCGCTCAATCTGGCTTCGCCATGACTTAGAAAATTTCAAGAAACGAATTAAAGCCCTTGAAAATAAAATAGCCACAGGTGGCATTATTCTAACCGATGCTCAAGTTGCTGCGCTTGAAAAGAAAAAGCATGATGACGAAGCTTGTGGCGAAATAGAGACAGCTCACCCTGGTTACCTTGGTTCACAAGATACGTTTTATGTTGGTAACCTCAAAGGTGTTGGTCGGACTTACCAACAAACCTTCGTTGACACCTTCAGCAAAATAGCCTTTGCAAAACTCTATGTCACCAAAACGCCTATCACAGCAGCAGGTGTGTTGAATGATAAAGTCCTACCCTACTTCTAGCAACACTAGCTTCATATGCTGCGCATACTAACTGACCGTGGTACTGAATACTGTGGGCGTTGACCATCATGATTATCAACTATATTTAGCGATAAGTGATATAGAACATACCAAAACAAAAGCTATTTCACCGTAAACAAATGGTATCTGTGAACGGTTTCACAAAACCATTTTAAATGAGTTTTACCAAATTACATTTAGGAAAAAACTGTATGCAGATATGGATGAGTTAAAAAGATCTGGACAAATGGATGGATTACTAAACCAATGAACGAACTCATCAAGGTAAAATGTGCTGCGAATGTACTCCGCTAGAAACATTAATTGATGGTAAACCGGTTTGGGCTGAAAAGAATTTAACTCATATCTAAGCCGAAAAAACACCGTTAAAAAACAGGTAACTGTAAGGTCAGGTCTGAGCTACTACAAATAATTCCATATGAATTACTTTTCAGCGTAATTAGACAATGTTCAAGTTAAGCATCTTACCATCCTCGCTCACCGCTATAAAAGGTGCTGTGTTTGACTATATGACTTTTTGAGTTTTCATCTACTATTTCAAAACTGATATCATTTCTGTTATCGACTAACTGATTATCAACCGATACGGCAATAGAAATTGTTCTCAATTCGTGTGGAAACACTTCAACTTGAGATGTTCCGATAATTTTGGCACTGTCTAGTCCAGCTAATTCAATTTTATAGTGTTTGCTTTGGCTCGACTTATTTCTAATTTTAATGATAAATGAGTTTTCTATTTTCCCCTCTTGATTGACACGATAAAGTGCTTGTCGATCACGGATAATATTAACTTCAAAGTCTTGCCAAGTGTGTCCCCATACAAATATTGCAATTAGAGTTATGGTAATAAAACTCCCATAGCCAGTATGTCGCTTCCAGCCATTGATCGGCGTTTGTTCACTAGTAAAGGCAATAAGCCCTTTCTGATAATTAAATTTTTCCATAGTCATATCACAGGCATCAACACACAAACCACAATTTATGCATTCATACTGTAAACCATTTCTTATATCTATGCCGACAGGACAAACTTGCACGCATATATTACAGTTAACACAATCTCCCATGCCTTCACTTTTTTCTTGCAAGCGCTTTCTTTTACCACGGTTTTCACCACGTTGCTGATCGTAGCTGACTAACTTGGTAGATTTATCAAACATTGCCGACTGAAAGCGGGCATACGGACACATGTGCTGGCACATTTTTTCTCTGATCCAACCGGCGTTTATATAAGTACATACCGCAAAAAACAGCACCCAAGAAACAGTTAGTGACGATGATTGCATGGTAAAAAATGGCATATAAAGCTGTTCGACCGGAACAAAATAAGAAATAAACACTAAGGCGGTGAGCAGTGAAATTGCTGCCCAAATTAAGTGTTTTACCGATTCTCTGACTAACTTTTTGGCCGTAATTGACTGAGAATCAAGCGATTTACTATGACTATGGCTTCCTTCAATTCTTCGCTCTACCCAGTTAAATATAAGCATCCACACGGTTTGCGGGCAGGTAAAACCACACCAAACACGACCAAAAAGCTTGGTGATATAAAATAATAGAAATGCAGAAAACACAAAGAGAAAACAAACAATCAATAAATCTTGTGGAAACAGAGTCAATGCAAAAAAATGGAACTGTTGCTGCTGAAGATCGAAATATACCGCCTGCGAGCTGTTATATTTAATAAAAGGAACTAGCACAAAAATAGCCAGTAAGAAAAAATTCAAACTCCGCCGAATACGCTGAAATAATCCTTTTTGCTCTCGAATATAAATTTTATCGTTACTCGCGGGAGCTTTATAAATAAGATTTTCTTTTGATAAATATGACGAATCCACAGGACTGCTCCGATAAAGTGTTCACGGAGACAAGTTTAAATTGATAATCTGTATTTTATAGATACAATAAAATAAATTAATATAGGTACAGATGGGTTGTGATTAACATATGCAACAATTTAAATACCAGCAGCTAGCCAAAACGTTAAAATCTCAGATTGATGAAAACAATTGGCAAATAAACGAGAAACTTCCTTCAATTCGTGCACTGGCGAACAACTTTAATGTGTCAAAAATTTCCGTACAAAAAGCGCTGCACGTTTTAGAAGCGATGGATCTTATCTATGTAAAGCCAAAATCTGGCTATTACGTGGCAGCCCGTAAAAATATTCAACACATTAGTCCGGAAATTCAAAGTATTAGCAAGCCAACGAAGGTTGACATGCCGGAGGTATTTTACGATATTATGGAACGAAGCGCCGCCTTTGATATAGCTCCACAACGTTTAAATAACTCCCAGACACCAAGTCTTTATTATTGCTCAACAGACACATTAATCGAGCATTAAGGCAAGCGGTACACGAAAATTCGCTGTATTATTCCGCGCCATCTGGAAGCCTGGCGTTGCGTCAGCAAATTAGCAAACATTATCGAAAACGACACATCGATATTTCGGCAGATGACATTTGTATTACTTCGGGTTGCCAAAACAGTATATTTTTGGCGCTAACAACGATCTGTCATGCTGGCGATATTGTGGCGATTGAGAGTCCTGCTTTTTATGGTGTATTGCAATTATTACAGCAACTTAAATTAAAAGTTGTCGAGTTACCTGGCAGCTATACCAAGGGGTAACGGCAGAGGCACTGAGAGCAGCAAGTAAGCAGTGGCATATTAAAGCATGCGTGATAACAGCAAATTTTTCCACGCCAACAGGAGCACTGATTCCCTCATCAGAAAAACAAGCTATTGTCACTGTTGCGACTGAAGAAAATATCACTTTAATTGAAGATGATATTTATGGTGATTTAGGCTTTCATTCAAATGTTGAACCGCTTAAAAGTTATGACACGCAAGACAATGTAATTCTATGTAGCTCATTTTCAAAATCATTATCGCGCGACCTTCGTATGGGCTGGATAGTGACCAACAAACACTATAAAAAAATTGCCCAGATGAAATTGGTCTATCAATTATCTAGCAGTCAGGCCATCCAACATGGACTCACTTCGTTTTTAGAAGAAGGACATTTTGAACGCCATCTTTATCAGTATTGTAGAACCCTAGTAAAACAACGAGATCAATTAATTAAAGAAGTCGACAACCATTGGAATATACCAGTAAAATTCACCGTTCCTGAAGGCGGGCTGGCTATTTGGATGGAGTTACCCAAGGGGGTAGATACCTTTTCACTTTATAATAAGGCGATAGCTGAAGGTATAGTAATAACGCCGGGCCGACTATTTTCTTCGGCCGATAAATTCTCTAATTACTTTCGGTTAAGTTTTGCGCACCCAACGCAGGGCCACAGATTAAAAGCACTAATCAGGCTCGCCGAATTAAGTAAGGAAAGCTACTAAAAAGAAAAAGCGTATTTTTTAACGCTACAATTTAACCTGTTGAAAGTCCGCAACTGGCTATGATATATAACTAATAGAGGCACACATTAATTAAACCTTGCTCCTGCTGATGAATGGATATTTAAAGGGTTTATCTATCGCCAAACACCAGTTTTGGTTCGGCATAGACCATTTTACTGGCGTCTTTAATTGAATAAATTTACATCTTTATCTACTTTTAAATGTGAAATAATTGCTATTCCAACACCATATTATTTTAATAAATGGCTCAGCGCTAACAGGATGTATTAGTTAATTATCATTCATATTAGGTAAAAGGGATGGTCGCTGGCCATCTGAATGAGGTGCAAGACTTGGGTGACCCATATTATCTATGACTTCATAACTTAAAGGCGAGGTTGCGAATTTCCAAGATGCATATCGCCCCATTTTACTTAGATACTCAATCTCTCTTGATGAGTCCTCTTGTGCCTGTTTAATAATCTCAGATGGTGAGCCTTCTACTATTCTTGGTTTTAATGTGTGTAAATTTTTATGATTTATACCGGTAGCTCTTTCATAATCATTAACACTTTTTGCTAAGGTATATTTTCTTCCTATTTTAGTCGCCTCTCTAATTAATCCTTCATTTTCTTTAACCCATTGCTGCATTTTAACTTTATTTCGTTGGATTGCATCTGCTGAAACGTTAGAACCCGGTGCATAGACAGATTTTTTAGTTGATATTTCTACAAAACCAGCAGTATCTATTTTTACATTTAAGGAGTTTGTATTATCCATTTTTTTTAATTCTGCAATATATGTCTTTGCCACACTTAAAAACTTTTTATAGTTGGTTATTTCATTTTCAATTACTGCTTTTGAATCTTTAACTATTTCTTTAAAAGCACTATGACTAATGCCAATCCAAGGATTTATTTGTTCACCAAATTTTGCTAGTAACTCAGGGGTTGCCATTGAAATACTATTATTACCATAGTGTATTTCAGAAAATTCTGTAGATTTATTATCAGACATTAAAAATTTAGACTCATCTGCAATAAACAGTTCTCGTTGGGAAGTCCAGGACTCCTTTTTATTAATTTCAGAATCGTTGTTATCTTTTACTTTTTGTTGCTGTGTATTCAAGTATGTACTGTGGGTGTTTCCAATTAACATAATTCTCGCCTTTGAATGTTATTAAAACTTTCATCCCGTACATTTTCAATATTAAAAATTATTGCTAATTAAAACTGTTTTTAGGATGTTTGTAATTAATGTTTATAGCAATGTTTCTTTATTAGATTCAAGTGTTTATACAAAATCATACATAGGCATACAAAGTCGTACATGTACATACAATTACCATACATACAAGGTTGGTTTAGCTAAGGATAATTCAATGCAGTAAGGAGCTGAAGTTTTGCAAAGAATGAAGCAACTTATGTATTTTAACTCAACTAATTTACTCTTCATAGGAAAGTAGAAGTGATAAAAAGCAAAACTAATGTAACTGTAGTAGGTGCTACAGGCTATTTGGGTAAATACGTTGTTAGAGAGTTAATATCTCAAGGATATAATACAACAGCATTGGCTAGGAGCTTAAATAAGCTTAATGGCATTGAGTCGGTAAATACAAAAAAAGTAGATTTTCTAAATGTGGATACTTTAACAGGGATGTTGGCTCAAACAGATGTACTTATTTCATGTTTAGGAATAACTCGTCAACAAGACGGTTTCAGTTATATGGATGTAGATTACCAGGCCAATTTGAATGTGCTTGAAGAGGCAAAAAAAGCTAGAGTAAAAAAAGTCATTTATGTATCCGTATATAAGGGAGAGTATTTCAAAAAAACAGCTTTATGTGCAGCAAAAGAAAAATTTGTTCAAGAAGTGAAAAAATCAGGTTTGGAATATTGCATTGTTAGGCCTACAGGTTTTTTCTCTGATATGGCTGATTTCTTTGATATGGCATTAAAGGGAAAAGTGTACCTCTTTGGTAATGGAAGTTGTTCTATCAATCCTATTCATGGCTCTGATTTAGCAAAAGAAGTGACAGCTCATATTTCAATAGAAAAATGCTTAGTTCAAGAGCTAAATATTGGAGGCCCGGTATCTTACACGCAGACAGAGTTGGCTGAATTAGCGTTTAATGCCCTAAGAAAGCCTATAAAAATTGTATATATACCAAACTTTTTTAAGTGGCTTACTTTAAGAGTTGGCAAGCTTTTCATCTCTACAAAGATATTTGGCCCGATTGAATTCTTTCTATCTCTTATGTCTGTTGATATGAATGCTCCTTTGTATGGGCAAAAGGAAATAACATCTTATTATGATAAGTTGGCAAAGAAAGCAGGAATATTAAAGTGAGTAAAATAGAGGAAAATTATCCTTGGACCTATAAAGCAAATGTCACGTTTAAGTGGGTTCTACTTGTTCAATTTGCATATACTTTAGTACTAGCTTACTTTCAAAATGCATGGGATATGACTATAGCCTTAGGTGTTGTTATATTATTTTTGCCGTTAATGTATATTAAATATAAGCCAAATCATAAATTAACGCGTCACTCTATTGCTATTGCAATCATGTTGTTTACGGCATTGCATATACACCAAGTGCAAGGCTTGACGGAAATACATTTTGAAATATTTGCTGTAATGGCCATACTTAGTTATTACAGGGATTGGGCTGTATTCCTAAGTGCAGCACTAACTATAGCACTACATCATGTAGGCTTTTTTATTCTTCAATTTTATGGTCAACCCGTCTACATTTTTGAAGAAGGTCATGTCACTGTTTCCATTTTATTAATACACGCCGCATTTGCTGTTGTTGAAGCGACTATTTTAGCGTTTATTGCAAGACAAAGTTTTATTGAGGCGTATTCTTCGTTTGAAATTACTAATACCATTACCCAATTGCTCAAAGATGAAAATAAAATATATTTAAATATGAGAGCAAAAAATACATATAACGGCGAAGATGTTAAAAGTTTCAACTTATTATTAGGAATGTTCTCCGAAACGCTAAATAAAGTGAATGAAATGGGAGAAGGCGTTAAATGCATCTCTTCTCAGGTCGGCGAAATGTCTACTGAAGCAGAAAAGTTGAAGCAGCAAAGTAATCATGAAGTTGAGCAGATTACTGTGTCAATAGAAGAAATGAGTACTTCGATTACGGACGTTGCTTCTAGAGCTAATAATTCAGCTGAAATTTCAAGTGACGCTATTTTAAAATCTAACTCGGCTAAAGACGGTATTGTGAGTACTAGTCAATTTATCGATCGACTGGGTGAGAAGTTAGACTTAACAAATCGAGATTTACAAAAACTCAATGATGACTGTAATTACATTACATCAATGATGAATTCAATTTCTGCTATTGCAGAACAAACCAACTTGTTAGCACTAAATGCTGCAATAGAATCAGCTCGCGCTGGAGAGTATGGCCGAGGTTTCGCGGTGGTAGCGGATGAAGTGAGGCAGCTTGCAATGAAATCTAAATCGAATACTGAAGAAATAGCATCAACAACTTCCGCTCTTGTTGAAAGTGCGAGTAAATCTGTCTTACAGATGGTTGAGTGTTTAGAATTGTTGGATGAAGTTAAAGATGTTTCAAACACAGCTTGCTCGTTAATAGATCATGCAAGTGAGAGTATTCAAGCCTTAAATGATAATGTGATTTCAGTAGCAACTACGACAGAGGAACAAGCGAATGTTAGCCAAATAATAAGTCAGTCAGCTAGTGAAATATATGAGTTGTCAGCAAAAGAGATGCGTAATCTTGAAGGAGTGGTTTCACAAACGTCCGTACTTACATCAAGTACTAATAAGCTTGATTTAGAGTTAAATAAATTCGTTATATGATCAGAGCTTTAGATAAAGCCTGGCTACTATTTTGTATATGGTTAATTGCTGGTAGTACAGGCTTATATTACCTTAAATATGGAAAATTACAGCTTTTTGATCCGGATGGAACACTCGCAATATATTCTTCACAAATGGAATTTGATAGAAAAGTTGAGAATTACTTTAAGAAAAATTTTACTGTAACAAATAATGCAATTTTTCATATTCAAAGCAATAAATGTGGCTGTAATACTGTTTCTTCAGGGCATATTGTTGAGCTAAATGAGTTGTTTTCAAAAAAAGGCTCTGTAATTCAATACCTGTCAGTTGAGGGTTTTCCTGAGATCAGTAAATTGATTCCTTCATCTCCATCAATTGTTATTTTTAACAGCCGTGGACAACTAACATATCTGGGACCATATTCGGCTGGTGCGTTTTGCTCTTCAAGTAACAGTTTTGTAAGTAGATTTGCAAAAAATATTATTGAGGGAGCCTATATGGGCGCATACGTAATACATGATGCGTATGGATGCTACTGTTTAAATC
>OJDH01000301.1_pt1 | contig 26516 bp, 19 predicted proteins | sample 1592761 | NCBI WGS metagenome assembly OJDH01 (sample SAMN05416855, study PRJEB24817) | seawater metagenome | isolation source: Sea water | place: Canada:Atlantic | collected 2013-11
AAACCTAACAGTATATTAGGCTGAATTCCGAATAAGAACATACAGCTAAGTTGTTTTTATGTTAACAAAATAACTTAAAGTCATCATGCGTTCAATAGTTTACAACCAGAAAACAGGTCATTTAGTGAACTTTTCTAGTATTGAAAACCAGATTTTAGTTATTTGTGATTTATTAATAACAATTAAAAATATCAACCCGTTTTAAAACAGATTCTTAACACGTTCATGCTTAATTTCCCCTTCCTTGTTCTCCATAAATAGTGGCGAAAATACTCAATCCCCATCACAACTGTGTAAATAAACAGTGGTAATAAGGTGGAGCTATGTCATCAGCTTTTATTGAGTCGATTCGGCAAGTACCTAGGAGCAAACATTACAGCTTAAGAACTGAGAAAAGTTATCTATATTGGGTTCGTTATTTCATTAGTTTCATCAGTATTAGCTAACCTTACCACACCATATTGGCTACTAACTTCATTACTATATGGCTGCGGGTTAAGGCTGCAGGAGGCATTAACACTAAGGGGACACTATGTGAATATTGAGGGGAAGTCTTTGTTTGTTTTTAGGGGTAAAGGGGCAAAAGACCGAATGCCATCAAGCTTGATTCGAAGCCTTTGTGACATGCGAACCTAGTCTATCCCACATCCCTTGAGGATTATCTGTGTGAGCGAAATGACCACATCTTCAAAATCCTCATCACTCATTGCTTCTTTGTTTAAGGCTGCCACCACTTGCACATTAAAATCTGCGTAGTGTTGGGTAGAACTCCAAATAAGAAACAGCAAATGGTGGGGATTAACCTTATCAATCAAGCCTTGCTCAATCCAAGCGTTAATGACATCGACTTGGCTTTGTAGCCAGGTTCCGAACCCCCCATAGAGGTAATCATTTAACACAGGTGCGCCATGGATGAGTTCACTGGCGAAGATTCTTGACGAGTCTGGATCATCTTTAGAATGCATAACTTTTGCACGAATATAGTCGCTAAGCGCCTGTTTAGGCGTTTTATCTACCGACAATGTATCGTAATCCCTGTTCCACACAGAGATGATGTTACTTAGCAGCTGTTGGTACAGATCCGTTTTATCTTGAAAATAATAATGGATGTTTGCTCTGGCAATATTAGCCCGCTCTGCAATTCGCTTAATTGATGCACCTTTAAAGCCATAGGTGACAAACTCTTTCTTAGCAGCATTGAAGATAACAGCCTTATTCTTTTGCCGAATATTGCCTTCTGAAGCTTTAGCTTTTACCACAATCACTTCCTGTAAGAGATGTAAATATCATTATATTAGCTGTAGAAAAGATAAAATCAGCAACATGAAACAATGCTGCTGATTTTGTTATTTAATTAGATAATAAAAGTGACCTCTTTTCAACCATAAAAGAGACTTCCTATCGTAAACTTCTCACATTAATTAATCGCCTTCACTTCAACTCTTCGCTGGTGCAGTAGCGGCTCAGTATATCCACTAGGTTGAAACTTCCCTTTAAAAATCAGATCAACTGCCGCTAAAAATGCAATATTCGTTTCAACGTTTTCAGCCATTGGTTGATACCTTACATCGGTGATATTTTGCATATCGACCACTTTGGCCATCCGGTGTAAAGATGCCATCACCTGATCACGGGTTAACAACCCATGGTGTAACCAGTTACAAATGTGCTGGCTAGATATGCGCAGTGTGGCTCTATCTTCCATACGCCCAACATCATGAATGTCCGGGACCTTTGAACAACCCGTGCCTTGATCTATCCAGCGAACCACGTAACCAAGCAAACCTTGAATATTATTATCTAACTCATTTTGAATATCTTGTGGGCTTAGACTATGTTCATTTTTCAACAGGGGGATGGTTAACAGTTCTGTTAATTGATTGTCTTCTTTTTCAGCTGAAAACTGCTGTAGCATCTTGTCTTGAACATCACTGACATTCACTTGGTGATAATGCAATACGTGCAGAGTCGCAGCCGTTGGTGACGGTACCCATGCACAGTTAGCACCAGATTGTGGGTGGCCTATTTTAGTCTTTACCATGGCAGACATCTGATCGGGTATCGCCCACATCCCTTTACCTATTTGTGCTTTGCCCTTAAAACCAGCCTGCAGACCAATACGTACATTGCGATTTTCATAAGCACTGATCCACTTTTCGTTTTTCATTAGCTCTTTTTGTGCCATAGGCCCAGCTTGCATACTCGTGTGGATCTCATCCCCCGTTCTGTCTAAAAAGCCAGTGTTGATAAAAGCGACACGGTCTTTACTGGCACGAATGCACTCTTTTAAGTTAACCGATGTACGGCGCTCTTCATCCATAATCCCCATCTTGATGGTATTGGTGGCTAAGCCTAAACTCTCTTCAATGCGTGTGAACAGCGCATTACTAAATGCCACCTCTTCAGGCCCATGCATTTTCGGTTTAACGATATAAATGCTACCTTGACGAGAATTTTTAAACCCAGAATGACCTTTTAAATCATGCAGTGAGATCAAGGTAGTCATTAACCCATCTAAAATACCTTCCGGCACCTCTTGGTTGTCTAATGTGAGCACGGCATCATTTGTCATCAAGTGGCCAACGTTACGTACGAACAGCAGGCTGCGCCCTGGCAATATTAACTCTTGGTTCTCTAAGGCTTTGTAGCATCTGTCTGCATTAAGTTGCCTGGTGATCGATACGCCATTTTTCTCAAGAGTCTCTGTTAAGTCCCCTTTCATCAGGCCAAGCCAATTACGATACACTGCGGTTTTGTCTTCAGCATCAACCGCTGAGATTGAATCTTCACAATCTTGTATCACACTCAAAGCGGATTCTAGAATGATGTCAGCCACCGAGGCTGGATCTGTTTTTGCGACAGGCATACTGGGATCAATTTTAATCTCTATATGTAACCCATTATGTTTAAAAAGGAGCGCACTAGGGTTTTGTTCATCACCATTAAAACCAACCAGTTTATCTGGCTGTTGTAAGCTCACAAGCTCGCCCGATTGAAGGTTAACGACAAGTGCAGAGTTGGCAATTTGGTAGCTAACAACCTCGCCATGACTACCAGCTTGTAACGGAATCACCTCATCTAAAAATTGGCGCGCATAGGCCTGAACTTTTGCGCCGCGAACAGGATTATAGTGTCGAGTGATCCCCGCTCCATTATCATCGCTAATCACATCGGTACCATAAAGTGCATCATATAAGCTGCCCCAACGGGCATTAGCAGCATTGATAGCAAAACGCGCATTCATTAAAGGCACCACAAGCTGAGGACCTGCCACTTTACCAACTTCATCGTCTACATAAGCGGTCGTGATAGAGAAGTCTTCTTTCTCTTCAACAATGTATCCAATATCAGTTAAAAATTGCTGGTACTTTGCTTGATCGATAACATCATTTCCCCCCTGATTGTTGCCAGCTTGCCCTTGAGCTAAGTGCCAAGCATCTATCTGCGTCTGAAACTTGATTCTCGTCGCTAATAGCTGCTCATTTTGAGGGGTGAATTCATTAAATAGGTTCGCCATTGATAGCCAAAAACTTTCAGCATCGATGCCCGTTCCTGGCAACACTTCATGCTCTACAAAATTGTATAAACACTCGGCAACTTTATACCCATTCTTTATGACTCGTTTATCCATATGTCGATTAACTACCCTAATTAATGATTGAGCAACATTGGTTATATACCCACATTGAAGAATGACTTATCGAACTAACTTCACTTTCACTGATGGCTAGTATTCGATAACCAAATGGCTAGCGTCGTGCGCTCTTCATCGGTCATTTCGGTTTTGTTCATAAACGGCATATCTTTAGCATCAATTACCCGTGCTTGTATGCGCGGCGCCCATTGCACAATACTGGCTTCATCTGAAAATATGATCCCCGCCGGCGCAATGGTAAACACATCATCAGTAGGCGCATCGGAATGACAGCTAGCGCAACGCGCCTCGATAATGTGCTTAATCTGTGTAAGGCCGACGGTTTGTTGCTTCTGCTCAGCACTCAATTCTTTAGAGACCGGTGCGATAACAAAAGCAAGCGCAATGGTGGCGACGACAGAGCCGACAAGTATTAATGGTTTCTGCTTACCGAAATGACGTAATACAAAGTACTGGCGAACCGCAGCAGTAATGATAATAATGGCAATCAAGACTAACCAGTTTGCACCATGGTTATAGGTCATTGGGTAATGGTTTGAGATCATGATGAAGATGATCGGTAACGTAATATAAGTATTATGTGTTGAACGTAGCTTAGCGTTTAACCCGTAAGCAGGATTTGGCGTTTTCCCCTCCTCAACGGCCTTCACTAAGGCGCGCTGTGACGGCATTATCCCGAAAAAGACATTACCCGCCATAATGGTGCCGATGATTGCGCCAATGTGCATATAAGCACCACGAGCACTGAACACTTGGGTGAGTCCGTAAGATAATGCTGTGATAACCAGCATCAAGATGACACCCAGTACTAACCCGTGATCTTTAAGTTTGGTACGCACCAAAAACTCATAGCACCCCACACCAATGACAATTGAGCCCACACCAATAGCAATAGCTTGAAACTGTGTTAAATCAGCAACACGTCTATCAATAAGGTAGGAATCTGCGCCGACATAGAACATCAGCGATAACAGTAAAAAACCGGTTAACCACGTGGTGTATGCTTCCCACTTGAACCAATGTAAGTTGACTGGGATCTGCGGTGGCGCCAATTTATATTTAGCCACCTCATAAAAGCCTCCACCATGAATAGCCCAAAGATCACCACTCACCCCTTTATCGGCCTTCCATTGCGGTGGCTTTTCCAAATGGTTATCTAACCAAACAAAGTAAAATGATGCACCAATCCAGGCGATACCCGTGATCACATGTGCAAAACGAATAATTAAGTTTAACCATTCATTAATATAGGGATCCATAACCTTCCTCAATTCTTATAATTAGTTGTTGTACTCGTGCTTGTATTTGTAGCGAACACGCGTTCACCCATAATATGGGTGGCTTTGACATGCCGTTCGTCACCTAGCATGCTCAAGATGAAAAGCTTTTCAGACAAATTACGACAGTGCTGCATCCGGTGAGACATAAGCTCGGTGGCATGATAATCAAGAACGATAAAATCAGCCTCGGCCCCTTTGGTGAAATTACCGATTGTGCCTTCAAGATCTAAGGCGACTGCACCGCCTAATGTGGCTAAGTAAAACGATTGGATTGGGCTCAGTTTGTCAGCGCGAAGCTGCTGAGTTTTGTAACCTTCATTAAGCGTGCTTAGCATCGAAAAAGTGGTACCAGCGCCGATATCAGTGCCATACCCCACATTGACGTCATACTTTTGCGCCTGCTTAAGGTTAAAGAGTCCACTGCCGAGAAACAGATTTGAACTTGGGCAAAACGCAATAGCAGAGCCTGTTTCACCTAAACGCTCACATTCGCAATCATGAAGGTGAACTCCATGTGCAAAGACACTACGACGACCCAGCAGCTTATGTTGATCATAAACATCTAAATAACCATCATTGTCGGGAAACAACGCCTTAACCCAGGCGATTTCATCTTTGTTTTCACTGAGATGGGTGTGTAGATAGACACTTGGGTTTTCTGCCAGTAACTGGCCAGCTTTTTGGAGTTGCTCAGCTGAACATGTGGGGGCAAACCTTGGCGTAATCGCATATTGCAATCTATCGACATCATGCCATTTTTCGATCAATGCTTTACTGTCGTCATAGCCAGTTTGCGCGGTATCCGATAGGTAATCAGGACAGTTTTGATCCATTAACACCTTGCCGCAGATCATGCGCAGCTTTTTCTGCTGAGCCACAGTAAAGAAAGCCTCAACCGACTCTTTGTGCACTGTTCCGAACACTAATGCAGTGGTGGTTCCTGCTGCTAGCAGCTGGGTTAAAAAGAACTCAGCAACTTTTTTACCATGTTCAAAATCTTCAAATTGACGCTCGAAAGGAAAAGTATAATTCTCTAGCCATTCAAGCAGTTGCTCACCGTAAGAGGCGATCATCTCAGTTTGTGGATAATGCACATGAGTATCGATGAAGCCAGGCATTATCAGCCCACTTTCATAATGGGTGATCTCAACACTCGGATCCAATGTGGGCACTAGCTCGCTCGCATCTCCTACCTGTTCAACCACCCCATCTTTGATAATTAACAGTCCGTCATCAAAATGCTGATAGCTCTCTTCTTGACAGCCTTTAGCTGGATCAGACAAAAAGTGCAGTAACTCTCCCCGGTATGCTTTCAACATTATCTTTTACCTTTTTTATCGTATCGCATCATTTGAATTCTTATTATCGAATTGCGATTTAAGTGTTCCAAGCTGATAGTTTGCAGTTAGCTTTGGGCGATGATGAGCTTTCCATCTAATACAAGCGCATCACAATTATCCCCTTCACCGCCTCGATCAATCACTAAAAAGTCGCTCTCATCAAGGGTTGCCAGACAGAAGTGATGCCAGGTTCCCTTGTGATAATTAACCCCTTGATCAGAGCTCGCGATAAAGACTTCAATTTTGTCGGCATCAAACTCACCAGCAGGTGCTACGACCACGATATAGGGATTATTCCCCATGGGGATGAATGCCTGACTGCCATGGGGATGACGCTCCATCATCTTGATGGCTATCGGTAGCGCTAACGGCTTTGCACGGAAAATACTGATCAGGGTATGACCGCCATTATCACTCACATCCACCTTAGCCAAATCATGATAACGCTGAGCAAGGCCATCATTTATCGACAGTATTGTTGCATCTGGCGTAGCCTCGATAACATCACCAAAAGCACTAAATCCCGCTGGCGTTAATGGTGTTGGCGTAAGATACCGACATTTATCTGTCATCATATTTTCCATCCTATTCCCCTAGCTGCCTCGGTAAGTTGAATAACCAAACGCAGTTAACAGCAATGGAATATGGTAATGGCTCTTACCTCCATCGAGTTCAAATACAATATCGACGTAGGGATAAAACCCTTTCTCTTTATTGGCTTCAAAATAAGTACTGGTGTCAAAATGCATTCGATACACCCCAGCATCAAGCACCTTGTCATCAGCCAATAACCCGCCAATTCGCCCATCTAGGTTAGTGATGCCTGACGCCAAGACTTGCCATTCACCTTCTACTTGAGCAAACAAGGTAATGGGTAAATTTCGTGCGGGTTGTCCACGTGTCGTGTCTAAAACATGCGTTGTTATTTGGCTCATAAATTTTTACTCATCGTTTTTGCTTATATTAGTTTCTGTAAACGTAGCTGAAAAATTTTGCGTTGCTCTTCTGCTGCGTTCACCAGTTCAGTGATTTTGTCGTTAGGTAAGCGCTCAAGCAGCAAGCTCAACATCTGCTCAGCGCTCTTGCCTGTGGCACACACAATAAAAATGAAACCGAACTTTTGAAGATATTCAGCATTACCATCGGCTAAATCTTGTAAGACTTGCTCTGATGCCTGACTAACTGAGCTTTGCTCACCGCTCGCAAGGGCCTTCGTATTGGCATATTTTGCGCGCAAGGTATCAACATTGCCGATCTGTGGGTGGCCTTCAAACGCCTCTAACAGGTCATATTCTCCCAAGCTTCGCCAGATATCATCAGCCTTACTCGACAGTTCTTGGCCATTTGCAAAAGGCCTTGATGACACCATCATCTCAACCCAGTTTGATGCAGTGCAACACTGCATAAACCCATGGGTTGCTTCAGCCTCTGACTGGTTATTTAACTCATCTAAATTCATATAACCCCCGCTAGTCTTTGCGTTTACCAAATAGACGCATGCGTGAGATGCCACCATCAGGGAAAATATTGATCCGTACGTGGGTAAATGTTTGCTCACTCTTGACCAAGAGTTCATTGATGAACAGGTGCTCACGATGGGCTGCCAGTTTAGTGCGGCCGATAATCGGTTGCCAGTTAGCGTCTTGCTGACCGTTAGTGAAATCATCACTGCTTGATATCATTCCCTCTAACGAGAAAGTATCGGGGAAATTGCCTTTAAAGTGACACGTGTCGATCACCACTTTCTCAATGCTGCCCTGAGTTGCTAACTTAGCAATCAACCAATCTGGACCGGGATCACGGCGACGTTTGGTTTCCCATCCATCTCCCATATTCACGCCACGGCCAGGTCTGATGAGGTTATTCTTATCACTGAAAAACATGTCACTGGCTAACAAAGCTTTGCCGCCATTTTTGATGTAAGCAAGATCGATTAATTCACCCGGAACGAAATGTTCCCAATTTACATCTGCTTCACCGTACACGCGGATACGCGCCACACCGCCATCAGGGAACATATTCAAACGAATGTGAGTCCATGCTGTATGGTTGCTGATCTCGAAAATATTTTGGCTGTGAGCCTCTACTGCAGTTTGAGTCAGTACAGTATGCCAAACCGTTTTTGCACTTGGCTCAACTTCGCTTACGCAGGCTTCAACTGATACCGATTCAGGCGCATTACCGCGAAAATAGTTAGTATCAATATCGAGTCCATGGATCACGCCTTTAATGCCTAATTTGATCACACACCAGTCAAATTCACGACCATTATCACGACCATAACTACGTCGAGACTCCCAGCCATCCATCCACTTACCACGCTCGGTAAACTTATCATCGATAAAGATGCCGCGACCGGGCTTGATCAGGTTTTCCATTTCAGCAAAAAAGTCATCACTGCATTTGAGCGTTTCGCCGCCCACGCCTTCACTGGCAAGATCGACGTATTGAGATTTAAATTTGCGTTCAAGCTCAAGGGCTTCGCCTGTTAACTGATTCTGTTGTTGTGTATCAATATCTAACATCATAAGGTCGAAATCCTATTCTCTATTTAGTTGTGTTTTCGAATAACTTACCGAATTCTCTGCGGTTACAGCTTTCCCTTAAGTAAAGGTCGTCCAACTGGCGCGTTGATAAATTCATCTTGCTGGTACACATGATGACCTCGCACATAAGTGTGTTGAACTTGCCCCGTGACTTGTCGGCCTGCGTAGGGGGTAATGTTGTGGCGATGTTTGATCATCTCATTGGTGATGGTGTAGCTCACTTCAGGATCAAACACTAAAAAATCAGCGTGATACCCAGCGGTTATCTGGCCTTTAATGGTGTCCAAGCCGGCGAATTTGGCGGTTTTACTCGACATTAATCGTGCCAGATCCACTAAGGTAAAACCGCGCTCTTTCGCTTCAGTCCAAATCAGTGGCAGACCAAACTGCAGGGCTGAAATGCCGCCCCAGGCTTTTTCGATATCACCGGTGTCGATCTGTTTCAGTTCTGGCGTGCAAGGAGAGTGATCGGAGACAATAAAATCTAAACGTCCATCAGTGACCGCTTGCCATAGATGTTCACGATTGCTGTTCTCACGAATAGGCGGGCAACACTTAAATAGGGTTTTACCGTCAGGAATATTCTCTGACGCTATCGTTAAATAGTGGGGGCAAGTTTCAGCACTAAAGCGTAACCCCTCGCTTTTCGCGGTTGCAATCGATGCAAGCGCTTCATCAGATGAGAGATGGACAATATGTATTTTACAGTTATCCCCCAGCTCTTTGGACTCTCGAGCCATGTCCACCATGAGTGAAATCGCATCATTTTCCCAACTTTTAGGGCGTGAGGCTAAAAAGCTGTTGTATTTATCACTAACAACCACATCATTAAAGCCACCGCAGTCAAGTTCAGCATGGATCAAGTAAGGCACATCGTGCTTAGCGAGGATGGGCATGGCTGCCCGAATATCTTTAGCTTCGACGTTCGGAAACTCAGGGATACCAGAGTCAATTAAAAACGATTTAACCCCTAATACACCCGCATTCAATAACTCGTCTAAATCATCGATATTTTGTGGGATCACCCCGCCCCAAAAACCACAATCGACCCATAACTTGTCATCAACTGAGTTCAGTTTCTCTTCGAATGCCGCTTTGGTGGTTGTCACAGGAATGCAATTTAACGGCATGTCTACTAAGGCGGTAATACCACCCGCTGCAGCAGCTTGGGTTGCCGTGTTAAACCCTTCCCATTCTGTGCGTCCAGGCTCATTAATGTGAACGTGAGAGTCAACCAAACCCGGCATAATCACCTTATCGGCATAATCGAAAACCTCGCACTCAAGCGATGTACCATAAGGGTGGACAGCGTAAATAAGCTCGTCTTTAACTTCGATACAGGCCGCCATCATTTTACTGATGCCTTTGTCCGTTATTACTACGTTTTTACTCTGTAGGGCAAAATGTGTCACCTTTACGGCTCCTATAAAATGAATCAAGACTCTTAAAAAAATCAATAACTAAATAGATCAATGACGACAATGAGAAAGCTAGTCTGCGTTAAGCAATTCTTTAAACTCTTTCCAAAAAATGCCTTTTTGTGACGCTGGAACAGACTTTGATTTGAGCTGTGTCGAATCAACCTCTAATGCTTGGTTTTGTTCTGCTCGCGCTTTTTGTTCGCTTTGATATAAATTCACTATTTCACCCGCAACAGAGATAGCGACCTCCATGGGTAACTTACCTCCCACTTCAGCAAGCCCAATGGGGCAGCTCATACGCGCGACCTGCAGTGGGTCGACCTCTCGATGCTTGTAACGCTGTTGAAAACGGCGCCATTTGGTGTCTGATGCAATCAAACCTAAATAGCAAAAATCACCCCGTTTCAACACTGCTTGAGAGATCTCAAAATCCATTTGGTGATTGTGGGTCATGACCACGAAATAACTGTTTTCAGGCATATTAGCCACTTCATATTCAGGCTCATCGCTGACGAGCTTTGTCACACTTTGATAAGTTTCGACATGGCTAGGAAACTGTTCTTCCCGACAATCGACCCAAGTCACATGACAGGGAAGTTCAGCTAAAATGGCGATCAAAGCCTTACCAACATGACCTGCACCAAACACCATGATGTTGACGCCTACAGCCGCGAAACACTCGAACAGCACACTCGCGTTCCCACCACAACATTGGCCTAAATTACTCGCCAGTTGAAAATGCTCAAGCTGTTGATCACTTTTACCCTTATCCAACATGGTTCGGGCATGTTTAGTCGCTTTATGCTCAAGATGACCACCGCCAATGGTGTCAAACATCTCATCTTGGCTTATTACCATTTTGGTGCCGCTGTTTCTTGGCGTTGAACCGGAGACACCCACTAATGTCACTAAGACATAGGCCTTACCTTGCTGACTTAATTGATTAGCTGCGCCGCTCCAGTTCATCGTCATCATCTTGTCCTCAGGTTCTTACTGATTAGCTTTCATCGCTTCAACAGCCCATAGCACACGCTCTGGTGTTGCAGGGGTATCAAGCGCAGGGCTTAAGGTGTAATTAGACACGCTTGAGATAGCATCTTTAAGGGCTGACCAAACAGATATTCCAAGCATGAAGGGTGGTTCACCCACCGCTTTGGAGTTATAGATGGTTTGTTCTCGATTAGGATCATCTGGCACCAAGGTGACGCGAAAATCTAACGGTGCATCACTAATAGCCGGAATTTTGTAGGTCGCGGGGTTATTTGATAATAGTCGGCCTTTGTCGTTCCAAACCAACTCTTCAGTGGTCAACCATCCCATGCCTTGAATAAAAGCTCCCTCTATTTGACCAATATCAATAGCGGGATTCAATGAGTGACCCACGTCATGCAAAATGTCGGCACGCAGTAGCTTGTATTCACCGGTTAAGGTATCAATTAGCACCTCAGATACCGCAGCCCCGGTTGAATAGTAAAAGAAAGGACGCCCCTTACCTGTTGCACGATCAAAATGAATTTTAGGCGTTTTATAGAAACCTGTTGCAGATAATGACACTCGGCCTATATAGGCTTGCTGCACAAAATCTGCAAAGCTGAACGTGTCTGTCCCGACATGAATTTGGCTGTTAGCAAAACGAACTTCACTTGCCTTAACCTTATATTTTTCAGTGGCAAACTCAATCAAACGATCTTTAATAATGATTGCAGCTGCTTGCGCCGCTTTACCGTTTAAGTCTGTGCCCGATGAGGCCGCTGTTGGTGACGTATTTGGCACTTTGTCGGTACGAGTTGACGAGACCCCGATCGTTTCTGAATCAACCTGAAACTCTTCAGCCACAATTTGAGCCACTTTAGTATAGAGACCTTGGCCCATCTCGGTGCCGCCATGACTAACTAAGATGGTGCCATCGGTATACAGATGAATGAGTGCCCCTGCTTGGTTCAGATGCTGCACGGTAAATGAGATACCAAACTTAACAGGCGTTAGGGCTAAGCCCTTTTTCAAAATGGTATTTTCACGGTTAAACTCACTCACACTTTCGCGACGTGCGTGATAATCAGAACTCTCCTCTAATGAGGCGATGAGCTCATGGATCTTGTTGTGTTCAACCTTTTGATGATAGTGGGTTTCATTGCGATCATCGGTGCCATAAAGATTGATCTTACGGATCGCTAATGGATCTTTGCCTAGATAGCGGGCGATATCGTCCATGACCATCTCAATAGTCATCATGCCTTGAGGGCCGCCAAATCCACGATATGCGGTATGGGATACCGTGTTTAATTTACAACGGTTACCCGTTACTGTTGCTTGATCGAGAAAGTAAGCATTGTCTGAATGAAACATGGCTCTATCGACAATGGCATCAGAAAGATCCGGAGAATAGCCACAGTTGCCGTTCACTGTGATGTTAATGCCTTTAATCTGGCCATCTTTATCAAAACCAACACTGTAATTATTCTCAAATGGATGACGTTTGCCTGTCATGCACATATCATCAGAGCGATTGAGTTTAAACTTAACCGGCCTTTTACTGACATTAGCCAGCAGCGCGGCAATACATGCCCAAGGTGCTGCTTGTGTCTCTTTACCACCAAACCCGCCGCCCATCCGGCGCGTATCTACCACCACTTTATTCAGCGGAATATCCAATACTTCGGCCACGAGCTTTTGCACTTCACTTGGATGCTGTGAAGAAGAAAATACGCTCATGCCTCCCTCTTCAGTCGGCTCAGCAGAGGATATTTGACCTTCAAGATAAAAATGCTCTTGGCCACCAACATTGATCTCACCTGATATTTGGTGCTCTGCCCCCGCGATAGCCGTATCTGAGTCACCGCGTATCATTGAAAACGGTGGGCGAACAAAGCTTTGTTTTGTTAAAGCCTCTTTTACCGTTAATACCGCTTCAAGCTCTTCATACTCGACCTTTGCCAATTTAACTGCACGGTTAGCAAGCTCATGACTGATCGCAGCAACGGCAAACAGTGGTTGACCCACAAATTCAACTTTACCGATAGCCAATACGGGATCTCCTGGAAACACAGGACCAATATCGGTGTGACCTGGGACATCATTAACCGTAATAACAGCAATGACGCCCTCTGCAGCTTTAACCGCGGATAAATCCATACTGATAATATTGGCGTGAGCCATGGTGCTCTGCCCTACGGCCGCGTGTAATTGACCTCTTAGTTCAGGTCTGTCATCGATATATATCGCAGCACCACTGACGTGTTTATCAGCACTTTCATGCTTTTTAGAACGACCGACACCACCTAACCCAACACTACTTTGACTTGTATCCGCCAAATTACTTTTATTGATATCAATAAGACTACGCATAGCTCACCACCCGTGTTTCAATATTTCTATTTTTTAGTTCGAGGTAACATTTCTGCATTAAGTTCTGTGCCACTTTCATGCGATATTTGTCCGAAGCACGAACGTCTGACATGGGCTGAAAATCATGGGCTAAAGCTTGTTGAGCTGCACTAATGTTCTCTTGGTTTAAAGGTTTATTAAGCAACGCTGCTTCACATTGCTTGGCTCGCATTGGAATACCAGCCATGCCCCCGAACGCAAGACGTAAATCAGTCACCACATTGCCTTTAATTTCAATAAAGAAGGCGGCGAGTACAGCGGAGATATCATCATCGATACGTTTAGAGATTTTATATAATTTTAAGAACTGGCCAGGTTTGGCTTTAGGGATATAAAAGCGGTTAATGAATTCAGATTCTTGTAATACCGTTCTCTTATACGCAATGAAGAAATCCTCCACCGCTATTTTGCGCTCAACATCGCCACGTTGCAGCACCATTTCTGCCCCGAGTGCAATCAGCGCTGGTGGCATATCACCAATCGGGGAAGCATTACCGACATTGCCGCCTAACGTGCCATTATTGCGCACCTGTCTTGAACCGATACGCTCAATCATTTCACCCAGTTCATGATATTCATCATGAAGCATTGGGGTAAATTCGTTATAGGGCACTGCAGAGCCAATCACAAACTGCGTGTCACTATTTTCAAGCACTCTTAACTCATCGACATCACCTAGATAGACTAAATCATCAATGATGTTGAAGTTCTGAGTCACGGATAACGCCAAATCAGTGCCACCAGCAACTAAAACCGCACTCGGTTGTTCAATTAGTTTTGTCGCTAACTCGGAGACGTTTTTAGGGGCAAAGTAACTGTGCTGATGATCTGACAGTGTCGCTGATGGTAATGCTTTGAACTCACTTAATTGCTGTACCGTTTGCTGATAATGCAGCGTAAATGAATCAGGCTTTGCATGCTCGCTTGATGCCATAGCAGCATCAATAATCGAACGATATCCCGTACAACGGCATAAGTTCCCTGCAAGTGCCTCGACCACCTCAGCCCGGCTTGGTTGGCTGTTTACTTTATGTAAGGCAAATGATGACATCACAAAACCAGGCGTGCAAAAACCACATTGAGAAGCATGATTATCCACCATGGATTGTTGAACATGATGCAAGTTAGCGCCATCTTGAAGGTCTTCAACCGTAATAAGCTGCTTGCCATGTAGACTACCGACAAAACTGATGCAAGAATTAATCGATTTATACTCAAGGTCTTTCTTGTTTGGTATTAACTCAGCAACAACGACAGTACAAGCGCCACAGTCACCGGAACAACACCCCTCCTTGGTTCCTGTATTAAATTGCTTTTCACGTAGATACTGTAAGACCGTTAAATTCGGGTCTGTATTTTCTAATGTCACGACTTCGTTATTTAATAGGAAACGAACTGTACTTATAGTCATAATTTGTTCCGTGATTAATCTTGTAAATTGGTGTGTGCTGAATTTCACTAATTTAGGTATATCAGAACAAAAAACCTGACACAAGTGTCAATTTTACATAAGTGCTACATTTTCAATTCAAAAGAACAAAGAATAGCGTGAGTTTCAACAACACATTGCCTTGTTAAATAGGCAGTGAAATACAGATTAACTTAATTATAACAATAGAATAGAAATTAACCGACAAAAGGCACAATTCACAGATGGATTGGATCATCAGTGATACAAGGTTCTTTAATAAATTCCACCTAACGGAACTCAATGTCAAAGTCAAAATTAGAGCTGCGATACTAATTTTACTCTATATCATCTGCTGCACATTTCAGATTTTTAGCTTATCCCTATGTAAAACCTAGGACTCAGCATTCTATTCATGAATTTCGCCTATTATTGCGTTCGCCAACCCTCATATATCATCAATAAACGCTAATCGTAAGTAGACTATTTCTGTCTTTTCTAGGTTGTTGATGCCCCTGATTTTTATGGCTAATCAAACTTGAAGTAAGGTACACTCAATCATCGCGATTGAAGAGATAACCTTATGAGCCAGCGTACGCTTCATACACTGTTTAAACCCAAGTCAATTGCCATTATTGGCGCCTCAAATACTGAAAAACGAGCGGGTAATGTAGTGATGAGAAACCTGCTTGCGGGTAGCTTCTCGGGCCCGATAATGCCCGTCACGCCAAAGTATCAAGCTGTTTTGGGTGTGCTGGCCTACCCTAATATTGAGAGTCTTCCCCTAATTCCTGATCTCGCGATTATCTGTACTACGGCCTCTCGTATCCCTTCCATTGTGGAAACTCTGGCACAATTTGGTTGTAAGGTTGCGATCATTATGGCCTCGGGAATGGGCGATGAGATCAATCAAGATGGGATAAGTTTACTTGAGGAAACCAAGCGTAATGCCAACCGTTATGGCATGAGAGTTTTGGGGCCAAATAGTTTAGGCATGATGCTACCTAACTTAGGCCTGAATGCCAGCTTCGCCCATACCAGCGCGCTACCAGGGAAAATTGCCTTCGTGTCACAATCAGCAGCCATCTGTACCACTGTACTTGATTGGGCAAATAACAAAGGCATTGGCTTCTCCTCTTTTATATCATTAGGCGATGCTACCGATATTGATTTTGATGAGTTGCTGGATTATCTCGGCAGAGATGCAAGCACTAATGCCATCTTGCTCTATGTTGACTCTATTAATGAAAAGCGCCACTTTCTCTCTGCTGCCAGAGCGGCCGCCAGAAACAAACCGATTCTCGTCATTAAGTCAGGTCGAAGTTCTGAAGGTTCTAATGCCGCTAAACTGCATACTGGCGGGCTAATGGGAAATGACGCCGTCTATGAAGCCGCCTTCAGACGAGCAGGTATGTTGAGAGTAAATGATTTAGTTGAACTCTTCGCTGCCGTAGAGACCTTAGCCCATTCCTCGCCGTTACTTGGCGAACGTCTGGCTATTGTCAGTAATGGCGGTGGCCCTGCTGTACTTGCCTTAGATCAATTGATATTGGGAGGAGGCAAGTCAACGGTCATTAGTGGCGATACTTTTACACAACTTAACGAACTGCTGCCCTCAACATGGTCTAAGCAAAATCCTGTTGATATTGGTGGGGATTCAGATGCTCAGCGTTATACGCAAACCGTTAAAATCATGATGGATAGTGGCGCTGCTGATGCTATTTTGGTACTACACTCTCCTTCTGCATTAGGAGACAGTGTCGAGATTGCCAGTGCTCTAGTGGAGATGATCTCAACGCATCCGAAACGAAGAAGTGTCAATATCCTTACCAACTGGAGCGGAGAGGATTCCGCCTATTTAGCACGTAAGCATTTTAACCACGCAGGGATCCCAACCTACAGGACTGCAGGAGGCGCTGTTGGTGCATTCATGCACATGGTTGAATATAGACGTAACCAAAAGCTGCTCCAAGAAGTGCCACAATCAATACCCGATAATATCCCCACGAATGTAGAACAAGCCCGAGGTCTACTTAAAAAGGCACATAAAGCTGGTAAGCGAATTCTAGAAACCCATGAGTCCTCAGATATTTTGTCTGCTTATGGCTTAAAAACCATCGACACTTATGTAGCGAATACCCCTGAAGATGCCGTCAATATTGCCAACAAAATTGGTTACCCTGTAGCAATAAAAGTACAGTCACCCGACATTCATCATAAGTCCGATGTCCATGGCGTTATGCTTAATCTGAGCAGTGAAGTTGAAGTAGCCCAAGCTGCTGCGGCGATCAAATCTAGGGTCTTAGATATTAATCCGGATGCAGAAATAGAAGGGTTAATTGTTCAAAAGATGGCGCTCACTGCTGGCGCCCAAGAGATACGAGTGGCGGTGATCAACGACCCTGTTTTTGGGCCTGCTATTTTACTCGGTGAAGGCGGCTCTGAGTGGGATCCTGCTCGTGATGCAGTTGTTGCACTGCCACCGCTTAACATGACCTTAGCACGCTATATGGTCATTCAGGCCTTAAAAACGCAAAAGTTAAAAGACAGACACTTACCTTTGGGACTGGATATGAATGCCCTGTGTGTCATGCTCACACAGATATCTCATTTAGTCATTGATTGCCCTGAAATCGCCACTCTCGATCTTAATCCTGTATTGTGCGCTGGCGAAAATATCACTCTTCTTGATGTGAATATACAGCTCAATGAAACACTGATTGATAACCCGTTAAGGCTTGCTATCTCTCCCTACCCCAAAGAACTGGAACAGAGTGCAAAGCTTAAGAATGGGCTGAACATTATGTTGCGCCCTATTTTGCCAGAAGATGAACCTAAACATCTTATATTCGATAATTCCTTATCAGATGAAGACAGGTATAAACGCTATTTTGGCGTGCGCTCCAAAATGACTCACGAAGAGATGGCCGTGCTGACTCAAATTGATTATGCCCGCGAAATGGCTTTTATTGCGATTGCAAAGGATGATAATGGAGAGGATCTGACATTAGGTGCCATTAGAGCCTCCATCGATCCGGATAATACCGAAGCTGAGTTTGCAATGGCAGTGAGAAGTGATCATCAAGGTTTGGGATTAGGTCGATTATTGCTTGAGAAGTTAATCAGCTACTACAAGAAGAATGATACACAGGTCTTAACAGGTTTTACCATGTTTGAAAATCGCAGCATGGCGAATCTAGCCAAAGGGTTAGGATTTACGGTGACTTTTGATATGGAAGAGCGTCTTATTAAAATGGATATGCAGCTCAAAGATAATCAATAAACGAACGGTTCACTCTTCATGGTAAAGAGTGAACAGTTCAAATCGATATCAGAAAAACACTACTCGCCGCAGACGCGATTTCGACCTGATGATTTAGCTCGATAAAGTGCCTCATCAGCTCTGATAAAATAACTCTCTCTGTCATCACTATTATTCAATGTTGCTACGCCGACAGAAACAGTCAGTGGACCGAGTGAATGCTTCTTCTCTTTACCTGTTGTGAGCTTTTTATCAGCAATTTTTTTCCTCAATGCCTCAGCAACAATTAAAGCGTCATCCAAATGGGTATCTGGCAATAAAACAACAAACTCTTCACCACCATAACGAGCAACAAAATCTGTTCCTTTTACCGACTTCTTCAACGCTAAAGCCACATATGCTAGTACTTTGTCACCCACGAGATGGCCATGGGTATCATTGAATAACTTGAAATGATCAATATCGACGACCAATAAACTACTGGCTGTTTGGTTTTGCTCATAGTTTTCCATATGAACCTGAATTTGATCTTCAAACGCACGGCGATTAAATAAAGAAGTCAGTTGATCCGTTTGCGCGACGACACTCAAGTTTTCCATTTCAGACTTAAGTGAGCAAACCTCTTCATTCATGTGATTGAGATCTGCTTCCATCTGTTTATTGTCGTGGATCACTGAGCCCATCTCATTCACTAATGTGTCGACCAACTTATATAGCATGTCTGCATCATTAGTTTTCTGTAGTTCTTGATTAAAATCAGTCAATGTCTCAGTTAAATTGGCGGTGCCGCTGCTTATTTTACTCACTTTCTCAAGCAGGTTATTAATCACTAATTGAGTTTCTACGTGTACACTTTCGATGACATCTGGTGAAATTTCTAACACAAACTGCTTAACGAGATCACTGTTAACTTCTTCAGTGAATATTTCACCATTTTCAATTTTATGATCAACAACACGCTTTAAATCTAAATTAACGCCTAAGAAATATTCATACCAAACTGAGTAATTTTCTGGGGTAACAGGGATATCGAGTTCAGACATTTTGGGAACGGCATGTCTGAGGATTTTTGTTGAAACTTCAATATTAGAAAGTTGTTTTACTGAACTCATACTTCACCACCGTGGATTCTTATTTTAATACCAGCGCCTTAATTCATATATCCCTAATTATCTACCCGATTATAAATGACATTAAATCAGTGTTAGCAGCCATGCTCTCAAATAGTAGAATTAACCTTACTGTTACAATAACGAAATAAAAGGATGTTGCCATCCTTTTATTTCATAAAAACCTACGTTTTTGCTCTGCATGAAGCAAAAATATCTAACCCTTCATCATAAACCGTCGTTTTTACGTTCATGATCCCCAATAATGAATCAAATAAGTTGTCGTGAGAGAATCCCCCCTGCTTTGCTTTTTTGTTCAAACAGCTCTGATCCAACTTATTCTCTTGGCTAAATGCAGGTGAAAACCAAGTTAGCATGGGGATTCTAGTCTGTTCATCTGGCGCTATCGCATAAGGTGCACCATGAAGATAAAGTCCCTTCTCACCCAGTGACTCGCCATGATCTGACATATATATCATGCCAGTATTATATTGCCCATCGAGGCCTTTAAGCTTATCAATCACACTCGCTAATATATAATCGGTATACAGAATAGTATTGTCATAGGTATTCACTAACGCTTCATCGCTGCAATTTTGTATATCACTACGAGGGCAATCTGGTGTGAATTTTTTATTAGATTCTGGATAGCGTAGATAATAAGTTGGGCCATGGGAGCCAATAACATGCAGTACAATCAAGGTATCGCGATTCTCAATGTTAGCGAGGGTTTTATCCAATTGATTTAGCAGCACCTGATCAAAACAATAATCACCATTACATAGCTCAGGATCACTATCTCGCTCAATGGTAATATTGGTTATTCTGTCACAAACCCCTTTACAACCACTGTCATTATCGAGCCAAACTTGTTGGATATCAGCATGAGCGAGTACATCAAGTACCCCGTCTTGTGCTTCTGCTTTTCTCGCATTGTATTGAGCGCGTGTCATATTTGAAAACATGCAAGGCACTGATACAGCCGTTGCTGTACCGCAAGAAGTCATATTTTGAAACGCTGTGACTTTATGTTCCTTAGTATAAGTATTAGTCGGTTTCTGGTAACCATAATACTCATAGTTCTTCGCTCTGGCTGTTTCACCAACGACAAGTACCATAAGGTTACCTTTGCCATTTCTTGCTGTGTGCGTATTGACGGCATCTAAGCCTTGTTGCTGATAAGCCAAAGGGGTTTGGAAATAATGTTGGTTAGTATATTTAGCAATTGATCCAATCACGTAAGTGGGCACAACCAAGCGTTTCAACTCATCATTATTTCGCCCAAAAGACACATAATTTTGATAGTAAAAGAAAGCGATCACTCCGATACCAACCAACATGCAGAGCATAAACCCTAATTTATGTATGACCTCTTTGATGACAGGTTTATACTCTATGTTGACTTTTAAAATCAGAAATGAAGGAATGATGCCTGTCAGCAAAAAGTTAACGGCAGATGAAAGGTTTAGGTAGGTAAAAGCTTCAGCCTGATTTGTTTGCACCGTATTTTCAATCATACCGGTGTCGAATACGACACCGTATTGAAGTGCTGCAAAAAACACACTTGATGACAATAAAGTGATTGAGATGAAAAAGGGCTTTAACAGGTATTTGAAGCTAAAAAGTGAGAAAAGAATACTCAATGCGAAGATGAGAAACAAAGGAATCGTCGCAATGAAAATAGGGTTAACCTCTGTTTGTTTCTCTATCCCTTGCTGCACAACCTGAAAAAAGGGGATATTAAAAATACATACATAGAATATGGCGATAAGCAGAGTAAATTGATTTACGGATAGTTTTTTTAAACGAAAGAACACTAGATTACTCACAAAAATAGATTAATGAATAGATCGCGTAAACAGTAATCACTGCTACGAAAAATTGATTATAACTAATAGTAACAAGGTAATAGGGACTCTTCAATTGCCTTGAAAACATTCGCCATACGTGGTAACAACACGGAATACACCTTGATTACAATGACAAAACAAAGGTTACCAAAGTGGTCGTGAAAAAATGTCGTTACGCTGAATATTAGTTGTAGCCACTATTTACGACCGTGAAAAATCAAGGGAGTTCACCCGCTAAGAAATATTAGCGAGGAATAGATATACCAACATAGATCGAACATCACCTTATTGATTGATGACATTTCGTGTCATGGCAAGTATTTATCTCAATGGTGAGATGACGAACTTGTTCAAACGATCCAAGTTTCTCCTTAAAGTAATCAACCTCTTTTGGTTGATGACTCACTATCGAGATAGCGGCGGCATAATGATCAGCGCTGATTTTCCATATATGGAGATCGGTGACTTGATGATCCTCTTCAGACTCAATCAAAGCTGTCATTTTATTGCGATATTTCTTCTCAATACTCTGATCTAATAATATTGGTGATGTTTGACCCAACAACTGCCATGCCCAGCGAGTAATAATGATTGAACCGACTATTCCCATAAGAGGATCTAACCAAGTTAATCCATACCACTTTCCAAACAGTAAGGCTGCAATTGCCAATATAGATGTCAGAGCATCAGCCAACACATGTAAATATGCCGCACGTAAGTTATGATCTTGGCCTTCATGAGCATGTTCTTGATGATTATGGTGACTATGACTGTGACCATGAGAGTGCGAGTGCCCATGATGATCTTTAAGCAATAGCGCACTCAAAAGGTTTACCGTTAACCCAATGATGGCAACGACGATGGCCTCGTTGAATTGGATCTGATGTGGACTAAAGAAACGAGCAGTAGATTCAACCAACATGATAAGGGCTACCATCCCTAGCGCAATTGCACTGGTGAATCCTCCTAATACACTGACCTTGCCTGTTCCAAATGAAAAGTCTGGGTTATCAGCGTGCTTTCGTGCGTAGTGATAGGCAAAAAGCGTGATCATAAAAGCAGCTGCATGGGTTCCCATATGCCAGCCGTCAGCCAATAACGCCATGGAACCATATACAGTACCGGCAACAATTTCAACAATCATTGTGATCACAGTTAAATAGAGCACATAACGAGTATTTCGTTCTCCATCAATATTGATACTGGAAAATTGGTGCTGATGTTGCCAAGGTTTTATCGAGTGCTTGTTATCCACCATCCCGTTACACACCTTATATTTTTTGATAAGTTAACTCTTATGATTTTATGATCTAATCACGACTCATTAACGCTAACCACTCCCATGATAAATATCAAGTTCAAGGCTAAAAGTCTATTTTGTGAACACATTAATTTAAGTCATTTAATGGCAAACAACCTTTAAGGGTAAAGCAGTAATCTCGCAGCCAAATATCCACTAGTATCAATTCCAAAACAAATAAACAGAAAATATTTTTGAATTTATTAACCCTTTTCTATCTCTGCCACGTTTATACCGTTAACTTATACCTTGTACTTGAGCTCATTCGGAGATTTTATGTTCACATCTAGATCCACTTTATCGGCTAAACGCATCATGACCACATCGGCACTCGCTATTTCACTATTATCATTTAATGCGTTTGCCACAAGCCCTGCCCATCCAAGTGGAGAGAATCAACATATGATCATTTCACAAACCTTCAACTCAACAAACTATCAGACTGACGAAAGTACCAAGATGTTTCCTGCGCCAAAGCAAGGCATGGAGCAACACCGATTAATATTGCCGACGTTAGATAACGAAGCTAACTACATGGTCGAGGTTCAGATCGGAAAAACACAATTAGTTGACTGTAACAAACACAGTTTATTCGGTGAGTTGACTGAACATAGCGTCAAAGGATGGGGATATAATTACTATCAGGTTGATAGTATCAAACCAGGTCCAAGCACTAAGATGGCTTGTTTTGATCAAGCAAAAATCGAGACTTTTCTAACGATACCCGGCACGTTAACAATCCAATATGACAGCCGTTTACCAAAGGTTTTCTACATACCACAAGGCAGTGAACTCAGATACCGAGTCTGGACTGCTAATAGCGAATTCAGCTACTCTAAAGCGAAATAGTTCAAATAAAAAAGGCTACCTAATCGGTAGCCTTCCTTATGTCGTCTATCTAATTCATTGAGCTTAAATTAGATTCCGCTGATCGCATCTTTACAAAGCTGAGTAATACGCGCCCAGTCTCCCTGCTCCATTGCATCCGTTGGCGCAATCCAGCTACCACCGATACAATCGACATTTTTCAGTGCAAGGTAGTCTTTGTAGCTACTTGGCGTAATGCCACCTGTTGGGCAGAAACGAATGTCAGCTAACGGGCCTGAAAAAGCTTTAAGTGCATTAACACCACCTGAAGCTTCAGCTGGGAAAAACTTAAAGTTAGTATAACCCAGTGACATACCTGTCATCACTTCAGAAATGCTTGCAACACCCGGAATTAGCGGCACAGTGCCAGCCATTGCCGCTTTAAGTAAACTCGGTGTAGCACCAGGTGTGATCACAAACTGTGCACCTGCATCTACGGCTTGCTGAAGCTGCTCTTCATTTAAAATCGTGCCAGCACCTACTAACGCTTCAGGTACTTCTTTTGCAATCTTAGTGATAGCTTCTAAAGCGCAAGAAGTACGTAACGTCACTTCCAAAACACTGATCCCACCAGCAACGAGTGCCTTGGCTAGCGGTACGGCATCTTCAATCTTATTGATGACCATAACAGGAACAATGGGGCTACGATTAAAAATATCTTGAGCTTGTAACGACCAGTTATTCTTAGACATTGCGGTATTCATCCTAATTAATAAATTTCATCTATGGTATTAGTGCAACGCGCACCAGTTTCTGGACTACTTAGATTTGAACGTAATGCACCGAACAACTCTCGGCCCATTCCATAGCTTGTACTGCGCAGATCAACTTTTTCAGCTTCACGCGACGCGATTTCAGTTTCAGAAACCAGTAGCGTTAACTCACCAGTGTTAGCATCTACGCGGATCATATCGCCATTTTGAACCTTAGCGATTAAGCCACCATCTAGTGCTTCTGGCGTCAGATGAATAGCTGCAGGTACCTTGCCAGATGCGCCTGACATACGGCCATCAGTCAACAACGCGACTTTAAAACCACGATCTTGAAGTGTGCCCAATATTGGCGTCAACTTATGCAATTCAGGCATACCAACGGCCTTAGGCCCTTGTCCCTTAACAACCACAACGCAATCTTTATCAAGTTCACCAGATTGGAATATCGCATCCAGCTTGTTTTGATCGTCAATCACAACCGCTGGCGCTTCAACAATACGGTGCTCTTCGTTCACTGCTGAGACCTTAATCACAGCACGACCTAAGTTACCCTTAAGTAATTTAAGTCCACCATTCACTTGGAACGGCTCACCTACTTTGGTCAACACTTCAGTGTCTAAACTGTCTGCTTGGCCATCTACCCATACGATTTCGCCATCGATTAAACGCGGCTCTTGGGTATATTTACGCAGGCCATAACCAGCGACAGTATTCACATCTTCATGTAACAGACCTGCATCGAGCAGCTCTTTAATGAGGAACGCCATACCGCCAGCAGCATGGAAATGGTTAATATCAGCATGTCCGTTAGGGTAAACGCGGGCAATTAATGGGACAGCATCAGAGAGCTCTGAGAAATCATCCCAGTTCACAATAACGCCAGCAGCACGAGCTGCAGCAACAATGTGCATAGTCAAGTTAGTTGAACCGCCAGTAGCAAGTAACGCCACAATGCCGTTCACGATTGACTTTTCATTAACTACTTCACCAATAGGCGTGTATTGAGTGCCCATTTCAGTCAAACGACACACTTGCTTAGCAGCTGTTTTGTTTAGCACTTCACGTAGTGGATCATCAGGGTTAACAAACGATGAACCTGGCAACTGCAGACCCATCACTTCTAACATCAACTGATTACTATTTGCTGTACCGTAGAAGGTACATGTACCCGCACTGTGGTATGAAGCCGATTCAGCTTCAAGCAGCGCTGTACGATCAAGTTTGCCTTGAGCGTATAGCTGACGAATACGGGCTTTTTCTTTGTTCGGGATCCCAGACTTCATCGGGCCAGCAGGCACGAATAACATAGGAAGATGACCGAAACTTAGTGCGCCAATCAACAAGCCTGGGACGATTTTGTCACAAATACCCAGTAACAAAGCACCGTCAAACATGTTGTGTGATAGACCAATCGCGGTCGACATGGCGATAACTTCACGACTAAGTAAGCTAAGCTCCATACCTGGCTGACCTTGAGTCACGCCGTCACACATCGCCGGAACACCTGCTGCAACTTGTGCAACACTGCCCACTTCACTACAGGCTTTTTTTAATAAGTCTGGGTAAGTTTCATAGGGTTGATGAGCAGATAACATATCGTTAAATGAAGTAACGATGCCAATATTGGCTTTAGTTAACGCTTTAATCGCTTGTTTATCATCAGGATTACAAGCTGCAAAACCATGAGCAAGATTACCGCAACTCAATGAGCTGCGATGAACGCCATTGTTTTTAGCTTCATCGAGACCAGCCAAATACTTGGCTCTGGACTCTTTACTGCGAGCGATAATTCTATCTGTTACTGTCTGGACTACTGAATGCATAACTTCTCCTTAAGCGCTCCAATAAACATCGACAGGTGTCTTGTGTTGACCTAAGACAGCCCTAATCGGCATGCTATTAGCATCTTCGTTCTCGAGCGCTTGACGATAAACAGCTAACTTTTGTTCACCGACAATGTGCAAATAAATTTGACGACTGGCTAAAATCGCCGTTTTCGATAAAGATATACGTGGATTTGGTGCAGCACCTGGATTGACGGCAACGCAAAGTTTGTCTGTTGACAGCGCCAATTCAATCTCTTTTGAGCAAGGGAACCAAGAGCACGTGTGCCCATCATTTCCCATCCCTAATACAACAACATCAAAGGGACGAGGAAAGTGCGCTAACTGCTCCATGGTCATTTCACACCCCTCTTCAGGAGTTGAAAACATGTTCTTTAAACCTTGAAATTTTGCGCTAGCCGCTCTGTTTTGTAGAAGGTGAGCTCGAACCAGTTTCTCGTTAGAGTCATCAGATTCACCACCAACCCAGCGTTCATCAGCCAGCGTGATATACACATCACTCCACTCAACCGACTTGTGACTAAGTAACTGAAACAG
>OJDH01000302.1_pt1 | contig 26465 bp, 20 predicted proteins | sample 1592761 | NCBI WGS metagenome assembly OJDH01 (sample SAMN05416855, study PRJEB24817) | seawater metagenome | isolation source: Sea water | place: Canada:Atlantic | collected 2013-11
CTCGATAACTGCTCCTGCGTTATTCTACCTTCCACCATCCATGGTGGTCGCCTGTCGGTCGTTAAACTGGCTGATGCAGTGCACCAGAAAGCCTCCGGTTTCACCCTTTTTTGTGCTTGTAAGAAAGTTAAATGTTGAGAGTGTACCCATCCCTGGTGTGTCAGCCAGCTCTTAGACTGGTGACGCTCTATGTAACTGTTTACAAAACTTAGTTGAACCCATCCATGGCAGCTCGGTCCAGCTTTTAGGGCCGTGTGGTTCTTAAGTGGGAGCTGACAAAACGTGGTTCAACCCGTCCAAGGTGATGTAGTCCAGCCTGGCATCCTTGCCAGTCGTTCAGCCGGCTGGTCCGGTGCACCAGAAAACTCCGGTTTCACCCATGTGTGCCCGTTCAACCGGCTGGCCCATAGGCAAGTACATCTTCGTATTTCTGCTTTTTTATGTCTGTCAGAAAGCCTAATGTTTCTATCTGGTTGGGTAAATCAATCTAAGCGCGCTTAAGCGGAAGGACTTCACTTTAGAAGTTGTAGGGCTGGTAAGATTACTAGCCTTTTTTTGCTTGTAGTTGTGTAGAATGGCGTTATGCAATGCGTATCGCTGCCGATACAAATATTAATTCAGCCACACTCTTCAAAGTCCTAAAAGAGCATCGATGAAACAATTGTCCATAAAGCAAAAAATTATTTTCACCCTAAGTATCTTTGTATTTTTAACCTCCACATTAGTCGGCGGTATCAGCATGATAACCGCTCGCACAACGATTGAGGATCGTGTACTTGGTACAGAGTTACCGAACATTGTTAAACGCATCGCAAATGAAATTGACGGCAAAATAACAGCCATGCAAATTATCGCCACTCAAATTGCGACAGATCCCTTTATTCTGCAATGGAACGAGCAAGGGCAATCTGCACAAGGTGAGAAAGCCCTTATTAAGCTATTGCAAAATACCGTGGTTCAACACAACTTGAGTGCTGCTTCGTTTGCGGATAAACAGACGAATCGTTATTGGAATCAGGAGGGTTTTCTGCGTACTTTAAAAGATGATGCGGCTGATGGTTGGTTTTTTAATTACATTCAAAGTAAACGAGCGAATATGGTCAGCGTTTATCGAGATCCGAATACGGGTAAAACGGATTTGTTCGTAAACTATCAGCAAGCCAATGGAAGGGGGTTATCTGGTACCGCTAAGTCCTTCAAAGACGTTGTTGATTTGCTCGCAAGCTTTAAGCTAGAAGCATCTGGTTTCGTTTATTTGGTTGATGATCAAGGACTCGTTCGACTTCATACCGATACGGGATTGATTAATAAAGCCAACCTAGATGCTTTATATGGCAATGGGAATGTGACCCGCTTATTAGAAAAGAGCGACTTTAATCTAGCCATTGTAGAGATGAACAATACCAAAATGCTCGTCGTAAGCAGTTATATACCCAGCATGAATTGGTATGTTGTGGCGCAGGTTCCGTACAACGAAATATTCGCTACCTTAGACAACGCAGCATGGAATATTACGCTCTGGTCAATTTTAATTGCGGCAATAGCATGTTTGGCTGCGTGGTTTGTCGCTAGCAGTATTACGCGGCCAATCAATGAACTTGCAGGGGTCTTTAGACAATTAGGAACAGGGAACGCGGATCTTGCCTATCGTTTACCTGAAACGGGTCAAAAGGAGATTGCAGATGTTGCGAAGGGATACAACGATTTCGTTAATCAATTAGATATGACGTTTAGTGACGTAATGCAAAACAGCTTAGCGCTTAAAGATGTCGCTCGTTCACTGCAAAATATCGCGGGCCAAACCCTAGAAAGTGCACAACAAAGCGATGAGCGCACTCAAGATATATCGATGAATCTAAGTCAGGTGAGTAGCGCGGTAAGTGAAGTGGCAACAAGTGCTGAATCTGCAACTGTGGTGGCCGTGCAAATCAACTCTGAAGGAGATCAAATATCTCAGGTTATCACTAATACCCAGCAAGATATCAATGGATTAGTGACTAAGATAAACGATGTGGCTGAGGTCATTCGTTCACTGAGTAATAACACGGACACTATTGCTAAAGTACTGGAGAATATTCAAGCTATTTCCGATCAAACGAATTTACTCGCGTTGAATGCCGCTATTGAGGCGGCAAGAGCTGGAGAGCAAGGTAGAGGTTTTGCCGTAGTAGCAGACGAAGTTCGTACATTAGCGAAACGAACGGCAGACTCTACGCATGAAGTGCAAGCGATCATGCAGGAATTAAAAGTAACGTCAGCCGCTGCGACCAAAGAAATATCCTCGATAATTGAGCAATCTCAGGTTACTGCTAGCTCCATAGGAACTGCCCATCAGGTTCTAGAGGCAAATAGTTCACATTTTAACGACATAACCCAAGCCAATCGGTCTGTAGCTGCGGCGACAGAAGAGCAGTCCGTTAGCATTGAGCTGATAAATCGTAATATGCAAGACATCAGAAAGCGCTCTGGGGAGAATATGCAAAAGATTGCTCAGATGGCAAATGAGTCAGGCGGGTTGAATGCATTGGCGCAACAGCTTGACGCATTAACTCATCAGTTCAGCAAAGGAAAACGCTAGTTTAGCTGGCTGGTAACTAAGTTACTCTTTAGGCTCCAAGCGACGGACTCTGAGCTTGGTGTCCTCAAACAAAGAGGCTTTTTTCAATAAGCTTGTAACCTGAATAGCCTCTACTGAAACCGTGATAGAGGCCATTTCCGTAAACGTTGAAGACTTGATAGAAAGATCATATTCCCGGGTTAAGTCATCTATAGCGCCCTGTAAGGCGTAATCGTATTCAATGGCAATAAACTCTATAGCTACACGTGTTTTAGTGGTTAACAGCGACAGAGCTTGTTTAACGCCGCCGCCATAAGCTTTTACTAAGCCTCCTGTACCCAACTTTATTCCACCGGAGTAGCGGATCACTACTGCGGTTATCTCGCCTATTTGGCTGCCCTGCAATTGAGCGAGTATCGGTTTACCAGCGGTACCGCTTGGTTCACCGTCATCACTAAAACCTAGTTGCATCGAGTCCGTGGGTGGCCCAGCCACAAAGCCCCAACAATGGTGCCCAGCTTGTGGATGCGCGTTTTTTATTCGTTGGATAAATGCTTTGGCCTCTGCAGAACTACGTGTATGGGAGAGCAGGGTGATAAAACGGCTACGTTTTATTTCTTCTTCAAAAGTGACTGGTGCGCTGGGGATCAAATAAGGGGATGTTACTGCCATAAGCTCAATCTGGGGGCGTGTAAAATGGAATGATAGGAATTATACGTAAAATGAAAAAACTGTCTCAAGTGATTACCTGAGACAGTTTTTGACGCATCAAACCAACGATTTAAGAAGGTGTTGCGTGCTCGCCCTTAAGCGGTACTTAGCGGAGTTCTCTATCCTGTAGGCGCTACCCGGAAGAGTACTACCCGGTAGACGCTACCCGGTAGACGTTACCCGGTAGACGCTACCCGGTAGACGCTACCCGGTAGAGTACTACCCCGTATTCCTCATACCGACAGCGATACCTGCGATGGTAACCATCATAGCGCGCTCTAGGGTTGGGTCGGCTTCGTCTTCTTTTGCTCGGATACGTTCTAACAATTCTATTTGTAAGAAATGCAGCGGTTGTAAGTAACCTGCACGAATGTTCATAGACTCATTGCCTTTCGGGTCTGACTCCATAACTTCTTTTTGTTGAAGTACATCAAGCAGCAAGCTCATGCTCATGTTCAGTTCATCGCGCAACGCATCACCTAAATGACGTAGTTCCTCAGGGACCAAACGCTTGTCATATTCAGCGCTAATACGTGGATCGGCTTTACCGAACACCATATCTAGCATCGAGAAGCGCGAGTGAAAGAACGGCCAATTTTGAAGCATGTCGTCAATCAACGGACGGTGACCTGCATCAATAGCGGTTTGAACCGCTTTCATTGCACCTAACCATGAGGGCAACACTAAGCGCGTTTGTGCCCATGCGAATATCCAAGGTATAGCGCGTAGGCTCTCGATCCCGCCGCTAGGCTTACGTTTAGCGGGACGGCTACCGAGTGGCAACTTGCCAAGCTCTTGCTCAGGAGTGGCGACTCTAAAGTAAGGTACAAAATTTTCATCGTGGCGCACCGTATTGCGGTAGTTGTCACGGGCATTTGCTGCTACTTCGGTGATCAGATCACGCCATTCTTGCTTCGGCGCTGGCGGTGGTGAAATGAGGGCTTCTAATATCGCGCTGGCGTACAAAGCTAAACTGCGCTGAGCAAGTTGGGGCATGCCAAATTTATAACGGATGGTCTCACCTTGCTCGGTAACACGGAAACCGCCGGTTAATGAGCCAGGAGGTTGAGACAGAATAGCAGCATGAGCAGGCAGTCCGCCACGGCCAATTGTGCCGCCACGACCGTGGAATAGGGTCAATTCAACACCATATTTTTCAGCAATCCCGACAAGGGCTTCTTGCGACTCATATTGAGCCCAACCCGCAGCCATAGCGCCTGCGTCTTTTGCTGAGTCAGAATAACCTATCATTACGTACTGATGACCTTGAATATAACCACGGTACCAGTCGATATTCATTAAGGCATCGATAACGCTGGCAGCGGCATTCAGATCGTCAAGCGTTTCGAATAATGGGGCAACAGGCATAGGCCATGTCACGCCAAACTCGCGCAATAATAAGTGCACGCTAAGCACGTCTGAAGGTAAGCTCGCCATTGATATGATGTAAATACCAAAGCCTTCTTCACTGTGTTGTGCGACCACTTTACAGGTATCAATTACTTCTTGAACGTCAGCTGAGGGCTGCCATTTGGTTGGAAATAAAGGTCTCTTGGAGCTCAATTCTTTTAACAAGAATGCTTGCTTGTCTTCTTCGCTCCAGTTGCCGTAGTCGCCCATGCCTAAGTGTCGGGTAAGCTCACTGAATACGTCAGCATGGCGTTCAGAGTCCTGGCGAATATCCAATTTAAGTAGATGCACGCCAAAACAATGTACACGGCGAATGGTGTCTAACAAGCGGCCATCGGCAATAACGCTCATACCGCAAGCTTGCAACGAGTTGTAACATAGCATTAGCGGTGTAAGCAGCTCATCCTTGCTGGCAATCCATTTACTGTCGTCTACTGACACACCGCTTAGGAATTCCGCAATACCATTTTTGGTATTGGTTAACGTGTCCAGCAAAGGGCGTAATAGCGCACGATACGGTTCAAGTTCATCACCTACCATTGAACGGATTGTGTCGTCACAATCACTCATTGATAACTCAACTTGCAACATATCCACGTCTTGAGCGAACAATTTAGCTGCGCGTTTACGGGCGAGCAACAGAACTTGCTGCGTCACCTTTGAGGTTACGAATGGGTTACCGTCTCGGTCACCGCCCATCCACGAGCTTAATTTAACCGGCGCTGCGTCTAGCGGCAGAGCAAGATCGTATTTTGCTTCAAATTTTGCACTTAGTTCACGCACAAAATCAGGTACTGCTTCCCACAACGAGTTTTCGATAACCGAAAAGCCCCAGCGAGCTTCATCTACAGGGGTTGGGCGCACGGTACGAATTTCTTCTGTGTGCCACGCCTGTGCAACCAAATCCGCTATTCGTGTACGAATTTTATCTCGTTCGATATCAGACAAGCTGGTTTGATGTATTTGGCGCAAACATTGTGCTAATTCGCTGTGTTTGTGGATCAACGTGCGACGAGTGACCTCAGTAGGATGCGCAGTTAACACTAATTCGATACTGAGTTGGTTTACCGCTTTTTCGAAGGTCTCTGCAGATACATTATCTTTGTCCAAATGATTGAATAATTCTTGAATAGAATCTTGATCGTGATTGGCGCTGTTAAATTCTTGCTCGGCGATATTCGCTAAATTTAGAAATTGAGAAAATGCACGACCCACGACTAACAGTTGCTCATCTTCGAGCTCACTGAATAGTGCTTTAAGTTTGTCAGAACACTCCCTGTTGCCTTTATATGATTCGCGACCATCTAGTCTGATGGTTTCTATTCGTTGCAGCCACTCATCCCCCAATTGGGCTCGGATCATGTCACCTAACGTTGAACCTAGGCTACGAACGGTTTCTTTGAGTTGTGAGTCTAGAATTTTTGGCACTGGTGCCTCCGCTGGAATAATAGAAGATTAAAGAATAATGCTAAAAACAGCCCGTTACCATACTGTTAAAATGGTGAATTGTCTAAAAATCAACTGTGGTTACTTAGCAACAAGACGCATACTTTTACCTTAAAGTTCGTAGTAGCGATAGATGTATTTAAACCTGAAAGTTTTCAATATTGGTTACTGAATAAGCGAAGGTGGACGCTTTTTTAAATCATCGGGCGCTTTGTGATACCCTATCGGCCATTTTTTATAAAGTGGCGTGATTTTACGCCCTTGTTCTAATTTTTAGGAGTTATTGTGTCAGATAAATTTTCAACTATTGAGCTACAAGCAAGCTACGGTATCGGTCTTCAAATGGGCGAGCAATTGCGCGCTAACCCTTTCGACGGATTAGACATCTCAGCCGTGCAAGAAGGCCTAGCTGACGCGTTTAACTTGCAACCTGCGCAAGTGACTAACGACGCGCTACGTGAAGCATTTAATCAAATTCACGAACGTATGCAAGCTGCTAAAAATGCTCAGTTTGCTGAAGCGCAAGAAGCAGGTGAGGCGTTCTTATCAGACAATGCTAAGCGTGATGAAGTAACGGTAACTGAAAGCGGATTACAGTATGAAGTCGTTAATGCGGGTGACGGTGAAACACCTACTGCTGCCTCTACCGTGCGTGTTCACTATCACGGTACCTTGCTAGATGGCACTGTGTTCGACAGTTCTTACGATCGCGGACAACCGGCTGAATTCCCTGTTGGCGGTGTGATCAAAGGTTGGACTGAAGCTCTTCAGCTTATGCAAGTTGGTGCTAAGTTACGTTTATTTGTTCCACACGATCTTGCTTATGGCGAGCAAGGCGCTGGTGGTGCAATCGCACCATTTAGCACTCTTGTGTTTGATGTTGAGCTACTTGATATCATCGCGTAACACGTATTTCGTATTTCAAAAGCCGGTTCGCCGGCTTTTTTTATGCCTGCTCACCGCACAGTGGTAGAAAGAGTGGCACAAATGGCGCGAAAAAATGAGTGTTTAACAAACTGTTAAAACACCTACTCATGTTTTGCTGGTAAAATAGCCGAATATTAATGGTGTTCTTGGATGATAGAGGAAAGTGAATGATTGATATAACAGGCGATCGTGGCAGCAATGTCAAAAACGATGTGCTGTCGGGTATCACGGTTGCATTAGCGCTAGTGCCAGAAGCGGTTGCGTTTGCATTCGTAGCAGGTGTTGAGCCAATGGTCGGCTTGTATGCTGCTTTTATGATGGGCTTGATTACGTCTGCAATCGGCGGGCGACCAGGCATGATTTCTGGTGCCACAGGCGCTATGGCCGTTGTTATGGTTGCGTTGGTTGCTCAACATGGTGTGCAATACTTGTTTGCTGCTGTGTTATTGGCCGGCCTGCTGCAAATCTTGGCAGGGGTGTTTAAACTGGGTAAGTTTATTCGACTGGTCCCTTATCCCGTTATGCTCGGGTTTGTAAACGGCCTGGCTATCGTGATCTTTCTGGCGCAGCTTGGTCAATTCAAGGTAACTAACGCTTTAGGTGAATTGGAATGGATGCAGGGCAGTGCGCTGTATTACATGCTGGGTCTTGTTGGTTTAACCATGGCAATTATTTTCCTGTTACCTAAGTTAACCAAAGCAGTTCCTGCATCTTTAGTGGCTATTGTCACTGTAACGCTTTTAGTGCATGGCTTAGATTTGGAAGCGCGCACTGTTATCGATTTTGTGCGTGATATGTTGCCTGAAGAGCAAAAAGCCACGGCGACGTTAGCGGGTGAGCTACCCAGTTTTGCTATTCCTATGGTGCCGTTCAACCTTCAAACTTTATATATCATTTTACCTACATCGGTGATTCTGGCGTTAGTTGGTTTAATTGAATCCTTATTAACGTTGTCACTTATCGATGAAATGACCGATACACGTGGTAGCGGCAATCGTGAATGTGTTGGCCAAGGTGTGGCAAATACTGTCAACGGTGTCTTCGGTGGTATGGGTGGTTGCGCCATGATTGGCCAAAGTATGATTAACATCAACTCTGGCGGTCGCGGTCGTTTATCAGGCATCACAGCAGCATTGGTACTTTTGGGGTTCATTCTTTTCGCTGCTCCTCTGATTGAAATGATACCGCTGGCAGCCCTTGTAGGTGTTATGTTTATCGTGGTTATCGGCACGTTTGAATGGGCGTCTTTCCGTATTATTCGCGGTGTAAACAAGGAAGATGCTTTTGTACTATTTCTGGTGACAGCAGTTACTGTTATCGCTGATTTGGCTATTGCGGTTGTGGTCGGTGTAATAGTGTCGGCACTGGTGTTCGCATGGAAACACGCTAAGCACATTTCAGCTAAGACGCATACTGACGAAGATGGATGGAAAGTATATGAACTACAAGGGCCGCTGTTTTTTGGCTCTGTTTCTTACTTTAAAGACTTGTTCGACCCACAAAATGACCCTCAAGATGTGGTGATTGATTTTAATGACTCTCGTGTTTGGGATTCGTCAGGAGTAGATGCAATTGACTCTTTGGCTGACAAATATCAGCTACAGGGTAAGAAGCTTCATATTAGGCATATCTCAGCCGAATGCCGCGCTCTGATGAGCAAGGCTCAAGGCTATGTTGAAATGAACCTGAATGAAGACCCACGTTATAAAATTGCTACTGACAAGCTAGGTTAATCCTAGTCAATATTCGCCAAGCGCAAAACTAAAAAAACCGCTGAAGGGGCACTTCAGCGGTTTTCTTTTAAGAGATTAGAACATCTCTAATTCGTCGGCTTGGGTCATACCTAGCTCACGCAATTCTTGCCGCAGTTTATAGCGGTCGTGAATTGCTTCAATCTCTCTCCACTTTCTTTTTGTTGTTTTCGTTTTATTCGGGCGGGATTCGGTATCAATTACAGTTAATAATTCAGATGTATCCATTGAGATCTCCATTATTACATAATGTATAGCATTGAAATCTTTGAGCTTTCCATTCGAACTCAAATGAAAATTTCAAATAATATTTACCATAGGAGTGGATAAAATAGAATACATTTCTTAACTTATTATTAACGTTTGGTGAATTTTTTTTGACACTGATAGCCCTAAAAGTGAGCAGAGCAGGGACTTTCAGGCTATTTCTGTTTGTTTTTTAAACGTGAGACGATAAAAGCGCTAAAAGCCACGAACGCTCAATTACCGACCTTATTGCCGCTTTCGCGCATTCTAAGCGTACATTTTTTATTTTTACTTTCTTTGTTCTAAAGCAATTGAGCAATTAAGCAGATCTTACCCCTTGATTAATAATCCAAAGTTGCCATGCTACGGGCAAAACAACCTATTGTAGTAGTGCATATGGAATTAATGTGGCTTTTGTTCGCCTTTGTGGGCGGTTTGAGTATGAAACAATTGGGCTTACCGCCATTGATTGGCTTTCTCAGCGCGGGGTTTCTGCTTAATTACTTTGGCTTCGAAAGCTCTGAAAATCTGCAGTCCTTAGCGGATTTAGGCATTACGTTGATGCTGTTCACCATCGGTCTCAAATTAAATGTGCGCGATTTACTCAAACCCGAGGTATGGGTTGCCAGTGCCCAGCATATGGTGATTTGGGTACTATTGGTCACGGGTGTGATTTATGGCGTGACATATTTAGGGTTATCGTATTTCGCTGAGATGACTCTCCAACAAGCGGCTCTTCTTGCTTTTGCCCTGAGTTTTTCAAGTACAGTTTGTGTGGTCAAGATTCTCGAAGAAAGCGGAGAAATAAAAACGCGTCACGGCAAAATTGCTATCGGTGTTTTGGTTATGCAAGACATCTTCGCTGTGCTGTTTTTGGTATTCGCCGCAGGAAAAACACCAACACTATGGGCGTTCGCGTTATTTGCTTTGTGGTTCGCTCGTCCCTTACTATACCGTCTAATTAACAGCGCTGGGCACGGTGAATTGCTCCCACTCACCGGTTTTTTGTTTGCACTTGGCGGCTATTACATATTCGATTTAGTCGGCGTGAAAGGGGATTTAGGGGCGTTGATTTTAGGCATGTTAATCGCTCCCCATGCAAAAGCCGCAGAATTAAATAAATCTCTACTCAGTTTTAAAGACCTGTTTCTTGTGGGTTTTTTCTTATCTATAGGCTTGATAGCATTGCCCGACCTTGAGATGGTGATGATTGCATTGCTTTTATGTGTGCTGGTGCCGTTTAAGTTTTTACTCTTCTTCGTAACATTTGTGCAATTCAAGCTACGTGCTCGTACGGCTTATTTGTCCGGTTTGGTACTCAGTAACTTTAGCGAATTTGGCTTAATTGTAGCTGCGCTAGCCGTTAGTTCTGGTTGGCTTACTCCCCAGTGGTTAGTCATTGTGGCGCTTGGTGTATCGTTTTCTTTCGTATTTACCAGCTTGCGGTATAAGTCAGCTCACAGTCAGTACCTAAAGTTGAAAGATACTTTGCGCCAATACGAAAGCAATATTCGCCTGAAAGAAGATATTTATCAGCAACCCGAAGGCGCAAGCGTATTACTGATTGGCATGGGACGGGTGGGCAAAGGAGCTTATGGCGCTTTGCGGCCTTCATTGGGAGATGAGCTTTGCGGCGTAGATGCAGATCCACAGCGTGTAAGAAAACTCCAAGAAGATGGTTTAAAAGTGATTGTAGGTGACGGCGAAGATGCCGATATGTGGGAAAACGTTGATACCACTGATATCAAGCTTATCTTATTGGCATTACCGTCTGTTGATGACACCACTCATATCACGCAACAATTGCGTGTGGCTAAGTATCAAGGGAAAATAGCTGCTATTGCCCGATACGATGATGAAGTCGAAAAGCTGATGTCTACGGGAACGGACTATGTATTTAACATGTTTACCGAAGCTGGTGCTGGTTTAGCTGAAGAAAGCTTACGTATGCTCAGTGCTGAAGGTGAATATCAAATGACTAATGCCCAGTTGTGATTACCAAGTTAAACAAGCGTTAATACACACTATTTTACGTAATTACGGAGTAAGTGTGTACTTACTTGTGCTAGCATTTATTGTCTTTAATATCGGTACAATAAAAGTAAAGTGAGGAAGCTCTATGAGATTACTAATGGCGTTGGTTGTGATGTCTTTATCGGTAATGCCCTTTAGCAGTGGAGCAGCGAATCCCGATACCGATGGCGCCGGTAAAACGGTGGATGTTGCTGCCTTGAAATACGACGGCACCTTAAGTGAGTTTCCTTACCCGTATGCCGTCAAGCACTTCGCGGTTGATTCCCAAGGGCAATCGTTAGATATGGGCTACATGTATTTACCGAGTGCGGCCAATAAACCTGTGGTGGTATTGATGCATGGTAAAAATTTTAACGGCGCTTATTGGCAATCTACTGCGGAACATCTGCACGCACAAGGCTATGGAGTATTGATCCCAGATCAAATAGGTTTTGGTAAATCTTCGAAACCTGTTGATTATCAATATTCGTTTTCAGCATTGGCTAGTCACACAAAAGCGCTAATGGCATCACTGGATATCGAAAAAGGCATCATACTTGGTCATTCTATGGGCGGCATGTTGGCCAGCCGTTTCGCATTACTTTACCCAGAAAGCACCTCGAAGTTGCTGTTAATCAATCCAATAGGGTTAGAGAATTACTTACTGTATAGCCAATACAAAGACGTCGATTTTTTCTATCAGCAAGAGCAAAAGAAAAGCGCTGAGTCTATTCAGGCATACCAGCAGAAAAACTATTATGCGGGGCAGTGGGATCAGCAATACGCTAATTTGACATATTTTATGATTGGTCAAGTGCAAGGCCCTGATAGCGATAGCATTGCAAAGGTTAACGCACTAACCTACGACATGATATTTACCCAGCCTGTCATCGAAGAATTTGAATATATCTCGGTGCCTACTCGCTTGATTATTGGCACAAGGGACAGAACGGCCCCCGGGCGAAACTGGCAAAAAGTAGGCAATACGCATGAGTTAGGGCGGTATGATTTGCTGGGTAAGCAGGTGATAAAGCAATTCAAAGACGCTAAATTGTATGAGTTAGCTGACTTGGGGCATTTGCCACAAATAGAAGATTTTTCGCGTTTTAAAATCGTGCTGGATAAAGCGTTACACTAAGTTGAATAATGAGTCAGCGGCGGGCGGCCCGATCGATTCAGCATGGCGCATGCATCGAGTCAGTAAGGTTTGAATTAATCTTGCTGCTTTGACTTCACCGCGGCGCCCAGTGCAATCCCCGCCCCAGCACCAATAGCGATACCCATGGCCAAACTAATATATAAAATATCAAAAATAACGCCAAGGGTTAAGCCAATCGCTGAGCCCGTGCCGCATCCTATCGCCATGTAGGTCGCGTAAAAGCGATTCGTCTTTTCCAGCTGCATCTTACTTGTCATAACACTTTCCTTAATCTGATATGCCTAAAAATTTCGAGCGAGTTAGCTAAGAGCGTCTTATAGACTAACAAAGAATGCTTGCTGAGTACGTATCGTGAACACAAGCACGCAATAATGACTTTTTAGTGGTGTGATTGAAGGCCAATAGGAAGCGCGTTAACTGCATTGCACCCTTTGCGTGAATTACGGATAATCCAACTAACTAATCAAGTGGCAGGGCAAACATGACGATTACTTTTGTAAGAGAACAAGAACTTAAAGCACTGTGTCAAAGCGACGCCTTATCGCATGCCTTGTTTTCAGTAGATTATTTAAAAGGGTTAGTCTTTGCGGTGGCATCTGCACCTGAAATTCCTATGCCTGAGGTGTGGTTACCGTGGATTTTCAGAGAGCATGGGCAATTGCCTGACACTGGAACGGCGGATAAATTGACTGATATCTTAATGGGTTTGCTGCAGCATCAATTGAGATTAATGCGTGATGATCAAGTGCGCTTAGACGACGGGTTAGAATTGCCGCCAGACGCGCATAAAATTAACACTGAGCAGTTGCCATTATCTCGCTGGTGCAATGGGGTGCTAGCGGGTCACAGTCGACTCGAAAAAGTATGGAATAATGCATGGCAAAAAATGCACAACAAAAACCCCCATGCTATGCCTGCTGCCACTAAGAATTTGTCTCATTGCTTAACCATGTTTAGCACCTTCGCTGATTTGCCTTTGGCATTTGAACAAGCGAAGGTACGTGATAATGACAAACAATTTGTTGCTCTACTACCGACGGTATTTTTATCATTACCCCCAGCGTTACAGACTTACGTGAATTTGTCAGGGACGCTGGTGGAATATCTACCTAACCAGTTTGAAACCTTTAGCCCACCGAGCAAGTAGCTCTCCTACTTTATTTTCTGGCCTGTTGCTTTAGTTCATAATCCAACTCTTGAGGTGAAATAATTAATCCTTCTTCATCTTGATTGGGAAACACCGCAATAAATACATCGTCTTCTTCTAAACCTGAGGTCCAACTGGCGTACCATTTTTCTAAACTTATGGCTTTAGCTTCGCAGTCTTGCCACTCTCCAGTCGCCCAAGACTGAGCAAACTCTTTATTTGGCCAAACAGGTGCGCAGTCTTCATCTTCGGTGTTGAGCATGACGCAACCATCTTCATCCGTGAGGATCCAAATCTGTTTTTGCTTCACGACTTCTTTCAGCAAATACTTCAGGCGCTCATCTGGTGTGAATCGTTCAATGTTGGCTATGCTGTCTTGGTCAAGGGCTTGAGTCATAAGGGGTTACCTTTTTATCGAAAAATAATGCGTGATCTTAACTGATGGCTAGCACGAGACCAAAGGCTTTCTAACACAAGTCGTTTTGGGGCTGTAATTCACATTAGGAGGCAGCCAAGCAACACAAATCCCGCCCTGCTGATTTAGCTTGATACATAGCAGTGTCCGCTCTGCCAAGCCATTCAAACTCTGTTTCATCAAACTGATACTCAGCGATACCGGTAGATACAGTAATGTGCAGGCCTTGTTCGAACGGAAAGTCATTGACGGCTTGACGGATACTTTCCCCAAGGGTAATGGCTTGCTCCAAGTTACCATCAGTGAGTACAACGAACTCTTCGCCCCCGAAGCGGTACAAGTGCTGTTCGCTGGTGAGCATATGCTCTATCAGCGCTGATGTCTGTGCCAGCACCTCATCACCGCATGCATGGCCCAGTTGATCATTTATCTTTTTAAACTCGTCTAAGTCGATTAATAGCAAGCAGGCTTTAACTTTTTGAGGCTGCTGGCGTTGTTCTTTAACGATGTCGATGAGCTTCTCTTCCATTGCTCTGCGGTTGCCTGCTCCTGTAAGGGGGTCCTTATAGGACAATATCTGCAACTGGACTTGCTGAAAACGCATACGATCTGAAAAGGCATAGCTGAAGAAAAAGGTCACTAAGGTAGAGAAGTAATAGCGTACATTGTCTAGCAAGGTCATATCTGCATGCAACAAATAGCCAATGAAGCCCACGTTTACCGCACACAACACCGCTGCTAGTTGGGGTGGCAGAATAAAGAATAAACAGATTATGGCGGGGGACACCCAGACAATTTGCTCCGCACCTTTAAGCCAAATAGTACCCGAGGCGATGGCAAGGCTTATAATAGACAGCACCCACCTAGCAAATAGGGTGCGCCGAGTAAAATACACATAAGCTAACAGCCCAGTTGTGGAGGCAACCGCTACAAAATCTAATAATGCAATGTACCAATCTTGGTTGATGATACGAATTACGAGAAAGGGGAGAATACACAGTGCCGCAGCGGCACTAATTGACATGATAATCTGCTCTTCAAAGGAGCGCTTTTGATATTTCATTGCGTTTTGGACATCCTTCAAAGCGATTAATTCAACGTAACGCCATAGACCTATACTAATGGCGTTCCTAATTTTTACCACTAAAAGTGCGTTAATTCCCAATCGTTTCAGTACTGAGTGTGAGCGGAATACAGTTATTTTAACAAATTAGTAACGTTTTCATGCCATTGATGCCTGTTTCATAAAATTATATTTGGTTTTGAATTCTTATTTCCGACTTAAATGTGGGTTATGGTTTTGTTTTGAAATATAAAATGGTTAAGGTGATGTTATGCAAAACAACCAAAATTTCGAGCATGCGAAACTTCTTTCTCCGAAACGAAATACTACTCAGGCGACTAGCATAGATGAGCTGACACAAGAGCAGTTAGTGCATTTTGGTATTGATATTCGAACCGACTATGGGCAGGCATTATTTCAGGCGGCGAGTCATTTGTACCACGCCCAAGCCGACGTTAATCAGTTATGGCAAGTCACAAGCGATACACTTGCAGAATTGGAGCATAAAGACAAAGTCGCTTATTTTAATGCCAAAAAGTTCCTTTCATTTCAAATAGCTAAAGTGCTGGATACCTTACAAAACCCGTTTAGAGCGACCTATCAAAGCATGACGAATCAAGGTGGTGCTGGATTATCTAAACATCACTACCCGTTATTCGATAATGTCACTGCGTTGTTTTCGGCTACGCCGGTGGTCGTGCGTACCGCCACCTATGTGTATGCCTGCACAGAATGGGTAGACGATGCCTTTCAAGGGAAAGAGTCAACCCATCAAATTTACTCGCGCTTGTTAAATCCGACTAATATTTCCTTGGCTAACGCCATCGTTGATTTAGAAGCGGGCCCTTATGCGCAAGACTACTTAGCGTGGAATTTTAACTCGGGAATGGCAGCGATCGATGCATTGTTGTCTAACGTGTTGAGTCATGGTGATGTATTGATTGTGTCGCGCAATGTGTATGGGGGTGTGTACCAGTTATTACATGACTTTTTTGCTCGTGAAAATCGCCTAAATATTCAGTTAGAGTGGTTTGATGGATACTCAAGCGCAGAATTTTCCGCGTTTTTAGCCAAAGTGAAGAACAAACATGCACAGCGCTTAGCTAACCAGTCATTGCATGTTTATCTTGAATCGCCCTGTAACCCTCATGGGTATGTGCTCGACGTTGCCGCTATCAGCAAAATCAGTCACGGCGAAGGGCATTTGGTGATGCTTGATTCAACCCTCGCAACTCCGGTATTGCATCAACCGCTGCAACGTGAAGACGAGCAAGAGCGCCCAGATTATGTGGTGCATAGCTACACCAAGGATATTTGCGGCAGCGGCGCCACAACCGCCGGTGTGGTTATCGGGCAGGGTTATCGTATGTTTCAAGCTAAAGGGGACAGCGCTAACGGTTACGATTGGTCTAAAACCATGTTTTGGGATGTGTATTACATTAAAGGTGCGTTTCTTGATTCTGAGAAAGCATTCGATGTACTAACCGGCATGAAAACCCTCGAAATGCGTATGCTACAAAAAGTGATTAACACATCCGTATTTAGTCATTTTATGGCATCTCACCGCGATTTAAACGTTAACTGTCACGCGATAGAAGGTCACGCTAATAGTCAGTTAAAGGCAAATCAAATGCGCAATGGCTGGTCATGCCCATTATTCACCATGGATATGCAAAGGGCTGAGATAGACCGAGATACGTTTGTGCGCTTTTTTGATGCGCTTGAACCGGCATTTAGTCATCAGGTCAGCATAGGCCAAAGCAACACAATTATACTGTGCCCAGCGTTGACCTCGCATTCTGAACTAGATACAGATACTCAGCACAAAGGCGGGATCTACCTTACGACAATGCGCGTGGCTATGGGCACGGATAATGTGAAAGCATTGATCGGACATTTAATAAACAGTGCTCGTTTGCACATTGACCCAGCCTACCCAGGGTTCAGCGAGCGTTTTATGTCGCCAGAGCAAGTTGACAGCTTATACGCAGCTGTGGCGACGCGCGTAATGCAACAGCAGCAAAGATCGTTAGGAGACACCCAAGACTGGATCGGCTAATGCCACAGGACTTTGCTTTTGAGTAAATGTAGGCTGAAATCTATCAGAGCTTTGCCTATACTGAGCGACTACTGTCATTACAACATTGTCGCTCGTTTTCTTTTTCAACTCTCGGTGTAAGCTCGCTTTAACGCATCTCTAACGTCTAAGCCTGAGTATTAGTTACCCTATGCATGGAAGTTCTCGAAGGCTAAAGGAGTGCGCCATGCAAAACACCACTGTAGATATCGCAAATAATCAGGGCGCACAGAATGCTAGCCTCGCTAACATTTTTGGTTTCGATCAGTTTCGGGGCGGCCAGCAGCAAGTTGTTAGTCAGCTACTCAACGGCCAATCTTCCTTAGCCATTTTTCCCACCGGGTCAGGTAAATCTCTGTGCTATCAATTTTGTGCACTGCATTTACCCCACTTAACCCTAGTGGTATCGCCTTTATTAGCGTTGATGAAAGACCAGTTAGCATTTTTACAATCCAAAGGCATTGCAGCTGGCAGTATTGATTCAACTTTGAGTCCTGATGAGCAGCGCAGCAACATGGAGCGCGTGCGAAGCGGCGAGATAAAAATATTGATGGTCTCAGTTGAGCGTTTTAAGAATGAGCGCTTTCGTCAGTTTATCGACAGTATTGCTGTATCGATGTTGGTTGTTGATGAGGCTCACTGCATTTCAGAGTGGGGGCACAACTTTCGACCAGATTATTTGAAACTGCCGGATTATCGAGCCCAGCTAAATATTCCTTTGGTGTTGCTGCTAACCGCAACCGCGACCAAAAAAGTGAAATTAGACATGGCCAAACGGTTTGCCATTGAGCCGCAGCATATAGTGCAAACGGGCTTCTACCGGGAAAACTTAGACCTGCAAGTTATTGCCACCCCAGAGCGAGGAAAAAATCAAACGCTATTACAGATAATTCAAGCGCAACAAGGCTGCGGGATTGTGTATGTCACCTTGCAGCATAGCGCTGAACAAGTGGCGCAGCGTTTAGCGGCCGACGGGGTGTCCGCTAAAGCGTATCACGCTGGCTTAGGTGATGAGATCCGCCAGCAGGTACAGCAAGACTTTATGGAGGGACGTATTCAAGTCGTTGTTGCCACCATTGCATTTGGCATGGGGATCGACAAGTCAGATATTCGCTTTGTCGTGCATTACGATTTACCCAAGTCTATTGAGAATTACAGCCAAGAAATTGGCCGAGCAGGGCGCGACGACCAACTTTCTCACTGTATTACACTGGGCAATTTAGATGGTCTGCACACAGTGGAAAATTTTGTCTATGGCGATACGCCTGAATTGGAGGGGATCCAAATTTTACTAGACGATATTCGTCAAGGGACACAAAATCACACTGCTAAACCCACAGGGCAACACGCGACTCAGTACGAAAATAAAGGGGCTACTGAGTTTGTTAATGGTAGCCAGTGGGAGTTACAAATAAACGGTCTTTCCACGCTAAGTAATATTCGCCAACTACCATTAAAAACCCTATTGGTGCAGCTTGAACTGATGGGGATTGTGCGTCCGCAGCATGCTTATTTTGCCGACGTGCGTTTTAAATTTTTGCAGGATAAAGTAGATGTACTGGCGCGCTTTGACGAAAACCGCCAAGCTTTTTTAACCAGCGTGTTCGCCAATACCGACTTTAAAAAGGTATGGGGTAGTTTGAATTTTGATAGCCTATTTGAACAAACGGGCGCCGAGCGCGCTCGAGTCGTAGCGGCGTTGGAGTATTTAGCACAAAACCAACTCATTGAATTGCAAACCAAGCAAATGACTGAAGTTTTTCAGGTAGATACGGACAAGCTAAACCAGCCTGAATTAGCCCAAACATTGCACGCCTATTTTACCGATAAAGAGCAGAAAGAACTGCAACGTATTGCGATGCTGGTGCGCTTCTTTCAGTTAGATCAATGCCTTAGTCATAACTTGTCACGTTACTTTGACGATCTCAATGCCCCAGAAAAATGCGGCCATTGCAGTGTCTGTCGGGGGCAAGTGGCTCACTTGCAAGTCACCAATGAAGTACCTGAGATAGATGAACTCGCCGTAGCTGAAGCCATGCAGGCGTTGGCAAAGCACATAGAAGGAAAAGTGGAGTATCGCTTACGTGAAGATACCTACTGCCGATTTTTAACCGGTATGACGATGCCGTTATTTACCCGTTTAAAGATACGCCAAGTGCGGGGTTACGCCATGTGTGAAAAGAGTCGCTACCCAGCGATAAAAGAAGTCGTACGGCGCTTTTTAGCGGATAACGTAAACCAATAAGTGGTAGCTACATGGCAAAATCATAACACCGGGTATCGAGAACGCATCTTCAGGTTTATTTAAAACGCTATTTGAAAAGTACGTCACACCGCCCTTACTAAGGGGTTGGCGCAATGCTGTTTTTCAGGCTGTTTATAACGCTGTTTATAACGCTGTTCATTAGCGCTAGGGTGATGGCATTTCGTGGGAGAAAATAATTTCGTCTTGAAAGGAGGAAAATTCGTTATTGGTCGATAAATGTGGTTAAAATCGTGAAAAATACATAACTTGTTACCGAATAATAGTTATTTGGTGATAATTTACATGTTGGTAACATTTAAACTGCTTCCTTAATCACGCCTTAGCAGTAAGCTTAATAAAACACACACAACTCAAGCGCTCGTCGTATAGGAAATTTCATGTCAAAGTTGATGCACACCCTTCGTTTACAGCCTTATTGGATAGCGCTCGTTATTCTAATATTACTTACGCTCTGGGTCGCATCCGGTATGTTATTCGCAGAGCAAACCGACAACGCCCAAGCACGCAAAGAAGCAAAACACAGAGACGCCGGGCTTGTCAGTGTTCGTGTCGAGCGAGTGCACGCCAAACCTATCACCCGAGAAATTAACTTATACGGTCGTACCGAGCCAAACCGGGGTGTAACACTGCGCAGTGAAGTCAGTGGTTTAGTGGTGAAAGTCTATGTTACAGAGGGGCAGAGGGTGAAAGAAGGCGAGCCCCTAATTGATATAGAAACCAGTGATCTGGTTAATCGACTCAAGTCAGCAAAGTCAACGTTAGCCCAGCGCAAAATCGAGCTAGAAGGTGCTGAATCACTCGGCCAAAAGGGCTATCAATCCAAAGTAAACTTAGCTCAAGCGCAAGCAAATTTAGAAACGGCTGTGTCTGAGGTCAGTACGCTGGACTTGGCGTTATCCAAATCTACGTTGAGAGCTCCCTTTGACGGCATAGTCAACGAACGTCATGTAGAGCTGGGAGATTTACTCAAAGATGGCGACGAAGTAGCCATGCTGGTGGATTTAGACCCACTGATTATCACAGCAGATGTCACAGAAAGTGATGTGCAAGCACTGACGTTGGGCCAGAAAGCCTCAGGGCGTATGATTTCAAATGACATCGTCACCGGCACGATCCGTTATATTTCGAGTGTGTCAGATATGGGGACCAACACATTTAATGTCGAAGTTGCCATTGATAATCCTGACACTAAGTACTTAGCAGGTATGAGCACCGAATTATCTGTTCCCCTGAAAACCACTTTGGCCGTGCGTATTACCCCTTCGGTAATGGCGTTAGACGAAGCGGGTAATTTAGGGGTAAAAACCGTGGTAGATGAACATGTAAAGTTTATTCCCATTGATATTGTCAAAAGCGATAGCCAAGGGGTGTGGCTGGGCGGTATGGGCGAAATCACCGATGTTATCACCCTAGGTCATGGTTTTGTGCGCGATGGTGACAAGGTGAAGGTCACTTATGTTGAGGGCGGTAAGGGCCAACAGCAAGCCGCTGGTGGCACGCCGAATAACGCGCAATCTAGCGCCGATTTGCAGGCCCAGTAATGAATAATCTTATTGCCGCGGCGCTCACCCATAGCCGTACCGTATTGATGATGTTTGTTTTATTGATTGTGGCAGGCGCGGTGACGTATGCCACCATTCCAAAAGAAGCAAACCCCGACGTTCCCATTCCGTTTATTTACGTGTCAATTGTGCATGACGGTATATCCCCAGAAGATGCTGAGCGCATGTTGGTCAAGCCCATGGAGCGAGAGCTGCGCTCTATTGATGGCGTGAAAGAAATGAAAGCCACCGCTGGTGAAGGCTTCGCCAATATTACGCTTGAATTTATCGCAGGCCTAGATTCAAAAGACGCCCTAGCCGATGTGCGTGACAAGGTCACCGTAGCGCGCGCCAAGTTGCCCTCAGAAACAGAAGAGCCAACCATTCATGAAGTCACAATGGCGGGTCAACAAGCGGCGATAACCGTGGTGTTGTCTGGCCCTGTGGCCGAACGTGCTCTGGTCACCGTGGCCAGAGAGCTACAAAATCGCTTAGAAAGTCTCAGTGAAGTTCTAGAGGTGGATATTGGCGGTGACCGAGAAGACATCGTTGAAATTGTTGTCGATCCGTTACTGATGGAGTCTTATGGGCTTGATCAAAACGATATTCTTAACCTGTTATCGCGCAATAATCGTTTGGTTCCAGCAGGTACAATGGATAACGGAAAAGGCAGCTTTGCAGTAAAAGTGCCATCGGTATTTGAATCCGTTAAAGACGTCATGGAGCAACCCGTAAAAGTGGAAGGTGAGCGTGTTATTACCTTTCAAGATGTTGCACAGGTTCGCCGCTCTTATAAAGACCCATCAAGTTTTGCGCGTCTAAATGGCGACAATTCAGTTTCCCTAGAAGTTAAAAAACGACCCGGTGAAAACCTGCTTGAAACCGTGGCTCATGTAAAAGAACTGATTGAGGGCGCTCAGCAAACTGCGATGTGGCCTAGTAGTGTGTATGTGAGCTACACAGGGGATCAAAGCGTTGATGTAAACATGATGCTTGGTGATCTGCAAAATAACGTGTCGAGCGCCGTTATATTAGTCGCCGTGGTTATTGTGGCTATCTTAGGCTTGCGAACGGCCATTTTAGTTGGGGTGTCGATACCGGGTTCATTCCTCACCGGCATTCTGATCATCGCTATGTTTGGCTATACCCTAAATACCGTCGTGTTGTTCTCCTTGATTATGGCGGTAGGGATGCTGGTAGATGGCGCCATAGTGGTCACCGAATATGCTGACAGGTGTATGGGTGAAGGGGCAACCAAGCAGCAAGCTTACTTAAAGGCAGCACAGCGCATGGCTTGGCCGATTATTGCTTCTACCGCAACCACATTAGCCGCCTTTGCACCGCTGATGTTTTGGCCGGGGATGATGGGTGAGTTTATGAAGTACTTGCCGTTTACCTTGATTGCAGTGCTATCAGCTTCTTTGCTTATGGCCTTGGTTTTTGTCCCCACGTTAGGGGCAGTGTTTGGTAAACCGCAAACCATTTCTGCTCATGCTAAAAAACAAATGTTGCTTGCAGAGAATGGCGATTTAACCAAGCTAAGTGGGTTTACCGGCCGCTATGTGCGTTTATTAGCAAAAGCGATAAGCAATCCGTGGAAGGTACTAATGATTGCCTTCGTTGTGGCTGGATTGTCCTTCTTCGCGTATTTTTCATCGGGCCTCGGGCTCGAGTTCTTCCCTAAGGTCGATAGTAGTGGCATTAATGTGACCGTGCGCTCTTCAGGTGAAATGTCTATTTACGAGAAAGACACCATAGTGCAAGAAGTAGAAGAAAAGCTGATTGATATGGACGCCATAGAGACCTTGTATGCCCGCACCGGTGGGCAAGATCAAATTGGCTACTTACGTTTGAATTTGGTTGATTGGCACCTGCGACCTCATTCAGACGATGTTCTCAAGGAAACCCAAAAGCGCCTAGCTGACATGCCAGGTTTGGACATCGAAATTACCCCAGATCAAAATGGCCCTCAATCGGGTAAAGACTTGCAGATCCAGCTATCGTCTCGTTTTCCTGAGCTTTTGAACGAAGCCGCATTAAAAGTGCGCCATGCGTTAGATGAAAACGATAAATTCACCTCTATCAGTGATACCGCATCCCAGCCTGGTATTGAATGGCAGTTAAAGGTGAATCGCAGTGACGCAGCACGTTTTGGCGCAGACGCCACATTAGTGGGTAGCACAGTACAATTCGTTACTAATGGTTTGAAAATTGGCGAATATCGCCCTGATGATGTGGACGATGAGCTCGATATTCGTGTGCGCTATCCTATTGATTCACGTTTTATCGGTAAGCTTGACGAACTGCGCATGAAAACAGCCACAGGTATGGTGCCCATCGGCAATTTTGTTGAGCGCAAAGCGCAGCCCAAAACTGATTTAATTCGTCACGTTGATAGTGAGCGAGTGATTACCGTTGAAGCGAATATGTCTCCTGGGGAGCTGCTGAGTATTGAGCTGCCTAAACTGCAGGCACAGTTGCCTGACCTGAACCTAGACCCAAGGGTAAGCTTGTCGGTAAAGGGGCAAAATGAAGAGCAAGCTGAATCCCAAGGCTTCTTGATGAATGCATTTTTGGTCGCCCTGTTCGTTATGGCGATTATTCTGGTCACTCAGTTTAATAGCTTCTATCAGGCATTTTTGATCCTAAGCGCCGTGCTATTTTCTACCGTTGGGGTCTTTTTAGGCCTAGCTATTTTTCAAAAGCCGTTTGGCGTGGTCATGTCAGGCATAGGTGTTATTGCATTGGCGGGCATAGTGGTGAACAACAATATCGTGTTAATCGATACCTACAATATATTGCGCAAAGAAGGACACAGTGCCACGGATGCCATTTTACGTACGGGCGCCCAACGCTTGCGCCCAGTCTTGATGACAACCGTCACGACCATACTCGGCCTGTTGCCCATGGTGGCTGAAATTAACATCGATTTTATCGGTCGCAATGTTGATATTGGCGGGCCGTCGACTCAGTGGTGGTCTCAACTGGCCACTGCGGTTGCCGGAGGCTTAGCATTTGCTACCTTACTGACCTTGGTTTTGACCCCCAGCTTGCTGGCGTTAAAAGCGGGCAGAGATCAGCGCAAAGGGTCGGCTGTGGCACAATTGGCAGACACGCCATTGCTAACAGATAAGTAACAAACCCCTCACTGAGCACCTAAGAATGAGACATCTTCGCTTGGGTGCTCAGTGAACTTTTTCACTAGGTATCAACCTAAAACGTGCATCATGTAACAGCTTTCGCTATTATTTTTTTCGCCTCTACGTGTAAATTAAAGGATCGCATATGTATAAACTGTATGGCTCTACGACCTCTCCTTATGTGCGCCGCTTACGAATTTGGTTAGCCAATATCGAGCATGAATTTGTCAACATGCAGATATACGAAAAAGCCGGCCGTGAAATATTGATTACTAAAAACCCAGCCATGAAAGTGCCTGCACTGGAGCACATTCAAGACGGCAAAAGTCTGTTTATTTACGACTCTCGGGTGATCTTTCGTTACTTGAGCGAACAGCATGGATTTCCAGCCTTAAGCTGGCCACAAGAAAACCAGCTAACCTTAATCGACGCCGTTAACGATAGTCTGGTGCAAATGTTTCAATTGTCACAGTCAGATGTGGTCGCCGATACCGATAAATTGTTCTTTAAATTGCAAAAAGAACGAGTAAACAATGTGTTGGCTGAATTGGACGGCCAAGTGCAAGACGGCGAATTTGCCAACTGGAATTACCCCGCTATCTGTCTTTTTAGTCTTATTGACTGGGTCGAATTTAGAAGCTTACACAATTTAAAAGGGTTAAATGCATTACTTGAATTTCACCAAGAAAATGCTCAGCGCATTGAAGTTACCGCAACTGACCCCAGAATGTAGTGTGAATTTAGGTAACGAAAAAAGGTAAAACTATGACACCAGAACAGCAAACTGAAGCCCAAGCGGCGGCATTTCGTCAGCTTGTTAAACATTTGGATGAAAACAAAGATGTGCAAAACATCGATTTGATGATTCTGGCTGATTTTTGCCGTAATTGCCTGTCTAAATGGTACATGGCGGGTGCTAAAGAGCAGGGCGTTGACATGGACTATGACCAAGCGCGTGAGGCGATTTACGGTATGCCATTTGCCGACTGGAAGGCAAAATATCAAACGCCAGCTACACCAGAGCAGCTCGAGGCTTTTGAAAAACGCCAAAATCCCTGCGGCTAACTCGCCAGAGTACGTGACTGTCATATAACCACTCCCTAGGCTGCGCTTAGGGGAGTGGAGGACTGCTCACAAGACAACTTTTTTATCTCGCTGGTTTCTTATCAAACTCGTTCGTGGCCACTGTACGGAAATATCCTTACTGGCATAGTGTTAAAACACAGCATTTTTTAGCTACAGCACTTTCATCGCTGTAGCACTTTCATAGCTTTAACACTCACATCGCTGTAGCACATACTTAGCCGTAGCGCTCATTTAGCAACTGCAATTATTAATTGTTTGTAACTTAGTGTTCTTGTTGGCACACTGGTATCTGGTCAAACCAGATGAAAGGTCACAGTATGCCTGTTTCTAACCCCCTTAGAAAATTCGTAGATAAAGTCAATCAATACCCGACACCTATTAGTGCCTTTTTAATGACGAAGGTGTTTCGCCATAAGGTTAAATTGGCGGGTACCACTAGTATCGATGTTGTCGCTACAAATGGGCGTCAGGTGGAATATCGTATGAAAAACCGTAAAAAGGTTCAGAACCACATCGGCAGTGTGCATGCCGCGGCCATGGCGTTGCTTGCAGAGTCGGCCACTGGTTTTATTGTGGGTATTAATTTACCTGGCGATAAGCTACCGCTGATTAAGTGCATGAACCTCAATTATGTCAAACGAGCTACAGGCGACATGAAAGCGATAGCGACCCTGACAGATGAGCAGATAGCGTTATTAGAAGTGCAAGAGAAAGGTGAAATTAGCGTACACGTTAAGGTAACAGATGCCGCGGGGATTGAGCCCGTTGAATGCGAAATGATATGGGCTTGGGTACCTAAACGTTAAGAATTTTTCTCTTTTAAAATCAACAGACGAACTGTCATAAAAATTCCATAGAAACGATAGTGCAAAAATCGCCATTTATCGGAAAAAAATCGTATATAAAATGCCGTGAAAAATATTGACAGATTTCGGATTTAAATTATAAAGCAGGTTGGCAATAGCCAAACTATATCGTCTTTCATTTAATTTAAATCGGGGATGCCATCATGGCACAACTTTCTAGAGAATCATTGTTTCAACGTGTTTTTAGCGACCCTAAAAACTATCCTTATGGTTTTTCACGTTCAGGTGACTTTTCAATTTCTGAAAGCAAAGCACTGAGCCAATATGGTTGTTTAATTGCTGCCTTACTTGATGGCCGAATTGAACCAGAATGTGATGAAGATAACTCACTGTTAGCTGTGGCTAAAGGTGAGAAAGACCCGAGTAATGTTGCTGAAAAAGCATGGTTTAAGTATGACAAACGTATACATCGACCTAAACTTGGCAATATTTACGGTAGTAGACCGTCATCTCAGAGCAATGATGATGACTTGACTGAAGATAGTGACTTAGAAATCGAGTTGGATGATTAACCTTATTTTAGTTGTAAATTCGTAATATCATCCTATTAACATGGCTGAATCCACATAATTCGAAAGGTATATCCTAATATATTGCTATATTGGGATATATATCTCACCTGTCTCTTATACACATCTCCGAGC